>Ga0129297_10000229_pt1 | contig 26822 bp, 26 predicted proteins | sample I18A1metaG_FD_94708 | JGI IMG/M metagenome (GOLD analysis project Ga0129297, IMG submission 94708) | Lake sediment bacterial and archeal communities from Gulf of Boni, Indonesia to study Microbial Dark Matter (Phase II) - ​I18A1 metaG | ecosystem: Environmental > Aquatic > Freshwater > Lake >... | reverse complement strand
CCTTATGACCAAGCATTTCTACCTCAGCTTTATCGTTCTTTTTGTAGTCATTTCCGATAAGTCTTTTCTTCACAAATTTTGTGAAGTCTTCGTCAACGTTCAATTGCATATCAATTGGTGTTAAAACAACACTAACAGCGTCTCTCACTTCAGTAGACATTAAGGATCAACCGTAGTAACTATGATAAGCGGCAAATAAATTTTCTCTCTAATTAAGCGAAAGACCGACCCTTTTTGGACAACCCTAAAATAGACAGTACTTGACTTCTTAACCTCTACGCTTCACGTAGAACAGGCTAATCACTTTGCCATGCTTAGGGGGTTCATGATATTCGTCAGTAGTGACTTTTACCTCGGGTTGCCCACTCATATCGCTGAGTCTAAAGCCACAACTCTGCCTCGCTATTAAACCCCACTGAATGCTGAGAAGCCCCCATCAACCGGGACCACGATGCCAGTTACGAACCTCGTCTCCTCGGAGAGTAGCCAGAGGATCGTTCCAAGGAGATCTTTCGGTTCTCCAAACCTTCCAATGGGCGTGTGGGAGATTATCACCTTTCCCCTGGACGTGAGATCGCCAGACTCATCGAGGAGCAGGAAACGGTTTTGTTTAGTGAGAAAGAAGCCCGGGGCCACGGCGTTGACACGTATATCCTTGGAGTAATTATGTGCCATGTGGACGGCCAGCCATTGGGTGAAGTTGGACACGGCCGCTTTCGCCGCTGAGTAGGCTGGGATGTTCGTTAGAGGTCTTAAAGCGTTCATTGATGAGAAGTTGAGGATGACACCCGATTTCTTGTCGGCCAAGATTCTTCCGAAGACTTGGCATGGGATGATGGTTCCAAGGAGGTTTAGACGTGTAACGTAATCCAGAGCCTCCTGCGGTATATCAAAAAATGAGAGATTCGGCCCCGTTGTAGCTCTAGGAGAGTTCCCCCCAGCTCCATTTATAAGTATATCCACAGTTCCGAAGGCTTCCAGAACCTTTTCACATGCCGCCTCAACACTGGCTCGGTCAGTCACATCGGCCACAACGGCTAGAGCCTTGCCGCCCTTTCTCTCTATTCTTGAGACGACATCTAGGGCCGCGTCTTTATTTATATCTAAGACGGCGATCGAAGTCTTCCTCTCGGCAAGAGCCTCGGCTACAACTGAGAGGAGAGTCCCACCTGCGCCTGTAATGACCGCTACCTTTCCCTCAAAACTCTTGCCACAATAACTCATTATCTACACCTGTCCCTTAGAACATAAACAATATTTTTGACTTGGGCAAAACTATTTTTGACTTTCTCTATTAAAAAAGATTTTCATAAGCCTACTCATGCAAACTAGGTTCTAGCACAGGCAAAGATCTATTCTGAAATAGGAAGATCCTGCCAATTCATCTTCTCTTATTTAAGTACCTTTCTGAAAAATGTTATTTGGTGCCTCAAATGAAGTTGAGAGATAAAGTAGCAATCGTGACTGGAGCTGGTCGCGGAATTGGGAAAGCTATAGTTGTCGCTTTTGCTAGGGAAGGGGCAGATGTAGTGGTCGCCGATATTGATGCTCAATCAGCTAAGGAGACAGCTAATGAGTTAAGAACCATGAGGTGTGAGGCTTTACCGATAAAAGCTGACGTCTCAGACAGTACGGAAGTCATTGAAATGGTTGAGACTGCCATCAAAGTGTTTAAGAAGATAGACATATTAGTGAACAACGCAGGGATTTTCTCTTCCGTTTCCTTAGACAGTATGACAGAAGATGAATGGGATAGGGTGATGAATGTAAACCTTAAGGGAGCCTTTCTATGCTCCCAAGCTGCAATGAAGTACATGAAGAAACAACGGTCAGGTAAAATCGTGAATATCGGTTCTCTAGCTGCCGAGGTTGGCGGAATCTTCGCTGGTGCAAACTATGCAGCATCAAAAGCAGGCGTAATCTGCCTCACCAAATCCTTAGCCAAGCAATTGGCTCCCTACGGCATCAACGTCAACGCTGTTGCCCCGGGAGTAATCGAAACTGACATGACAAAAAATTGGCCAAAAGAGGTAAAAGAATCTCTCTTAAAACAGATCCCCCTCAACCGTTTTGGAACACCTGAGGAAGTGGCGGAAACCGTGGTATTCCTAGTTTCAGACGGCGCTAACTATATAACCGGTGCAACCATAGACGTAAACGGCGGCATCCGAATGGATTAATTTAACTTTATGTTAGCAGAGATATTAAGTGAAGGTGAAGGGACATGAATATTGCCAGTTTGGAAAAAATTGCAGTTATAGGGGCGGGAACGATGGGACATGGAATCGCATTAGTCTTTGCACTTAATGGGCACCAGACTTGTTTGGTGGATGTTAATGATAGAATAATTGAAAACGCCATTCACAGGATAAGAAACAATATTCGAACGCTCCTTAGTTTGGGTGTAATAACCGAGAAAGAAGAGAAATCTGCATTAACACTAATTGAGGGAACTACAAGAATTGATGCTACAAAAGGAGCCGACCTTGTAGTAGAGGCAGTTCCAGAAAAGATGGAATTGAAGAAGCATGTTTTCAAAAAACTTGACGAGCTATGCCCAGAACATACGATCTTAGCATCTAACACGTCGACGTTAAGTATAAGCGAAATCGCTGGGGCTACAGAGAGACCGGATAAAGTGGTAGGCATGCATTGGATGAACCCGCCCTATATATTGCCATTAGTAGAGGTGATCTCTGGAGATAAAACATCCAGTTCTACTTTGAGCATTGTAATCAATCTTCTTAAAGAAATGAAAAAGGAACCGGTAGTATGCAAAGATGTCCCAGGCTTCATAGTTAATAGGTTACAATTCGCGATGTTGGTAGAGGCTTTAAGTCTACTAGAGCAAGGTATTGCCAGCATTAAAGATATAGATAAAGTTTGGACAAGGCATTTAGGTATACGTTTTTCCCTTATGGGTCCAATTGAGGTTTTAGATAACTTGGGACTAGATGTAGCGCTTGATTGCCAATCATATCTATATGGAAAACTTAAGGCTTCAAAGTTTCAGCCTCCAGAGATATTAAAACGAAAAGTCGAGGCGGGAGAACTGGGCTTAAAATCTGGGAAAGGCTTCCTCAATTATGAAGGAAAAAATATTGAAGATATTATCAGGGCAAGGGATAAAAGATTCATATGGCTTTTGCGTGAATTGAAAATAATCTAATTAAACATGCAGTTTACTAATGCGATAATCAAAGAACTGAGACACGGTATCTTTTACGGCGGATACTCTAACACTCGCTCTTCATTGTCCAAGTTCTTACTCGTATTGGAAGTTGCCGAATCGGCTCTTTATCGTGAGCCTATTTCCACCATCGCTCTTTTCGCATCTTCCGATGATCTTGGCCTCAAGACCGAAAGTTTCTGGTATGCTTAAAACGTCTTCAGCTTCATCACGGCTAACCATAACTTCGAAGCCGACCCCTATGTTATAGTTCTCGAACATAGCCCTCCAGGATTCGCCGGACTCCCTTTGAATCAGACGAAAAATCGGATCAACCTCAAAGAGGTCATCCTTAATGTAATGGATGTTTTCGCCGATCCTCAGACACTTCGTTTGGCCACCGCCCGTGTTATGAACTAAGCCGGATATGCTTGGCCTGCATTTCTCTAGAATTCTCAGGACTACAGGAGCGAAGAACCTCGTCGGAGAGATCAGGGCTTCGCCAACCGTCATGCCGAGCTCATCTAAATACTGGTCAAACTTGAACCTTCCAGAATATCCTCTTCTCTCTGCGTCGGCTATTTCAGGATACTTCCTTTGGTATTCTCCTTTCATAAGACATAGCCTCGCTAATGTTAAACCGTTGCACATGATACCACTGTTTTCTTCGGTTTCATACTCTGTCTTTCCCCCGCTTCTCAATCCGATGATAACATTGCCGGACTTGACACCTGCACCAGTTATAGCTCTGGATAATTCGACACGCCCGTTTATTGTACCGGAAACATCTAAGGTTCGAATCTGGTCGGGTAATTCTCCAGTTTCTCCACCAGAAAAGAGGATTCTGATTCCATATTTTTTCAGTTTCTCGAAGCACCCTTTAAACCCAGAATTTAGAACGTTCAAAAGTTCGACTTTAGGAATCTTGAAAGGGTTCAACGCCACATAATCCACAAAATTGATCGGCTTAGCTCCTACGCAGATGATGTCGTCCAGATTCATCGCTAAGACATCTTGGGCGATCCCCTTAAACCAATTAAAGTTACTGGTCTCCTTCCAATGAAGATAAGATTGAATTACCTTGCTACCAGCTTCATCTGAATGGGTCACAAGTCCATACCCTGGGAGGTCGGGGTCTTCTGCGACCACGCAGAAGGCTTCGGGAAAAAGATTATCGATCATTTCCTTGAAGACTTCGATTCCTTTCTTTCTAACGTCAACGCCAGCCTCGGCGTATTTTGATCCCATCAAAATCACTAGAATTCATTAAATAGTAAACTTTCTTCCAGTTAATCTTTCGTAGGCTTCAACATATTTTTTGGATGTTTCTTGGACGATGCTTTTAGGTAGCTTCGGAGCCGGAGGCTGCTTATTCCAACCGATAGCCGTCAAATAATCTCTGACATGTTGTTTATCGAAGCTGAATTGATCCTTTCCAATCTCGTATTTGTTCCTAGGCCAAAACCGGGAAGAGTCGGGCGTCAACAATTCATCTATGAGGATGATTTCGTCGCCGAGTATACCGAACTCAAACTTTGTATCAGCGATTATTATGCCGTTAGACTCGCCCTTTCTAGCGCCTAACTCGTAGATCTCGAAACAGGCATCTTCGATCTCTTCAAATCTATCTTTTCCAACAAGCTTAATGGCATCTTTGCGCGTTAACTCGACATCATGGCCGATGTCAGCCTTTGTTGTGGGTGTCAAGATGGGTTGCGGCAACTTTTCAGCCTCACTTAGACCCGGAGGCAACCTTATCCCGCAGATGTCTTCTCCAGCCTTGTACTTCTCCCAGGCTTGACCGTAGAGGTAACCTCTGACAACGAATTCAACCTTTACTGGCGTAGCCTTCTTAACCAGCACAGTTCTCGGATCGACAATATCCAGAATGTGATTTTGTATAATCCCGTTTGTCTCGTTGAACCAGTAGATAGAAAGCCTGTTCAAGGCTTCCCCCTTATTTGGGATACCGTTTGGCAAAACAACATCGAAGGCTGATATTCTGTCCGTGGAGACGATCATCAACTTGTCTCCAAGGTCGTAAATGTCTCTAACTTTCCCTCTTTTGAACAAGGGAAGAGAGAAATTCGTCTCTAAGATGACATCAGTATCCAATACTCTCCTCATCCTTTAATCTCTTCGTCAGCTTTAATAACCTCTTCTTTCTTTTTGCGCCTATACTTCTCGACCTCTTCGTATAGGGAAGGATCCGCCAATGCCAAGATCCTAACCGCGGCAAGGGCAGCATTCTCAGGTTTTGAGGCGAATAAAACAGGGACTCCAGTCGGCGTCATTATAGAGGAGAAGACTTTTGGCCACCCAAAGTTCTCAATATCAGGTGGACATGCGATCACGGGATATCTTGTTGATCCAGCTACAACCCCCGAAAGGGCGTCGGATAAACCGGCAATCGTGATGTAAACCAGATCGTCGCCGGATCTTTCATACTCCCCTATCTTTCTAATCAAGAGATCCGGAGTCTTATGGGCTGAAGCCACGTTGTACTCGCACTTTAAAGAGAAGCCTTCCTTGGCTAAGAAGTCGCCTATCCTTTTTGCGAAAGGGAGATCGCTCTTGGAACCCATAAAAATAATTAACCTTCCCCTCTTAGACATAGAACTCACTAACATTTTTATTATAGATTAAAGAGGCAAAAAGCATATAAAATTTAGTTTTCCCCTACCAAAAAACTGAAAAAACAAGCTTCCGTCAAGTCTCAGGATAGCGAATATTGCTGGATTGCGAAATTAAGTAGCAGGGCAGATATCACTAACTCTATAGTCTTCTTTTGCTTCTCTCATCATTATCCAAACGGCCTCCCAGTTCTCTCAAGTCTTTGATTACGAATTCTCCGTTTCTCTCCGTCCTGTCCAAAAGGAAGCTGTTAATGTCGATTTTTCTTGGGTCGACAAAATCAGAATGTCATTCATCTCCGACATGCACAATAGTTGAAGGTTCGATTCCTAAAACCTTACAGATCATTTCATAGAATTTAGGCGTCTTCTTTACCTCTTGAAGAACTGAGACTGGAGAGAAAATATGTTTGAAACAATGTCTAAAATCCTCTACTATAATCTTAGTAATATTTCTTGGAATGCCACTAGCAATGATTTGATCGTATTTTTTGCTCAAGTTTTCTAAGACCGATGGCACCTGCATAAAATCTAATCTTGTCGGCACGTGACCTAAAGACCTAAATCTTCATTTAAGTTGAAGTGTTTAAACCAGTATTCTGGAAATATTGTAGAAGAGGCCTTCAATACCAAGGACAGCCACAAAACTTATTTTCACGCGTCTTTCTATAATCAATCTGTTCAGTCATAGAAGAGGGCCTCACAGAGATGCAAAAAGAAGATGGGGCGATTGAAAAGCCTCCGAAGCTAGAGAGGAACGTTAGGATTCTCAATGTAACCACCTTTCTCTCTGGCATTCAAAGAATGGCTGTGAATGTCATCCTCCAACCCTTCGCTTTGAGTTTAGTTCCATCTATAGTCTTCGTGGGGCTGCTCCAGGGAATCGGTGGCTTTAACGGCTTGGTCACAACCATCGTTCAACCCGTTTCAGGATGGATCTCAGATAGGAGGGGGAGAAAAAGACTTATCGTTCTCGGTAGCATCTTCGCTGCCGCATCGCTTCTCCTTTTCAGTTTTGCCGGATTCGTCGGCGCAGCCTTCCTCCTAGTCCCCAGCGCTGTTCTGATGGGGCTAGCAGCCCTACGCAACCCTGCGGAGAGCTCCGTGGTGGCGGAGTCGGTGAAAAAGGAGAGCAGAGGCTATACTTATAGCCTAATCGCCTTGGCCATGTCTGTCCCCGGTATCTTCGCGCCATACCTAGGAGGCCTAGCTGCTGACAAACTTGGCTTCGCTTCAGTCTTCCTCGCAGTGGCCCTCGTTGAGGGTTGTTCTCTCACGCTTCTTTTCTTTTGTTTGAAGGAGACTCGGGAAAACAAAAAGAAAGGCTCATTAAACCTAGATGAGTTTACGCGTTTCCTAAGGAGGATCGTAGCCCCACCCCACCGCCTGAGGGGGATCTATGTTATATCGGCATTGGACGCCGTTATGTGGGGGTTCGGAGGATACATCCTCACGGGCTTGCTGAGTAAGAACTTTGGCTTCACTAGCGCTCAGCTCGGTCTCCTAAGCACCGTGAGCTCCATTTCTTGGGCCCTATTTCAGGTTCCTGTAGGTTGGCTCGTACAAAAACGTGGATGCAAAATTCCATTAATTCTTTCAGAGGCCTCTGGCATAATAGCGATGATAGGCTTCGCACTGTCAACCAGCTTCGAGAGCTTCTTTCCTCTTCGAGATCCCTTATGGCTTGGTTATTGCCTTCTGGATACCTGCTCAGAACACATTCATAGCTAACGCTACGGCCGAGGCAGAGAGGGCTGAAGCTTTCGGAAGACTCTGGCTTCTCAAGGGCATCTTAGGCTTTCCCAGTCCGATCGTCGGAGGGCTCCTCTACGACTCCTTTGGCTTTCAAGCGCCCTTGACGGCAAGCATAATAGGCATCACCATTGACACCGTCCTTATCTACTTCCTCATCCATGACGAGCCCTAATACGTGAGCTTATCGATCGGACAGATGAACAAAATTCATTGAAGACTAAAAACACAGCGGCTTTTCTAAAAACCTGAAGATCAAACTCTCTTTTATTGAATCTTATGTTGTGACCAGGCGGAAAGATTTCAGTAGCTCGATCATAGTTCGCTTCTATATATCCGAGCCCAAGTCCATGCAAAGAGAATCCACGTGACAAAGACCTTTTTCTGAGGTCCCTGAAGCTACGTATACCTTGGGAAAATAGACGTTGATATGCAGTGGCCTGCCCTAAAGCTTCACCAAGCGCTTGCCAAAGATACTGGGTTCTATTGTTTATTTTACATTCAACATCTATTGCATCCATGTCCCAGTCGTTCAACCGTCTAAACCTAACGAGGTCAACCTGCATTACTTTATCGTAAACATCAACGCCCTTAGGGCCTCCGCGCTCACCTCTTTCACGTTTTCGTGCACTGACAGGATAGTGATCTCGATTTTCTAACCATTCTTCAAGAACTGAATACATTTCTTTTTCATTCTTAAACTCCAAAACAGCGTTTCTTCTTCTTAGCCTCTATATCGTATTTATCGTTTTATTGATTGATTATTACTATCTACGAGAAATAAGAAAATATCCCAAAAACAACCTTTCTTTTTAACGAATTTTAAAGAGCCCCGGGCTAGGTTCAAATCTTCGTTTTTATTCTTGAATTTAGAGTGTATCGGGACCTGTTTTTCAAATCCAGCATATGTGTAAGGGAAATTCTTCCTTTGGGATTTGTGGGATATATCGTTTTTTGGAAAGATGTTACTTTAGGGGCTTTATTCCGTAAACTTTTATGCTTGCGACTGAATTTGCGACTTCTATTTTTTTCGAAAGGTATGTTTGAATTTTTCACGATAGATTTTGCAGTAGGGTCGTTAATCATGTATTCAATAGAGAAATGTTTTTCTTCTTCTTTTAAAGATGCGAGCGCAACAGGATTTCCACATCCTAGACCTAAATTAGCACCTTCTGGAACAGATTTCAGTTCCTCTTCGCTTGGCTTATATTCCTTGACTATTTTTATGGCCACTTGCTAAAACTCAGCCATTTTCCCTTGTGGATCATAAATTATTCTGCTGTACTTGAACATGTAAACATGAATCAACTCCCTTTTTCCATCAAGCTCAGCTACCCTAATCTCATCCTTCTTGCCTCTCTTTACTCTATTGGTTGCGTACCATTTTCCCCTAATCCGTTTCTTTATACCAATCTTGATGGGCCATTTCCCTTCAAATAACGTATGTGGCAGAAAGTGATAGATGTAGCCCTAAAGAAAAACGACGTATTCCTGTTTTCCCGCGCATTTACAACAAATTCAGGTTTTTTGCTTCAATAACTCATCAATTAAAAGGTCGATTTCCTCTCTCGTGTTGTAGAAGTGCGGTGAAACCCTTATGCCACGGGCTCTTGGCGAAACGATTATTCCCTTTTCAGCCAGTTCATAGACTCTTTTTTCTATGTTGTCCATTAGAAAGTTGACTATTCCAGAACGGTGTTCAGCGTCTTCGGGCGTTTGGAGTTTCCAGTCTAAATCCTTAACCTTTTTAATCAAATAGTCCGTTAACTCAATTATTCGGCGTTCGATACTTTCAATTCCATAGTTGAGTAAAAGCTTAAGAGCCTCGAAAGCACCGACACAGCTTATTAAGCTGACATTGCCAACTTCGAATCTCCTCGCATTTTTTGAAAGTCTTAAGTTCCATATGTCCCAGAAATTAGCAGTTCTGAAAACTTGGGGTTCAACGCTTGCCCACCCCACAAGTGGAGGCTCAAACTCCTCGATCAAATCTTCTCGGACGTATAGGAATCCCATTCCTGAAGGGCCTAGGAGCCACTTGTAACAGGCAGTTGTCAGAAAGTCTACGTTGTCTCGGTTAACGTCAATATTAATTGCTCCAGCGGATTGGATTGCGTCGACAACTAAGAAAGCACCGTGGTCGTGAGCTATTTTTGATAAAAAGCTCAAATCGTTCCTAAAACCATTAACGTATTCAACATGGCTGACAACGATCGCAGCCGTATTGTCGTCCACAGCTCTCTCGAAGGCTTCTTGCGAAATCTTTCCATCAACATTTTCCACATACCGGGCTTCAACATTTAGCTTTTTTCTAAGCCAAGGGTAAACAACCGATGGAAACTCTAGGTCTGTTGTGACAATGTTCGATCTTTTGCCATACTCAAGCATATTCGCAACTATGCTTAGGCCAGTAGATGTGTTCGGGACAAAGGCTATTTCATCAAGTTTAGCGTTAATCAACTTTCCGAAAAGCAATTTAAGCCTTTTTAAGTCTACTCCCGAAGCCCCAAGCTCAGAGCTTTCCCTCAAATACTTCGCCATAGACTGAGCCACAGGCTTTGGAAGCGGAGAGACAGCCGCATGGTTTAAGAAGACTCTATTTTTAACTATCGGGAAATTCTCGCGAACACCTTCTATGTCCTCCATTCTTTGAGCACTCCCTTCGGTTAAAAGGAACACATTTAATGTTTGCTCAGAATTGGTTTAAAGTTTCTTAAATTTTTAACTTATTTTTAACTTTTCTCGAGCCTAAAGGAGGCTCATCTGACCACGATTTCTTGCAGATATTCCTGCCTAAGATTTCTTTTTAGATCTGGTTCAAAAGATACCCTAAAAACCTTGTAAAGCTTAGAGAAATGAAGACAAGTTTCTACAGAAGTATATATTTTAAAACGTTGAGAAACTAATGAAGTCTAGTTGAAGGACGATATCTTTGGCGAAATCTTTAGCGGCATGGTTATACCCTTCCGAGAAAAGATAAGCAATGAATGGATCGAGACTTTGGAACTCCAAATAGCCAGATGCAGCATCTCAGCCCACAATTCCAGAATTCCTAAGCAAATACCATGGTACGGATAGATGTGGGTTTGCTTCGAACTAATGGTCGTATTCCAGCTCGGCGTTCGTATGATTGCTGCTTATATGATCCGATATGATGTTTATTGTGTCTTTAAGATAGATGCGGAGCCCTCAGTTTTTGGTCATCATTGAATTGTCGATAGGCCTGAGGCAAAAAAGTGGAGGTATCTACTTCATCAATTCCTTCTGTAGGTTGAGGAACTTGTCGATCTCCGCCTCTGTGTTGAAGAAGTGTGGTGCTACCCTTATACCGCCAGCACTGCCCATGGCCCTCAGGCTTACATATATTTTCTCTGTGACGAATTTTTCTTTGCTCTTCTTGTTCATCTCGGGGCTACCTGTGGAGTAGATCACTAGGCCGGCCCTCCTTTCGGGTTCGAGAGGTGTATAGACCTTGCACCAGATATCCATTAGACCGTCGATGACGTATCCGCTCTGTCGCCTCACTTGGCGTTCAATGTTTTTTATACCGAGGTTGTTAAAGTATTTGAGGCTGGCCTCGAGACCCCAAAGTGCGGGTGTCGAGACACAGCCTTGGTCGAACTTCTCGGCGATCTGCACTAGAGGCTTGTCAAAGTCTGCGATGTTGTCGAGGGTCGGTCTCTCCCACACTGTCGGTAGGTCAGAGTAAAAGGCCTCCTCTACGCGGTAATACGGGCGGTAGGTGGGCTCAAAGCAGCTAATTAAGTCTTTGCGTACGTAGAAGATGCCAGCCCACACAGGGCAGCAGAGCCACTTGCCAGTGGCTGTGATTAGGAAGTCAATGTCCGTAGCGTGACAGTCCACATCAATGGCTCCAACTGACTGAAAGGCATCAACAACAACGAAAGCACCGTGATCATGGGCGATCTTTGAGATCTCCTTCAGATCGTAGGCAAGCCCGCTGCCCCACTCGACATGGTTGACGGAGACGACCTTAGTTTTATCGTCAACGGCATTCTCGAAATCAGAAAGTGTGATGTCGCCTTCCCGGCTATTGATGCGTCTGACTTCGACGCCCTGTCCACGGAAGGGGAGCCAGACGTAGACGCTTGAAGGGTATCCCAGATCTGTGACAACGATATTCTCGCCACGTTTGAACTTTATCATGCTACTCACCATGTTCAGCCCATGACTCACCCTGGTAATCCAACAGATTTCGTACTCATCAGCGTGCAGCATCTTCGCCGCCTCCTTCTTCGTCTCCGTCTGTCTGCGCGCTTCCTCAAGAGAACCAGCGAGCATAAATTCCCAGTAAGACTTGATCGCCTCTATGGCATACTTCAGAGCTGGACCCGTTCCCGCCGAGTCGAGCCAGATTCTGGATTTCAGGCCCGGAAAGTCCTCACGAATCTTTTCAAGGTCTTTATCCACATCCAACTTAGACACATCCTTCGATTAGTAGTGCTGATCGATCTTTTAAGTTTTCTCCATTCGTCGTTCAGAAGAGGACCAATCTTCCCACTTATCCAAGTCTTCTTGGTAATGCCGAAGCTGCTCGAAGTTATGTTCCTGAAGAGGTGTACTCTGTTCCTATTTGCAATCGCCTTCAAGAATGAAAGTTACTCTAACCATCTGCTTCATAGCGACCTTCTACACATGTTTGTCAAGACAAGCTCCTACTCGGTTGCCTTTGTTAATTAAAATGATGAGGGACATAACCTTAAATAGAAGCCTAGTGCTAGATGTACAGAGGTGTTCCGAACGGAGAAAGAGGCTTTCGAGGTCCTGTTGAAGAAGCATGAGGACCAGAAGTGGGTCAGAATCGTGAAAGAGTATGAGCAGGTTCGGGAATGGTTGATCCAATCGCCTATGTCAGAGGAGATTATCCTATCCCAGGCAAGGTATTTAGACATCTTTCTGGACGATGTGGGATTAAACCCGAAGGATTTCTTAGCTCTTTCTGGCATAGAAGCTAGGGATCTTACGGAGAAAAAATGTGAGGAATACACATCCAAGGAAGATTATTCAAAGGCTAACCAAGTTAAGTACGCCGTTAAGAGTTTCTATAACTTCTCACACAGGAAAGATCCAGAAAGGATTTATTTCACAAGCAAACACGCATCACCAGGATGCCCCAGCTGAAGTCTAGTATGCCGCCCCTCTTAACATAGAGGCTCTCATTCGCTAAAATTAAGATGTTTTGACAAATTTCGGAGTTGACAATATAAATCAAACGGCGCCTAAATTTATTTTAGGGGCATCCTTAACAGCGTTGAAAAGCGCGCAGAGTCGTATTTCGCTATAATGGAAAAGTATAAGAGAAACATTCAGTGTTGCTCAAAATAGGTGAAAGAAATGGATATTTTGAACAGCATCATCGATGTGATTGGCCACACGCCGCTCGTCAGGTTGGACCGCTTAGCCAGAAACTCAGGGATCAGTGGCGTCAATATATTAGGAAAGGTTGAATTCTTTAACCCTGGTGGAAGCCATAAGGATAGGATGGCGTTGCGTGCCATCGAGGACGCAGAGAAGCAGGGGATCCTGAAGCAAGGCATGGAGGTTGTCGAAGCGACTTCGGGAAACTTGGGAGCAGGACTCGCTGTGGTATGTGCAGTGAAGGGGTATAAGTTCGTTGCAGTGATGTCTGAGGTTGCGTCCATTGAGAGGATGATGATGCTCAAGGCTTTAGGAGCTGAGCTTGTGGTAGTGCCCCGACCTGCTGCCCTCGAGCCCGACCCCATCGAGAGGGCAGAGGAAATAGCTAGGGAACGCCATGCTTTCTACGTCAATCAGTTCTTCAACAGAAGCAACATCGAGGCGCATAGAGAGACGACAGGCAAAGAGGTCCTCGAGCAGACAGATGGCAGGATAGACGTCTTCGTCACAGGCATAGGATCTGCTGGAACTTTCAACGGCGTTGTTGCAACACTGAAGGCTCACAACCCCAAGGTAAAGGCCATCGTTGTGAAGCCGGAAGCTACAAATATACCGGGAATAGTCCCTTCATCTGTCGAGTGGCCTCCTTTTTACAATCCGTCCCTCATCGACGGCTCCATCATTGTCACGGATGAGGAGGCCAGGGTGGGAGCGAGACGTTTGGCCAAGGAGGAGGGCATCTTGGCTGGCTTCTCATCAGGGGCGAACATTGCAGGAACGTTGAGGGTGGCAAAGGATGTGGAGAAGGGGCAGACACTGGTTACTATGATCTATGATACGGGATTGAAATATCTGAGCACGGGCCTATACCAGTGAACTGCAAGCAAATGGAACGATTTATACGTGCTCATTTGATAGACATGATGCCACAGCATGGGTCTGATAGGCGACAGTTGATTAGTCCTGCTTCTTACGCTTTAATATTCTAACACAACAGAATCAGAAATATCTTTACTAAAACCTAATGACATTTGGGGAGGTACAATATGACTAGAAAGCTCATGAGTAGGATCCTTGTCACAGGCGCCGTTGGCCAGATCGGATCCGAGCTGGTGCCCGAGCTCCGCAGTTTTTACGGCAGCGAAAATGTGGTGGCTGGGATTCATAGAAGGCCGCCGTCTGACGATTTGAAGGAGTCAGGTCCCTTCGAGAATGTTGATGTTACAAGCAAGAGTTCGATTGAGAAGGCTATCGAAAAGTACGATATTAATACTATCTATCACATGGCTGCGATCCTGTCTGCTGTCGGTGAAAGGAATCCGTGGCTGGCATGGGATGTAAATGTGAATGGTACCTACAACATCCTTGAGGTGGCGAGGGAACATGACATGGTTCGCATCTGGCTTCCAAGTTCCATCGCTGTATTCGGACCCGAGACTCCCTGTGTGAACACGCCACAAGAGACGGTGCTGAAGCCGAGAACGATGTATGGTTTGACGAAGGTCACGTGTGAACTGCTGGGCAACTATTATTTCGAGAAGTTCGGATTGGATGTGCGCGGTGTCCGTTACCCCGGCATCATCAGTAGCGAAACCCCCCCAGGAGGAGGAACGACCGACTACGCGGTCGAGATTTTCTATGAAGCGATCAGGCATAAGCACTACACGTGCTTCCTCAGGGAGGATACGGTTCTGCCGATGATGTACATGCCAGACTGTATAAAGGCGACCGTCGACCTGATGAACGCTGACTTATCAAAACTCAAACACCACAGTGACTTTAACCTAGCGGCGATGAGCTTCTCACCGCGACAACTCGCCGAGGAGATAAAGAAGCATATTCCCGACTTCACAATCGAGTACAAGCCCGATTCAAGGCAAGCTATCGCTGATTCGTGGCCGAATACTATCGATGATAGCGCCGCTCGTGAGGAATGGGGCTGGAACCCAAGCTACGACCTGGCGACGATGACAAAGGATATGCTGGGGAAACTGAGAAATCGCCACAAGGAGAGATGCCTCTGAGAAGATGCTAGGCCAAGAGCTATCTGGTCATCTTCCGTTTTGCCATTTGAGACGCGTATGGTATATTCGCTTGGCTTAAGCGTCGATGAGGTCTAATCACGGCTTTCTAGCTGACTCATCCTTTGTAAAGCATCGAAATAATGTTTTCCTGTTCTTCGCTACAGGAAGGCAGAACCTTAAGCAACTGTATTAGATCAGTATACGTATATGATAGACAGCATGTTAACTACGTTGGCTTATCTTGTTTTTCACATAAGTTGAAGATGTGCGTGTGTGACTGAGGTTGGAATAAAATAGCCCGTAAAGGTTAAAAGAACGTGAACCGAATAAGAAAGTTATGGGTGTGAAAATGAGAGACCCTGCAGCTTTTTTGAAGGAGGAATACCAGGAATTAGTTGAGAAAGATCTTAACTGGAAACTGCGCGTCCTGCAGGGGCCGAGTCTCCCTCGGTGCGTGGTGGACGGGAAAAAGGTTCTCCTGCTCTGCTCAAATAATTATCTCGGCCTTGCAAACCATCCCATGGTGAAGAAGGCAGCCATAGAAGCCATTAAGACGCATGGAGTTGGGTCCGGTTCCGTAAGAGCTATAGCCGGAAACATGGACCTGCACGTTAAGCTGGAGGAGAGGCTTGCAAGATTCAAACGCACCGAGGCTTCTCTGGTCTATGCATCGGGTTTCATGGCCAATGAGGGGGTGATTCCCCAACTCACAGGCGCAGGAGATCTAATTGTGAGCGACGAACTTAACCACGGGTCAATCATCGACGGTGTCCGACTTTCAAGGGCGGAGAGGCTAATATACAAGCATCGGGACATGGGAGACCTGGAGCGCGTGCTTGATGAAGCCGAAAAGAAGTCCCCCGGTTATAGGAGGATATTGATTATCACAGATGGCGTTTTCTCGATGGACGGTGACATCGCTCCGCTAGACCAGATAGCTAAGCTGGGCTCGGAGCACGGAGCAATGATCTACGTTGACGACGCACACGGAGACGGGGTTCTTGGGGAAGGGGGTCGAGGTATCGTGTCTCACTTCAGGCTCAGTCACAGGCAGGTTCACGTAGAGATGGGAACCTTCTCTAAGGCCTTTGGTGTTGTTGGTGGGCACATCTCAGGAAGCAGGCATCTCATCAACTTTGCTTACAATAGGTCACGGAGCTGGCTCCTCTCCGCTTCTAACACACCGATGGATGCGGCGGCTTTGATTGCAGCAATTGATGTGTTGGGGAGCGAGCCGCAGCGCGTGAAGAGGCTTTGGGACAACACAGAGTACTACAGGAAAGCGATACAAGATTTAGGCTTTGATACTGGTCAAAGCGAGACGCCAATCGTTCCTATTATTGTCGGAGAGAGTAAGGCAGCAAAAAGGCTTAGTGAAAGGCTCTTCGAGGAGGGCATACTGGCCTTTCCAATCGTATATCCTATGGTGGCTGCCAATAGAGCCCGTATCCGAACTCAAATGAACTCGGAGCTAACACAGGAAGACATCGATTTCGCCGTCGCGGCTCTCGAGAAGATCGGCAAAGAGCTATCCATCATATAACTTTTCAGTATGTTGTCGTTCCTTTACGCACGAAGAGTCCTCGTAGAAAGAAAGGTGAGTGGAAAGGAATTTTGGGAGGATGATTGAAAAGATGAGGTCTCGATAGCGTGTGAGCATGGTCTGACATGCAGATAGATATGATTTTCCTTTATGTTTGGTGGAGAGAAAATGCATAGAAGAATTGGAATATTGGGTGGCTTAAGTCCTGAGTCGACCGTTACATACTACCACTATATTACAAGGGAGTATTACAGGAGGCTTGGGGACTACGGTCATCCTGAGATCATAATCTACAGCGTCAATTTCCAAGAGTTCGTGGACTGGCAGAAGCAGGGCGAATGGAAGACGGCTGCAGAGAAGATGATCGAGGTCATGATCAGTTTGCGCAAGGCTGGAGCGGATTTTGGATTGATAGCAAGTAATACCATGCATATTGTTTTTGACGAGGTCCAGAGAAGATCTCCTATGCCCCTTATCAGCATCATCGACGCTACGGCTGAGGCCATCAAGAAAGAGGGCTTCAACGTTGTAGGGCTTCTCGGAACCGTCTTTACGATGAGGGAAAGTTTCTACAAGGATGGACTCCGTAAGCATGGAATCGAGACACTTGTGCCCGGAAGAGAAGACCGAGAGTACGTCGACCGAGTTATCTACGCAGAGCTGTGCCGCGGTGAAACCTCGCCTAAGTCCAGAGAAGGATTCGTCAGGATTGTCGACGACCTAAAAGGCAGAGGAGCTCAAGGGGTAGCTCTCTCCTGCACCGAGATACCCCTTTTAATAAATGAGGAGGACTGTAAGGTTAGGTTGTTCGATACGGCTGTTATTCACGCCAAAAGAGCCCTAGACTATGCGATAGGCAGTGAATGATCAGCAAACTTGCAAGGACCTGCCACACTTGTCCTGTCGCTTACCTATCAGCCACTGGGCTTTCGACGTTTTTTGAGGATCCTTCGGAGTATAAGATCGGGAAGGAAGGTTAGGGACATTATCCCCGCGAGGGCTATGATGGCTCCGTACAAGGCAATCGTGGGCTCCGTCTGTCTGAAGAATAGATACATGGTTAGGCCCACCACGCAAACCATTATTGCTGCGACCAAGGCTAGGATCAAGTTTCTCAGGGAGATGTCAGGCTCCGGTTCACTTGCCATAAATTAAACCTCGATTGTCAGATTTTCCACTTCATGGAACTGGTGAGATCCGGGAGGATTCTTAATGTAAAAAAATAGGGGGTTCCGCCTTGATTGTCAGGCGGGCTTCTTTCTTACCGCAAGGACTACGGCCACGACGGCTATAATGATCGAGACTACGCTTACGCCTATGCTCGCGGTCACGGTGGTTGACATCCCAGATACAGTCGCTTGGAGGCTAGCGATAGTCCTCTCGTGGGCTGTGATGGTATCCTTCGCAGTGTTCAATTCCGCTCTGAGAGTCTCGGTTGTTTGGGTCAACGTCTTGTATACTTCGGGGAGCACGGTCAGAGAGGTGGAGATTGGAGCTTGCCAAGTGAAGGCGGGAGTACGATACGTTGCCAGGCCCTTGATTATGTAATCTCCGGTTCCGATAGTGGCGGTGTCAACCGTGGCCTCGTAAACTCCTTCGCCGATATGAGTTGCTGTTATGCCGGCGACCGTTTCGCCAGCCTTCATGAGGGAGAGAGCTACGGTACCGTTCGTCACCTTTTCTCCCAAGGGACCAGTGAGCTTGAACTGGAACTTCGCCTTGTCCCCGACGGTCTTCTCCTTCTCAGCCAGCGTGACAGCCGCGACCAGCCTTCTGGCTGGGAGATAGAACCTCGGATTAGCCCTGATCGATACAAATTCATGCGACTTCATGTCCTCAAACATGAATGGCCCGTTGCCGATAGGAGGATAGTTCTCGAACTTCATAGCATCTGCTTGAAGCGCGAAAATGTGCTTAGGCAATGTAATCAAGTTCATGACCGTGTAAATCTGGAAGGCACCTGTCTCCTTCGTGTAGATTTCAACAGTGTATGGGTCGATGACCTCGGACTTCACGTATATCCGCCATATCGGCGCATAGTGCGCACACGTCGTCTTGGTAGCTGCGATCAAGTCTAGGGTGTACTTCACATCCTCAGCTGTGCACGGAACGCCATCGTGCCACGTGATGTTATTAAACAGGTAGACGGTGAATTTGTTGCCAAGCTTGCCCGGCGTCACCTCCCATGTCTCAACTTTCCAGTCGCGTGCCAACAGTGGAACTAATACGTCCTTGCCCTGTGGGGTTACTTGGCGTGTGGCAAGCTGCAGATACAGGAACTTGTATATTTGCAGCTCAGGGCCCTCCATCCAGTTGAGCGGGTTCCAAGAGGTTGGCCAGTACATTCTATTCGCAACGTAGGTTCCACCGAATTCTGCACCCTGGGGTTTAATGTTCATCATCGTGAAATAAGACTGATGTGTGAGATCAGGATCCTCATAGGTCAATTTAGGTATCGTCTCGAATAAGGCGGGGAAACTGAAACGCTTCGTGCTAACAGCCATGAGGACCGGATATGCAGCAACCATCGGCATAATATAGACCTTGTCTTCCACGTACGCCTGAATCTGCCAAGTGAGCCTAATCGCCTCGTTCATGTCATTTGTGGCTGAGAGTTGCTCAATGAGCTTATCCAACTCAGGGTCTTTAATGCCAAAGTGATTTACGCATGTGGTGCCGGGTGGGCTCCAACTGGAGCTGTGGTATGCGTTGAAGTACCACAAGGGCGGGTTCAGAGTATCAGCGGTAGCACAGTTCCCGAATAGGTTGAATTCCCTCTCCATGTACGACATGCGTTCGGTGCTAGGCCAGTCAGGCGGTGATACTACCTTCCACTTGATCCCGATTTTGGCGGAATCTTCTGCGAGCTTCATACCTTGCTCAATCCTTTCAGGGCTGTACCCTGGGCAAAGGTAGATCAGTTCGCCCATCTTTGTTCCGTTGGGGCTGTACCATTCGTTATCTGTAAAGGTCCAGCCGGCATCCGTCAGTTCCTTCTTTGCCAGTTCAGTGCTGTAGGGGTATCGGGTCTGTATGTTCACCTTAGGGTTGCGCCATGTTTCATATCCGAAGGTGCCGTACCCCCAGCCCCAGGTTTCCGGGACTATGCCGGGTTTGTACGTGGTGGTAGCATGGTATTCCCAGTCGATCAGGTGGGCGATAGCCCTCCTCACTGCGAGCTCACTGGTCGGCCACCTGAGCACGTTGAAGCCCAAGTGGCAACCATACGTGGTAGTCGTTTCCCTGTACAGTTTGACTGTAGTCGGATTCGCGTCTCCGAACGCCTGAACATCCTTTGCAGGGATGATTCCCGCGATTTGTCCAGAGACATCGAGTTCTCCCCTCTTGAAGGCTTCCCAGATGGTCATCGTCTCCGACATAAACAGAAAGACCACCCTGTCAACATATGGACCATGCATGTACGGTGCGTATTCATAATAAGGCTGTGGATAGGTCGCCACCTCAGCGGAAGCAGGGACTGGAGCTAATAGAGCATCGCCTAATAGCATCAACACGATTCCCAAGAAAACTATCATTAACTTCTTGCGCTTGGTCATAGTTTTCCCTCTTTTTTCCTTTTACATAAATAATTTGACGCCATATTGTGCTTTATCTACGTATCTATTTAAGGTTTGTGGTAACGCGTTTTTATTCGCTTTAGGGCGATCTCCCTTTCTTTCAACCATGCGAGTTGTTAGAATACCCTAAAGCGGAACCCTATGTGTATAGCCCGATAAGTTCCGCGTTCAGTCTTCTCGTCCACCGTTCCTAGGAGTGCCTCAATGGTCTTCAAGGATGCTGTGAAACCAATGGGTTAAACTTATAGGGCGGTATTAGGCTATACTAGTTTGGTTGGAAACGATGCCCCAGAACACCTTACTGGATGTGAAGGGCCTGAAGATGTACTATCAGGTAGTGGGCCGAAGATGGGTGAAGGCTATTGATAACGTAAGCCTGAAACAACTCAAAAATGAGAACGTGGGCATCGTTGGGGAGTCAGGATGCGGCAAATCAAGCCTCGCCCTGAGCATCCTGCGGTTGCTGCCTTCAAACGCAAGGATAATGGGCGGTGAGATTCTCTTCGATGGAACCAACTTGTTAGGCCTGCCAGAGAAGGACATTAGGAGGAACTTCAGGTGGAAGAGGATCTCTATGATCTGGCAAGGCGCCATGAACGCGTTGAACCCTATGCTTACGATTGGCAACCAGATCTGTGAAGCGATTCTGGTCCACGAAGATGTATCGAAAGAGGAGGCCTGGAGAAGGGCGGAGGAGCTCCTCAAACTGGTAGGAATCGAGCCTTCGAGGGCGAAACACTACCCTTTCGAATTGAGCGGGGGCATGAAGCAGAGAGCCATGATAGCCATGTCGCTCGCTCTCAATCCCGACCTCGTCATCGCAGACGAGCCGACGACTGCTTTGGACGTAATCGTTCAGGCCCAAGTCCTTGATCTAATAAAGAAACTCCAAAAGGAGTTTGGCATCTCCCTCCTGATAATTTCTCATGATGTCTCGCTTGTGTTCAGTATAGTCGACCGTGTGGCCGTCATGTACGCTGGGAAAATCATGGAGTGGGGACCGACATCCGAAATCTATCACTCATCGATGCACCCCTATACGCACTTCCTGATGGAAAGTGTACCTAACATTAGGAGCAAGAAGCGCCCTATAGGATTCATCGGAGGAGCCCCACCGAACCTTCTGAACCCTCCATCTGGATGTCGTTTTCACCCGCGCTGCCCCTACGCGGTCGATGTGTGTGCGAAGGAAGAGCCGCCCATGATGTTCATCTGGTCAGAACACTCTGTCGCGTGCCACAGGGAGGATGAGTTAAGGTCGAAGTGGTATGGATGAGTTAGTCGTTGTGAAGGATCTAAAGAAATGGTTCACGGTGAGAGCCGGACTCTTCACACGAAGAAAGGCACGTTACATCCGCGCGGTAGATGGTGTGAGTTTCTCAATCCGGAGAGGAGAGATCTTCTGTCTTGCAGGAGAATCGGGTTGTGGAAAGACCACGACCGGCAGATCATTACTGAGGCTCGAGGAGCCCACGTCAGGCGAGGTTACCTTCGACGGAGTGAACGTATTCGCCTTGGATAGAACAGGTTTAAAGACATTTCGGAGGCAGGCGCAAATAATATTCCAAGACCCCTACGAGTCGTTGGACTCGAGGATGGCGGTCTTTGACTCTGTGGCTGAGGGACTCGTAGTCAACAAAATCGGCGCGGGGCGGTCTGAAAGGATCAAGCTGGTATCCGAGGCTCTTGAGGAGGTGGGCTTGACACCGACGGAAGAGTTCATCTTTAGATATCCCCATGAGCTCAGCGGCGGACAGCGGCAGAGAGTTGCCATCGCTGCCGCCATGATTCTTAGACCCAAGTTTATCGTTGCAGATGAGCCCGTATCCATGTTGGACATGTCGACACGCGGTTCAATAGTGAAACTACTGATGGACCTGCAAAAAACTATGCAGCTCACCTTCCTCTTTATAACCCACGATCTACCCTTGATGAAATACATCAGCGACAGAATTGCGATCATGTATCTAGGCAAGATCGTTGAAATGGGTCCGTCGGAGGAGCTGATTGATAACCCCTATCACCCGTATAGCCAAGCATTAATATCGGCCGTCCCGTCACCTGACCCGGACGAGAGCATGAGGGAGGTAAAGATCAAAGGCGACATCTCCTTATCGTTAGAGGCCACACCGGGCTGTCGATTTGCTAGTAGGTGCCCCTACGCCAGTGAGAAGTGCCAGGAAACAGAACCTGAGCTTTTAGAGATAAGGAAAAATCGCTACTTAGCATGTCATAAGATGAAGCGACATTGACCATTGTTCAGGGAGCAGGGCATCCGTTTGCTCTCTGGTAGATAATTTCTTTGGCCCCTAGTGTTGTAGCTATTCTATCTTCTTCTCAGCCTCGGGTTAAGGATCTCATCAAGAGAATGGCCGATCATGATAAAGCCTAGAGAAATAAGAGCGATACAGAGACCCGGAGGTATGATCCACCACCACGCCTTATACTGAAAGGCCCCCCGTGTTTGAGCGAACTGTAGTATCTTACCCCAGGATATGATGAAGGGGCTTCCGCCGACGCCTAGGAAGGACAACTCAGCCTCCGTTGTGATAGCGATCGGAGCTGCTAGGGCCATGCCCGCATAGGCCAGAGGCATAACCGCGGGCAAGATATGCCTGAATATGATTCTCCAGGTGCCAGCCCCCCTGGCCTTGCTCGCCTCCACAAAGACCTTGTTCTTTATCGACAAGACGAAGGCACGCATAGTTCTTGCACCGCCTCCCCAGCCTAGGAGGGATAGGAGAAGGACGATTTCCGTGAGGCTCCCCTTGATCATCATCGCGACGACGATTATTAGTGGAAGGCCAGGGAGCACCATGATTAGGTCAGCGAACCTCATAAGCGCTTCGTCAACTCTACCGCCGACGTATCCCGCCACCATACCAACCAATACGCCAAGCATGACCGAAGTGAAGGCTGTGGCGAACCCAACCATGAGAGACACGCGGCTACCATAGACAATCTGCGAGAAAATGTCCCTGGCCATATCGTCGGTTCCCATGACGCCAAAACGTAGTCCAAGCACGATGAAGCGGAGATCGCGGAGTTCGAGCTTCAACCTACCAGGTCTTCCTGCCCCAAGGGTTATGAACTCGAAGATGGCCTGCAGCTGGAAGGTTCCTTTCTCTGTGAAGACCTTATGGGCTAATGCCTCTTTGGTGGGGGGAAGGCCGAGCCTCATAAGCAATACAGGTGAGGAGGAACGGACCTTGAATTTCTCTCCCATATTGATACTGGTAAGAAAGCCCTCCGTAAACATGCTTTCCCAAACTTTCACCTTCTCACCGTTCGGCTTCGTTACATCGAAACTGGCCTTCAAGTAGAAATTATCAGTATCACCTGTGAGTTTACCCCAGATCGATATCATTAAGGTGTCCGGCGGGTCAAATTGGTAGTTAAAGTAGCCTTTGATGGTCAGATTTTCGCTGTGAAAGGAGGCGCCAACAGGGTCTAAGACCTCTATGACAAGAGAGTCGCTCCCAGGGGTCGTTTGGATCAGCGAGGAATTCGATGCGGTCGCCTCACCCTTGCCCTGCAAGACCTGCTTCACGATCGGGACTTCTACGTTTTGAGGAAGGTTGGACTTGCCCGGGTCAATTAGCCCTATCCAGTCGGGGTAGGCCAACCAATCCGCAAGTTCTCTGTCTGTAATCGGGTCATAGGGGGTTAAAAAAGGCGCGAATATGGCCATGAACACAAAGGAGGCCAGTATGGCCAACCCTACGAGCCCCATCTTGCTCCGTCTGTATATGGACCAGAAGTCAGTTATCCTCTTCCACAGGGTTACCTTCTCGCTCGACATCTAGGCTCCTCCGTACTTGAGCCTTGGGTCGAGAAGACCGTAGATCATGTCAGTCACAAAGTTGCCTATGATGGTCAACACGCAGATTATAAAGAAGATTCCTTGCAGGGACGGGTAGTCAAGGTTGGAAATGGACTCAAAGGTGAACCTACCCATTCCGTACCAGGTGAAGACCGTTTCCGTCGTCATAGCTCCGCCCACACACCGCGCTATCCCCATGGCGGCTTCTGTAACGATGGGCAGCTGAATGTTCTTGAATACGTGCTTGTACAGAACATCCCTCTCTTTGACGCCCTTAGCACGAGCTGTCGTAACGTAATCCTGGGATAAGGCGTCCAGAACGAGGCTCCGGGTTGTTATGACTCCGCCTCCAGTGATGATCAAGGTCAACGCTATCAACGGCAAGGTCAAGTGCCACGTATAATCGACGAAAAAGCCCCATGGGTCCTTAGGCGTATACGGTGGAGGCGAGATCGTACCATGGCTCGGGAAGATTTGATAATAGAACGCAAAAAACAGCAATAATATCATGCCGAGCCAGAAGACTGGGATACTGTGGAAGACCACACCCGACGTGACCGAGACCGTGTCTGCGACCCGACCTCGCCGCGACCCAATATATATCCCGATCAGAACACGGAGGATCGTTGATATAACAACGGAGGTGCCAACTAAAGCAATTGTGTTTCCGACTCTCTCCATGATCTCAACGTTGACGGGCCTGAAGGTTCGGAAAGAGAAACCCATCTCCAATTGGAACATGTTTACCACGTAGTCGTAATACTGCTCTGTGATGGGTCGATCGAGACCCCACCTCTTCAGCGTCAACTCGATCATTTCGGGGGTCATGATGTACTCTCTAATCATTACGGCGTAGGGGTCTCCGGGCATGAGCCTGAAAATCGCAAAATTTAATGTGATTACTATGAAGATGAGCGCGATGCTGTATGCTGTCCTCTTTAAAACATATGATTTAACTCCCATATATCCTCACGATCGTATCAGAGATATTGGGATTTAGCATGTTAAAAGCTTTATGGTAAGTAATGGGCAGTGCAAGAATATGGTTAGCTCCACGGGGTTTATGAGCACCTGCCGTACGCCGTGCTAAAATGGCTGTAGAATGTCCTGCAAAGGATTATTCAACGCGCTCTAACAGGAGCCTGGTCCCCTTGCTTTTGGAAGATGCCACCTGACATCATTGCTGCCTATCCGGTCACATTCCCTCAAAACATAATCTTTTGCCTCTTCGAAACTGAAGCCCTTTTTCCTAGCCTATAATCGAGGAATCACCTCATTCCAAACATGGTCTGAATAGTAAAAATCTATTAGTGTTTCACCCACATCAAAGGGTACGACCTTCAACGTGGCAGTAACCTAGCGGGTGCTGTTCATATAGTAGTGGAATAACTAAATAGTAGGTAGTTCACGGCTATATAGAGAATCTCTTCTTATGATACCTTCGATTCCATTGAAATCACTGTCATGAGAGAAGATCTCTTTTACATTGTACTTCTGCATAACTACAACCGAGACGATGTCTGTTAGACTTAGTTGTCCTTGACGTCTAGGGTAATGCTCCAAAGCCCTTTTCAGTATCGTCTCTTCAACGAAGGCTGTGAGAATGCGAGGAGAAGAGAGGATGGCTTCTCCAACCTTTCTTGCGTTTTCAGCGCCGAAACCCTTTCTCTTTCCAAGGATTGTTACCGTTTCGTCTATGACGAAGTCTGTTGTGAGAGCTATAGGCATTTTTCCAAAGAGTATGGCTTCCGCTATTTGTCGTGAAGACTCGTGAAAATCGTCGTTTCTATCCGAAGCCCCAACCCAAACTGTCGTGTCTACAAAGATCAAAGTTCGCCAGCTTCCAACCTTTCCAGATCCTTAAGAACATTCCTTCTTTCATCGGAACGTCCTATTCCCACGATTTTTGATAATGGATCCTCCTCTGGTGGGCGGAAATCGTGTAGAAGATACTCGTACTTCTGTATGTACAATTTAAGGGCCTCCTCGCCCTCGACGCTCAACTCAAGTTTTCCATGTTTGGCAAGCACTATCCTCTTAAACTTCTCAGCTATCTCATCGTCTGCAATGATCTTTAACTGAACCATAGGTTCACCAGAGTACTAAAGTACCATGGTACAATATAAACTTGTTACAAAACTCTCTGAATAAGTAGACAGTCAGGGTTGGCGAAGAAATACGATGGATAATAACCTATAGGACTTTGCAAAATCAATTTCAGAAAGATAGAATAGAGTTGAAGTTCCAGCAGTAAGGAAGGATAAAAAGCTTCACAGCCGTATGGAAATGCATACATCGAGTTAAGAGATTTCAATCCGATTTTCTTTACAAAGTTGAATAACTAGTTCTTGCCCTTTTTCAATCAGGATGGGCTTGGTTAATGTTATTTCTCCATCACGGTTTTCAAATTCAACGGCATCTTTTCCTTTTGAAACGGACTTGAGCTTTCGGTCTTTCAAGAAAGGAAGTTTCAATGTCTTGATCTCCAGATTTCCGTATTGCACCAGAATAATAACGCTGTCTGGTTTCGTCTCGAATATGCCCCAGCCTGTGTCCAATGACCAGAAGCATCTAAACTTTCCATTTTCCAACAGAGGCGGATTGAAGCCCATGTGTCTCGTCACCAGATTAAACTCGAATCCGCTCAAAGCCAGCAGCAAGGCATAGGATGCCATGGATCGGGCATAATTGCTTCCACACTCGAATTCATTCCAGGGATTTCGTTTCTCGCCATCATACCGAGCTCGGACGGCTTCCACCGCTTCTAGGCCCTCGTCGATAAGCCCTTCCTGGATCATGTGGCAAGCAGCCGCATATTCAAAGCCGTTCATGGTTTCTTCCGCGTAGGGAACGGGCACGGCGGGCTTGTACTTGCCTCTGGGCCATTCGCAGATAACTAGGCCGGCCTCGTCGTTAAGGCT
>Ga0129297_10000227_pt1 | contig 26879 bp, 27 predicted proteins | sample I18A1metaG_FD_94708 | JGI IMG/M metagenome (GOLD analysis project Ga0129297, IMG submission 94708) | Lake sediment bacterial and archeal communities from Gulf of Boni, Indonesia to study Microbial Dark Matter (Phase II) - ​I18A1 metaG | ecosystem: Environmental > Aquatic > Freshwater > Lake >... | reverse complement strand
TGATCCTCCCTTGAGTGTGACCTTGGCCGCCGAAAAACGGGCCGCCGTTCATGAATCACAGGACATGGACGAGAGCTCAGTGGTGGAGCAGCGGACTCAACCGTTCCTCGCGGTCGAGGCTGAAGCTGTTAATCTCTGCAACTTGAATCGCAGAGACCCGCTGGTCAGCGGTTCGAATCCGCTCGGCGGCGCCATCTCATTTCTATCACATGAGACATTCCCGGGTCCGGGTTGACTGAGCAAGAATTAAGAATCCGAGATAGTATCCAACAGCGAGGAATTTGGGGATACGGTGCTTGAGCCAACCTCCAAAGATATTCGCCAGCCTTCAGGCAGAAGTAATCAATAAAGAGCTGTGTACGTTCTGTGGCGGGTGCATCGCTGCTTGCCCTGTGAACGTTGTAGTACCTGCGCCGGAGGAGAAGCCCACCTTGAAGGGCAGGTGCATTCTTTGCGGATTATGCTACTACAGTTGTCCGAGGGTAGAGCTGCCTTTGAGAGCAATCGAGCAGGCGTTTTTCGACAGAGACAGAACCGAGAAGGAAGCCATCCTCGGCATTCACCACGAGATCTGGTCCGCCCGATCTACAGATGAAGCGATACTGAAGGTCTGTCAGGACGGAGGAGTCGTGACCAGCCTGCTCGGGCACGCATTGAAGAACAAGGTGATTGATCACGCCGTGGTTGTCGGAACTGATTCGGCGAATCATTGGAGGCCAAGAGGCGTCGTTATCAGCAACTCTGACCAGCTTGCTCAAGTAGCCTCCTCGAAGTACACGGCAACTGGATCGCTGGCAGCTCTCGCAGATGCTGTTGCCGGATACCCAGCTTCAAAGCTGGCGATTGTCGGCCTGCCCTGTCAGATTCAAACCCTGCGAAGAATGCACACCCGCGGAAACAGTAAACTGACAGAGCAGATAGCCTTCACGATCGGGCTATTCTGCTACAACACATATCGCTACCAGGGATTGATCCAGGAGCTAGTTGTCAAGCAGCACAACGTAGATCCCGGCCAAATCACCAAGATGGAATGCAAGAACAACCTGTTCCGAGCATATCAGGGCGACCAAGTCAAGATCGAGGTTCCTCTAAAGAAGCTGACACCTTATGTTTTACCCGGTTGCCAGAAATGCCGAGATTTCACAGCGGAACTTGCTGATATCTCGATAGGACACGCAGGATCAGAAGAAGGCTGGTGCACAGTCATAACTCGAACCGAGAAGGGAGTCAAGCTTCTTGAAGATTGCTGTACCACAGGATTTGTTCAAAGAAGGACAGTTTCAGTCACAGATCCCCGCGTGAACCTAGTCATGAAACTCTCGGAAAAGAAGAGGGAACGTGAGGCTCCGTATCTTAGAGACTGACCACGGATGCCTGAATACGACGCGCTCTCTCAAGGCCAGGAGGCCGCTCCGGAGAGAACTCGGGCAAGTCTTAGCGTCCCCTTGATGCAGGTTGATTATCCGAAAGATAGAAAAGGAAAGCATCCTTTCCCTTCATCTAGCGTACTTTGAGAAGTGATTCTGATGGTTGAAGAGCTCAAACCCCCACAACTTCGAGCAGCGTGGGATCAGACCCTCCTAACCTGCGAGACTACTGAAGATGCGGTTCCTCTTGAGACGATAGTAGGTCAGGAGAGAGCAGTCAAAGCGCTCAAGTTCGGTCTGGAGATTCATGAAAGAGGTTTCAACATCTACGTCGCTGGTTTTCCAGGTACAGGCCGCACTAGCGCCGTGAAGAGTTTCTTAGAGGCATTCGCAAAAGGAAAGCCTTTGCCTCCAGACTGGTGCTACGTGAACAATTTTCGCAACACCTACCAGCCAAAGGCCCTGCAACTTCCTGCCGGAAGCGGAAACGTCTTCAGGACAGACGTGAAATCGCTGGTTGAACACGCGCGAGCCGCGATTCAAAAAACGTTCGAAAGCAAGGATTACCAGCAGAAACGCGAAGCGATTGTCAGAGGCTATGAGAAGAAGCGTCAAGACCTATTGACGGACTTGGCTGAGAAAGGAAGAAGGGATGGTTTTCTCTTCGAGATAACTCCTATCGGACCAGTCTTCGTTCCAGTCATGCAAGACAAACCGCTAACCGATGAGCAATTTAGGGCTCTTACCTCAAAGGTAAGAGAAGAGATTCTGAAAAAACGGGAGTCACTGGAGTCTCTTTTCAAGGAAGCCGTGGGAGACATTCGAGAACTTGAGAGAAAGCTTACCGAGGAAGTGTCACAGGCAGATAAGGAGATTGCGCTTTATGCGATCGGATCCATGGTAGACGATCTGATCGAGAAATACAAGCATCTTCCAGAGGTCACCTCATATCTCAAAGAGCTGCAGGGAGACATGGTTGAGAATCGTGAACAATTCCTACCTAAGCCAGCCCCTCAAGGCGCCGCTCCCGCCATGGCTCCATGGGTCAGAGATCTCTCTCTCAGAAAATACGAAGTAAATGTCATTGCTGATTCATCAAACCTCAAGGGAGCACCTGTCGTTGTAGAACTCAATCCTACATACACAAACCTGTTCGGCAGAATAGAAAAAGAAGCTGTCTTCGGTGCTCTAACTACAGACTTCACCCTCATTATTCCAGGATCGCTTCACAAGGCGAATTGCGGATTCGTAGTCATACCAGTGGAAGAGCTATTCAGAAACCCCTTCTCCTGGGATGGACTTAAGAGAGCAATGAAGAACGGGCAGATAGTAATCGAGGATCCAGCCGAACGCTATGGCTTTCTATCAACCAAGACACTCTCCCCTGAACCAATTCCATTGGATCTGAAAGTCATCTTGATTGGTGATCCAAACTCTTTCCAACTACTGCATTCATATGATCCAGAATTCAGTGAACTCTTCAAAGTCAAAGCTCACTTCGACACAACAATGCAGAGAACCCCGGAGAACGTGAAGAGCTACGTCTCCTTTGTCTGTACGATTTGCGAGCGAGAGAAGCTAAAGCATTTGGACAGATCAGGAGTAGCAAAGATGGTTGAATATAGTTCAAGACTCGCTGAGGATCAGAAGAAACTGTCGACTAGATTTGGCTCAGTAGCTGATCTGATTCGCGAAGCGAGTTTCTACGCAACTCAAGATGGTTCAAAGTATGTGAAAGCTCAACATGTTAAGAAGGCCATGGACGAGAAGGTATATAGATCGAATCTGATCCAAGAGAAGATACAGGAATACATAGAACGAAACGTATTCCTGATCGATACAGTGGGTGAAGTCGTCGGTCAAGTGAACGGGCTATCTGTTATCAACATTGGGGACTATGAATTCGGCAGGCCTTCTCGATTAACCGCAAGCGTTGGCATAGGAAGAGAAGGAGTCATCGACCTCGAGAGGGAAGTGAAGCTTGGGGGACCGATACACAGCAAAGGAGTCCTGATTCTAAGCGGATATCTGGCTGAGAAGTACTCTCAAGACAAGCCGTTGACACTATCCTGTAGGCTTGTCTTCGAGCAGAGTTATGAAGGAGTCGAAGGAGACAGCGCGTCAAGTACGGAGCTTTATGTAATTCTCTCAAGACTAGCAGAAGTTCCGATAAAGCAAAACCTAGCGGTCACAGGTTCAGTCAATCAGAAGGGAGAAGTGCAGGCTATCGGAGGAGTCAACGAAAAGATAGAGGGTTTCTTTGAGGTTTGCAAGGCGAAAGGAACCCTAGACGGCCAGGGCGTAATGATCCCTGCGAGCAACGTTCAGAATCTGATGTTGAAAGAGGAAGTTGTCGACGCAGTTTCCAAAGGGAAGTTCCACATATACCCAATAAGAACAATCGATGAGGGAATAGAGGTTCTGACCAACATCAAGGCAGGCAAGCGACTGCCCGACGGAGCATTTGAACCCGGATCGATCAACGACAGAGTCGACAGAAAGCTGAAAGAAATGGCGGAGAAACTGAAAGAGTTCGCCGTGCCAGAAGAAGCGGAGAAAAAGAAGTCAGAAGAGGCTCAATAGTCCGCTCTTTAACCCTCCCCCATCACGACCTTCTCGTATTCTTTCTCAATCTTGTTCTTGTGACCAATCTCCTCTTCTGCTAGTCTGCTGAACATTTCCGCTGCTGCCGTGCCAGACAGTTTCTTGCTCAGTTCAAGATAGTAGTCATGTGTCTCTTTTTCGCGTTTTCCAGCAAAAATCAAAATCTCCTGGTAATTTGCATCTTCGGTAAGTCGAACATCTTCCACCTGATCCAAGATTTGGAGGTCGATTACTGGCTTTTCCTTCGAACCAAGCTGCCCTGTTGCGCCCGTGTCCCTTATCTTCTCCAACTTGGCTCTGTGCTGGAGTTCATCATTGGCAAGGTTTCTGAGAAGTATCTTGCTTCCTGGCGAAGTCACCTTGTCTAGGGCAGATGTGTAGAGCGAGTGTGACTGTTGCTCCATCAGGATGGCCCTTTCGATAGCATTCTTCAATGTCCAGCCTTTTTCGCTAGTCATGTGACTACCTTCTCGGCCTACCTCAGTTGTCAGACACTTAAGGTTGATGGCTTCTCCGGGGAACCGTTTACGTTCTTGTCCGTGTGGAAAACTTGAAGTGGCCCATGATGATAACTATTGTGAGCGAGGTAGCACATTGTCTAGGATCAGAATAGATAGGAAGAGCTGTAACGCCTGTGGGGTCTGTGTTCAGGTCTGCCCGGGAGGTGTGCTTACTCTGCTGAATGGAACTGCGCACGCCAAGGATGAGGAGTCATGCCTAGGCTTCAGAGCCACGCAATCATGCTCAAGTTGCGTAGGGATGGTCTGCACTGGATGTGTCGCTTGCGTGAGAAATTGCCCGACGGGAGCTATTCTGATACAGTAGGCTACTTAGACTTCTTCTTGCGGTAGTCTTCTATCGCGCTGTGAAGCGCGTCTGCAGCAAGGTTTGAACAGTGCATCTTGATCGGAGGTAATCCTCCCAGTTGGTCAGCTACATCGGCTCTGGTGATCTTCATGGCTTCCTCCAATGTCTTACCCTTGGCTAATTCGGTAACCATGCTACTTGTCGCCACGGCAGCCCCGCATCCAAAAGTCTTGAACTTGATGTCCTCGATTTTGCCATCTTTGACTTTGATGAATATTGTCATCATGTCTCCGCAGACCGGATTTCCGACAGTTCCGACACCGTCGGCATCTGGGATCTCACCAACATTTCTTGGATTTCTGAAGTGTTCCATGACCTTCTCGCTATACAAGATCTACACCTGCAACTCTTTTGGGGTAAGTGGTGACATTTTTCTAAGTCTTCTGACTATTCCTGGAAGGAGCTCGATGATCCGGTCCACTTCATCTTCAGTGTTCCACTTGCCCATGCTGAACAGGAGTGAACCATGCGCTTCCTCATGGCGGAGTCCAATCGCTCTAAGTACATGAGAAGGTTCGAGAGTCTTCGAGGAACATGCAGATCCCGATGAGACCGCTATCCCTTCCATGTCCAGACTCAGCACAAGAGACTCTCCCTCGATGTAACTGAATCTTACATTCAGGTTGTTTGGTAGTCGAGCCGTTGGATGCCCGTTAAGATAAGAATGAGGGATGCTGTCAAGTATGCCTTTGCGTAGCTTGTCTCTCATCTCTGTCAACCTTGTTGATTCCCGTTCCATTTCCTGAGCTGCAATCTCCGCCGCCTTGCCCATTCCAACAATGCCGGGCACGTTCTCGGTTCCGGATCGCAGTCCCCTCTCCTGTCCTCCACCCAAGATTATCGGCCTCAGCTGAGTTCCTTGCCTTATGTACAGGGCGCCGACGCCCTTGGGTCCATACATGTCGTTCGAGGAGAGCGACAGCAAGTCTATGTTCTCCCTTTCCACGTTGATAGGAATCTTTCCAACCGCTGCGACGGCGTCCACATGGAATAATGCGCCGTGGTCATGCGCGATTCTGCCGATTTCAGCTATCGGTTCCACGGTTCCTATCTCGCCGTTCGCATACATGATTGAAACCAGACTTGTGCCGTCAGAGATGGAGCTTTCAACTGCCGCTGGGTTTATGATGCCTTGGCTATCGACTGGGATTTGCTTCAGGCTGAATCCCATTTTGGCTAGGTATTTGCAGATGTTCAAGATGGATATGTGTTCTATGACGGAGGTTACAACCTTGTTTCCTTTTTCTCTGCTTCTCGTGGCCATTCCAATAAGGGCAAGGTTATTGCTTTCAGTTCCGCCTGAGGTGAAGATTACATCCTCTTTCCTAGCCGCTCCAATCAACGTGGCAACTTTTGATCTGGCATCTTCAACCGCCGCTTTTGCCTCTTGCCCAAGGCTGTGAGTCGAAGAGGGATTTGCGAAGACTGTTCCAAGGTACGGTGTCATGGCCTCCATTACTTGGGGGTCGACTGGCGATCCGGCTTGGTAATCCATGTAGATGCGCTTCATTGCTTTCACTTCTTGACCTTGCGTATCAATATGCGAAGGTGGTCAGGCTCTTTTTTCATTTCCAGTATCTCGTGGCCCGTTCTCTTGGCCCATGAACGGAAATCCTCCTCTGCGGCTGGATCGTCAGCTAATACCACTAGAACTTCTCCCTCAGCCATTCTGTCGATTTCTTCTCTTGTTCTGAACACTGGGACCGGGCAGAAGAGGCCAATGCAGTCTAGGACTCTGTGAGCTTTCTGGTCGGTCAACTGAGTCGCCCATTGTCCTTCATGTAAGGTTAGAGTGAAAAACCTGTCGTTGAGCAGAACCGGGCTCTGAACATGAAGATCGTCTATGTCTTCAGTTCTTTCAGCTTTGCTGGAAGGTATTTATCGACTATGTATGTCAAGCCATATCGGCTAAAGGCTTCCTGTTCTGCTTTCTTCCTTATTCTCAGGAAAGTCTCAATCTCCTTCTTCCATAGCTTGCCTTCGTATCGCGGGTCCTTTCTGAGCTCGTACAGCCTTTTGATGTCGAGATCCGTCAGCTTGTCGCTGGGGAGGTCGTATTCCACAATGTCACTTGCCCAGACTCCTCCCCACTTCGCATCAGGCGTATTCAGCTCCTTAATGTGCGCAGCATTGGCTGAACCGGAAATTATCACCATGGCAATGTGCATACCCCAGGGGTCTCCGTCCGTGAGAATGAGTACTGGTAGCTTGAGTTCTTGGCTCAATCTTCTGATCAGGCCCCTAGTGGCCCTTGGAGCCTGGCCCGCGGTCTGTACGAGAATTGCCTTGTGTTTCTCGTGAACCTTCTCCTCGACAAACCTAGTGAAAAGTGCACCTTTCTCTATTGCAATGATCCTATTCGCTTTGCATTCAACAAACTCAGCATTAGTCAAAGCAGGGCCGATCATCATTCCGTCAGGGTGGCTTGCGAGATTCAGTCTTCTTCCTTCATATCCGGGTACGGTGTATTCAATTGTGAGATCTCCGAAGATAGCTGATCGCTCCTCAGGGAACACGTTGAAGTCTTCTCTTGCGGCGCCAAGGACGGTTTCAAGATCGGTGATGATGTTGTCGCTTTCTGCTTGGTCGATGAAGTTCATCTCGTATGCTTGAGCAGAATAGAAGACGTCTCTCAGTGTGCTTGTTCTGCTTTGGTTGGAAAGTTCATCAGCAAATGATGCTGTCCAAACAAGTTGTGTAAATGGTCTTATGTGTCTGACATTTCTGGCACTTCGCTTGACCTGCGTATTTCCCAGAATATACTGTCTTGTTTCGGGATCATAGATAATGTTCTGAATCGATCTACTAGGCATGTTTATTGAGGGAAATTCCTTGCTGTCTATCTGACCGCAGATAGATGATCCTAGCGTCTTCAAACTACCCAGTATTTTCTCTTTTCTCTGTTTGACCAGGCTTTTAGCTGCTTTTTTTGCTTTCTCCTTCCGCACCATATTTCATTACACTCCTCAACAACGGCTTTGTGTCCGGAACTGTCTTTCTCCCAGAGAGTTTAGCAGAGAAAGATGCGATCTTCGGCAGATACTTCTCAAACACGTCAAGCCTCTTCTTCTCTCTCTCCAGATGCTGTTTCTTTGAGAGAAAGATGGAAAGTCTTCTTGCAGTCTCCCTTACTGCATTCAGTATCTCTCGTTCGACATCTGGTCTATCGGCAATGAATTCTTTGCCGACGGTCTTGTAAGGGATCTTTGTCGAACATAGGTGTACGAACACGGCGATAGATGCATCGGGAGGAACCTTGTAGTGTCTCCAGTCAATCAGTGAATTCACTACCTTCCAAGAAACATCGCTGGATTCGTCGAAAAGGAGAGGGATCTTGTTTGCGAATCTATACAGGGATATTCCTCCTGAGCTCTGGATCTGGCCTCCGTACGCGATTCCGACCTCTACAATGAATGGGAAACCGGAGTACGCCGCTGGTCTCCGCTGATGCACAGTCACGAACTCTGGTCTATACTCCTTCAATATTCCTGCTTCAAGAAGCTCTTCTCCTAGAGGGCTTAGGCAGCTGGCGTCGGGTGCCAAGAAGTCGTTGAATGTCTTCATCAGATTTACGAGTCTAACGATTTCATCTGGCTCGAGCTTCTTCGGGTTCTTCTTGTAGTTGACATCTGCGTTATCCAAGAATCTTCTTGCGATTGTGTCTCCTACCCGTTGGAAGTGTGTCTTCATGAAGTCTTTCATTCTTCGAGTCGTGGTTGTCTCTATGATCCTCTTCAGTGCTTCTACATCTACTCCGTGTGGGTGAAGAGTCGTTTCCTTGGGAGGTCTTGGCATCTTCGGGGTGGCTCTGACGAATCTGTACAGGCGGCCTTTTGGATCCACGAATGTTAGGTTGGCGTACGGTGCGACTATCGCGGTCTGCTTCATGTAGTCAAGAATCTTGGCCATGGCTCGTGTGTAGTCTGCTTCCGTTTGCAGTTCAATGATCGTGCCATGCCATCTGTTCTGGTTCGGATGCCTTTTACGTTTCAGTACGATCGGTTTGTTGTGTTGAATGTCCATCGAGAGCGTGTACTCGTGGATCTTTCCTCGCCCTGTACTGGAGATGATTCTGACTGGCTTATGCGTTGTAATCTGTCCGTAAAGGATGGCCATTTTTCCTCCGAGGCCAAATGTTCCCCGTGTCTGTCTCAATTTGTACTTTGATCCGAAGAGGACCTGTCCAAACGCCAGAGGTATCATATCCGGCGGAACGCCACACCCGTTGTCCTGAACTCTCACAAAGTATGTTCCAGGGCCCTCTTCGGACTCTGAGATCTGAGAAACCCGAACGTGGATGTCTGGCGCAAAGCTGTAGGTTTCACATGAATCGAGAGAGTTCTCAACTAGTTCCCTTATCGTTGAGTAGATAGCCCTAGACGGATTCGTGAATCCGGCGATATCCCGGTTCCGATAGAAGAAGTCTGCCGGACTTATTTCTTGGAAGAGCTCAGTCATCGATGCTTCCTCGAGGCATTTTCAATTTTGGTTGCATTATTTCTCTCACATCATGTGATCAAAGTGAATGACGAGTGCCCGTCAAATTTCACGTTGTCTCGCAGCCCAAGTTGCTTTGGATGGTTCTCTAAGGACTGTTTTTGAGTTGGAGATTCCACTAGAGACAGGATTGGGAGCAGGTTTCCTCTTAGAAACCGATCTCATGATCGTGGCATTGGTTTTTCCCATAGTTCGAGAGTTTGTCTCCTTTTTTCTTCCCAGCGTCTATCTCGCAAGAATCGATAGACTGTTGCATGTTGCTTTCCCTTTAGAAGCATGTCAACGGCTTCTCTCGCAGTGGCGACTCTTTCATATCCTCCCAATATGCTGATTGTGTCGCCATAGATAGAGAGATTGGCCTTCGTCATTTCCTCTATGATCCTTCTTGTCTTTCCTTCTTGTCCTATGATCCGTCCCTTGACTCTTCTGATATCACTCTCGTTTTTTCCATAGAGTTCCCTCAAATCAATGACCTCCAAGGCGATGTCATCATCAAGTAGAAGACAGGCCTTCTCTGGTGAGAATCCTCTTCCAATAGCCATAGCGATGTCTTTCGCTCTCAGAAGCGAGACAGGATCTGTTTTCTCGCCTTGAGGCGTTATCTCCACTATGCCTGATTCGCCAGAGATCGATAGACAAACACTTAGATTCTTTTCAATTGTCTTTCTGACTTCTCCTTCGCGTCCTATGAGCACGCCAACTCTATCCTTTGGTATTGTGCACGTAACCTTAGACTGCATCTTTCCCAATCACCAGAGCATGAAGACGATCAACCGCCTCTACATCAACAGAATGCTTCAGAAAAAAGTTGTTCAGATTGGCCAAATCACGTTTAAGGAACATCTCCGCCAACGGGTGACTCACTGACACCGCTTGCGACATATCAAATATTATGGGCTTCCTCTTCCATACCATTACATTGTATTCACTCAGATCTGCGTGAACAAGTTCCGCCTTCCCATAGAGCAATTTCACTTCCTTCAACAGTTTGTCATACAGGGCAGATGTCACCTTAGATCCTAGGTCTTTCAGAAGCGGTGCAGGTACTCCATTCTCTCCTATGAACTGCATTACGAGGACATTGCCTCTCACAAGGACCGGTTTAGGAACACTTACTCCGGCTGAGCTGGCGGTCTGCAGGTTCTTAAACTCTTTTTGAGCCCAAAGGTAGATCAGTGAGCGTGTGTTTCTCCTAATCCTCTGAAACCTCGGGTCACCTTCTATGTAAGCCATTCTACCTTTGCGAAATTCCGTCGTAGCCTTCAGGAAGATCTTCACAGCAACATCTTTGCCCTCAGTGTCTTGTCCGAGATAGATCCTTGATTCCTTGCCCGCCTCAATACATCCATGAATGTGCGATAGATGCCCCTGATTCAGGAGTCTGTAGACTAGCATCAACGTAGACTTGTCGAAGACTTCTTCGAGAGCTTCGAGTTCTTCACTGCGCTTCTCTTTCAGTAACTGTTCGACTTCGTATCTTTTCTCTCTAAGCTGGAGTTTCTTCTCAAGCGCTTCAGTGGCCACTTCCCTTCTTCTTCCTCAGCCTATGTTCAGATACTTGTTGTTCTTCAGCCAGTCCACTTGACTGCCCGTGTACCTCCATAGTATGTCTCCTTTGGTGTCGCGTTGGAACTCCCATGGGTCAACGAGCACTACGTCTCCAGCCTTGATCCACACCTTTCGCTTCATCTTTCCTCTAATGCGGCAGATTCTCTCGTGGCCATCAGTACACTTGACCATCAATCTATCATAGCCCAGCATCTGACTGACATAGCCAAGGACTTGACTCTGTGCTGGAAGAACCATCTCTCTTAGTTCTCCCTCGCTGAGTACCTTCTTCTTGCCCATTCTGAAGCGCCTTTTCTAATGTTCTCTTCCTAATGAAAAATGAGTAGCTATTAAGTGTATGTCGGAAAAAGTCGGTGCATTCACCTAATTCGGCCAATTTTGATGATCTGAACGTGAGGAACGCCGCCAATCTTCAATACCGCGTCCGGACTCACAAGGCCTCTTCGGACCGCGGCGCGAATTACTCTTCCTCCAACCAGATTCCCTATGTCCGCTGATTCAAGAGCCTGTATTGTTTCATCTATGCTGCACAGCTCACCTCCGTAGAAGTTGGGCGCCACCTCGAGCTTCTTCCCACCTTCTCGAAAGGTCTTTCCCAGTGTGTTCTCGTCGCAGGCAGCGACCATGACGCACCTCTTGTCCCTAAAGATCTTGAGATATGCTTGCTTCAAGACATTCCCGCTTCTATGCTAGAATTGAAGATCTGGCTCCACATGCCTCGCAGTCCAGAAACAGAAACCTGTTTTCTTTCACTATCTTGGTGTCAGGTCTGCCGCAGATGGGGCAGATCACATAGCGCCCGACATATATGTCGAGAAGACGTCGGATCGATTCACTTCCGAATTTCCCCTTGAATATTGCTCTTGATTCCTCAACAGCCGCAGCCGTCGCCAGTTCTCTCGTCATGAATTTCAATACGTGGTGTGGGTCTCGATTCAGGTAGTTGCAGATCTCCCGGAAGTTTGCTATCCAGGTTCTTGTCTTTGTGCTTGTGATCTGTGGAGCTGGCAACTCAAATCTTTCTCCGCTAACCTTCTTCTTTGGAATCTTCTCCAACGCTCTGTCGAGCAGCTTCTGGTAATCTTGGCTCATCGCATTGAGACCCTTCTTACTCAGAAGTCACAGGAACTATTAAACGCCTTTTCCCTTCCATATCCATGCGAATTGACAACATGCGCGAAGGGTACGCGCGAGACTGTTGCTGCAATAATCACTTGCATGTCTATGCTGTGCGGCAGCGTTGGCCAACATTATGTCAAGGAAACCTTTTTTCGCAACAGCCTGACGCGAACCTCAAATGCGGTAATGTGGGTTTATCCACCCATTTCACTGCATAGAAATCTTCAGTTTGTATTGAGGAAGTTCTGTTGTAGACAGGAGCTTCCGACGGCTTTTTCTGGGACGACTCAGGATCATTTACTCGAGGCCTATTAGTGGTTCAATGTCCGAGGTGCGCTGGAGAGATGCATGAGGGAGAGGCTCTCACCCGCGTCACGAGTATCGGGGGCCAACCTTCCTCCGGCATGATGAGTATGCCAGGAATGATGAGCATACCGCAGATGGGTCTGCCCAGCGGTGAGAAAACGAGTGAGGAAAGTATCCTGTGGCGAGAGAAAACAGGAAAGAAGACGGGTTGGCTCATGAAGAGCGACGAGCACAAAACCATGAAAATCTCCGGACGCAGATGCATGAAATGCGGATACATAGAACTCTACGCACATGAATAACGCGCTTGACTCCGTGGATCGATAAGGTCGGAGGTGATGCCAGTGAGTATTGGACCGGAAAGAAGTGAAATAAGGAAACTCGCAATAGAAAGACTCACAAAGATAGCGACCTCAAGCAGCAGCGTTGACGTTGCCAGGGAAGCACTGAATATACTCACCTCGTACGGAGAGGAAGCCATCCCCAGTCTCTTCACAATAGCCGAGGAAGCCGTATCCGACTACATCAAATGGATCGCAATCCGCAGAATGCACGAAATAGCAGAAGCCGAGACCATACGAAAACAATAAGATCACGAACGTTCCCTAATCGGCGTGGGTTGACTGGGAATGGTTGCTGAGGCTAGAGGAAGAATATCGGTAAGGAAGGACAGAAAGTACTTCCTGTACCTTCCGAAACACCTCGTGGAAGACACCAGTTTCCCATTCAAGCTAGATACCTCAACCCCAGTCAAGGTCATAATCGACATGCAGAACAAGAGACTCCTCATCCACCCTCTCAGACAACGCTTAGACGCGAGGAGACGAAAGTAAACTCGGCTACCGACGTAACTATCTCATCTTGGCTTGGCATCGAATGGTTATGATAACTACTGATACTCATACGGCAGGTTAGGCTCCGAGGTGAGCAGAATCTTCGAATGTTCAACCTCGCCAAGCCATTTACGGCACCAAAAACAACCAGTATACGCCTTTCAAGTAGATGGTGCAATGAGGTGCAGCAGGGGCGCCTTGATTAGCACATGTTAGTCTGGTAGCTGAGAGCCAAAGCTGCAAGAGGTCTTTTTCTCGCCCGGTGAGTCGCAAGGTTTGAGCAGGTTCGAGTTCATTCACAGAAAGGTTAATGAAGTAACCGGATATTGTTACGGGAAGCGTTGCGGAGGGATATGCTCTCAGATCTTCCTCAAGTGAGCAAGCAGGGTCGGATTTGGCACGTAGCAGGCTTGTTGTTACTTGCGCGCTCCCTTACGCGAATGGCGAGATACATCTTGGGCATCTCACCTCGACCTATCTTCCTGCCGACATATTTGTGAGGTTCTGCAGGCTTAGTGGAACCGAAGTTCTCTTCATCTGTGCGACCGATGACTTTGGAACGCCCATATTGATAGCCGCCGAGCAGGAGAAGAAGACCCCCGAGGAATTTGTAGCGCACTGGAATCAGCGCGATTACGAGGATTTCAAGGATCTCGGCGTCAATTTCGACATCTTTGACAGAACAAGTTCAAGAGAGAACATAGAACTAGCCCAACATTTCTTTGCTGAACTACACGTCAAAGGACACATCTACGAAAGAGAAGTAGTTCAACCATTTTGCCCCCACTGCGACAAGTTCCTGCCTGATAGGTATGTGAAAGGCACATGCCCACATTGCGGAGCGACCGACCAGTACTCAGACAGTTGCGAGAAATGCGGCAAGGCCTTTCAACCAGGAGAAATTAAGAACCCTTCCTGCGCCATTTGCAGATCAAAACCAGAGAGCAAAGAAAGCAAACACTTCTTCTTCAAACTGTCCGCGTTCACAGAACCAATAAAGAGTTGGTTGCAGGCAAATGAGAATCTGCAATCCGAAGTCAAGAACTACGTGCTCAACTGGATCAAAGAGGGGCTCCAAGATTGGGACATAACGAGAGACATTGCGTGGGGAGTTCCAATACCTTTCGAGACGGCGAGAGGAAAGGTCCTCTATCTATGGTTTGACAACCATCTCTGCTACATATCCAGCACACTGAAACTGCTCAGGCAGAGAGGGATTGATGGAAGAGCTTTCTGGAACAACTCGACAATCCTCCACTTCATAGGCAAAGACATAGTCTACCACCACTATCTCTTCCTGCCCGCCATGAGGATTGGTGTAGGAGAATACAAACTGCCTGAATTCATTCCTACACGCGGCCACTTGTTGCTTCAAGGAGAGAAGTTCTCGAAGAGTCGTGGATGGTACGTAGGTCTACGAGAGTTCCTTGGCGCATTTCCAGGCGACTACCTAAGATACTACTTGGCAGCGATAACTCCTTACAGTCAGTCGGATGTGAATTTCGACTGGAAAGAATTCCAGGGAAGAATAAACAACGAGCTCGTTGCGAACATAGGAAACTTCGTACATAGAACTCTCACCTTCGTCTGGACAAGGTTCAACGGAAAGGTCCCAGAACACGGCGAGTTCGACGATCATGACCTAGCGTTCGAAAACAAGATCAAAGATGTGGCTGAGCAGGTGGGAAGAGAACTTGCTCACATCGAGTCTGATAGAGCGCTTAAGAAGATCCTAGAGTTCTCAGACCTCTGCAATCAGTATTTTCAGAGGAAGCAACCCTGGGCCGATGGAAAAGGCGCCGTCAACTGCCTGTATCTCTGCGTGAATGCGACAAGATCTCTAGCCATCATGCTAGAACCGTTCCTTCCCCACTCAACAGAGACCCTATGGAATATTCTGGGATTGGATGGATCAGTCCACGGACAGAATTGGGAATCAGCTTCTCTCCTCAAGATCAATCCGAATCATCCGATCAGGAAGCCCGAAATTCTATTCAAGAAGATTGAAGACTCGGAAATAGAGAAACAATTGGCGAGGCTAAAGTCTCCACCCAAAGCTGAATAGAGATGCTGCTCAAACTCGACCTGCACGTTCATACCAGTCACTCGCAGGACGCCTTAACAGATCCTCAAGCTGTTGCGGAAATCGCCAAAAGTCGCGGTCTGGACGGTGTGGCGGTCACAGAGCATGATCTCCTCATGCCGCTTGAGTCAGACAATATCCTCATCATCCCCGGAATCGAGGTTAGCTCAAAGGAAGGCCATGTACTCGGGCTGGGCGGAACCACGCCGGTTCCTAAGGGCCTTGAAGCGAAACGTACAATTGAGCTATTGCACGAGCATGGTTTTCTAGTGGTGATTCCTCATCCGTACGATCGATCAAGCCCTTGGGTGGATCCCCTTCGTCTTGGATCTAGCATTGATGCCATAGAAACCATCAACTCATCAATGATTCCGTTCGGGTCATGCAAGAAGAAAGCTGAGAATGCCGCAAGAACCTTGGGGCTTCCTATGGTGGCCGGAAGCGATTCCCATATTCCGTCAACGATCGGTGACGCCTATACACTGGTTGAGACTGTTGCGCCTACGGTCGAAAGTGTCTTGGAATCAATCCGGTCTGGGAAGACTACTCCTTGCGGCTCGTCCATGAGCCTTGGAAACAGGATTCGAACCCTTCGTACTACTCTTGCCAAGAGTCTATCAATTCTCTAGTTCCAAAGAGGATTTTTCAGTATCCGTCGAGCCGGGCGGATCTGCGGCACTTAGAGCGTTCGACGAGCGTAGTGAGGCTTTGTTTCGAGCGCTTCTTCTTGTTCCTCTATCCTCCACCCACTGGAGGCATTATGGCTACCACGCAACCATCAGTAAGTCTTGCCTCAAGTCCTCCTAGACTGTTGAGGCTCGTTCCATCTATGAGAAAGAGTATGTGAGCTCTGACTGCTCCTGTCTTCTCTTCTACGACGTACTCTTCAAACCTCGATCCATGCTTCCGGACGAGTTGATTCAAGAGTTCTTCGGCTTTGGCGTTGTTCTGCAGCTCAACCTGTTCTTCTCTTATGCCAGTTATCTCTCTCAATGTGGCAAAGTATCTGACGGTCACCCTCAACTCAATTCACCTCTTCAGCGCCAGTTGACCTCTCCATAATGGCAGAACAGTCCACCACAGATGATGTGGGTTGTTGAACGCTTTCTTTGTCAGGCTAATAAGTCTGCACCGTAGCCTAGTCTTCACCTGTCTCCTGAGCGATCTAGGCTTTGCTCGTTTCTTCCCGGCTTTTCCATGCAAGGCACATTGTCTTTGGATGTGAAGCTGCTACGTCATCAATCCTTCGGACGGTTGTGTTGTGAGGGGCTTCCAGTAGAAGCTTCGGTTCTCTGTATGCTTCCTCAGCTATCTTCAGGAGTATCTCAGCATATCTGTCAAGGTCTTCTATGCTCTCGGTCTCCGTTGGCTCTATCATCATGGCCTCATTGACTATCAGCGGGAAATAGACTGTGGGTGCGTGAACACCGTAGTCAAGCAGCCTCTTTGCGATATCCAGTGCTCGCACACCAGTCTCTGCCGCGATCCTCTCTGTGCTTATTACGATTTCATGCTTTCTTGCTTTCTTCGAATCAAAAGGCATCTCGTATCTGCCTGATGAAAGCACTCTCCTTGCGAGGTAGTTTGCGTTCAACACGGAACTCTCCGCGACTTCCTCAAGGCCTTCTGCTCCCAGCAAGAGCACATATGCATAGGCTCTCAGAAGGACAGATATGTTTCCTAAGAAGCTCCTCAGCTTTCCTATCGATTTGGGCCTATTGTAGTTCAAATAGTAGTTCTTGTCGTCGAATTCGATTGTAGGTGTCGGAAGGAATTTGGCGAGTTCTTCTGTTACCCCTACCGGTCCGGCGCCCGGTCCTCCCCCCCCATGCGGAGTGCCAAATGTCTTGTGTATGTTTATGTGTGTGACGTCGAATCCCATCTCCTTCGGCCTTGTCTTTCCCAGAATGGCGTTAAGGTTTGCTCCGTCGTAGTAGAGCAGGCCGCCAGCGTCGTGGACTATTTCCGCGATTTCAAGAATTCTTTTCTCGAATATTCCCAGAGTATTGGGGTTCGTTATCATCATGCCTGCTGTCTTATCGCTCACAACACTCTTTAACGCTTCAAGGTTGACACATCCTTCGCTGTCTGATGGGACTACAACGACCTTGAAGCCTGCCATGGCTGCGCTTGCAGGGTTCGTTCCGTGAGAGCTGTCTGGAACGATCATCTCGGTTCTTTTGTCGAGTTCGTTGCGTTCCCTGTGAGCAGCTCGAATGATCAGTGCTCCGCATAGTTCGCCTTGAGCACCGGCTGACGGCTGGAGTGAGACTTTGGACATGCCTGTTATCTCTGCTAGAAAACCTGACAGTTCATAGAGCATCCGCAGAATGCCCTGTGTCTGTGACGTGTGCTGGAGTGGGTGAATATTCGTGAGCTTCGGAGATGACGATATGACCTCGCATATCTTGGGGTTGTACTTCATGGTGCAGCTTCCCAGAGGATATGTTCCTAGATCTACTCCGTAGTTCTGCTGAGAGAGTCTTGTGAAATGTCTGACAACTTCTACTTCCGATACTTCTGGCAGTTTGAGTGGAGCTTTTCTCAGAGTTTCCGACGGCAACGCTGCCATTGCGTCTTTCAATGCGGCTTGTTCTTCCTCTGTCAGCTTTGGAGGCAGGTGGCCTATCTTGCCTTTCTTGGAAAGCTCGAAGATCAAAGGTTCGTTCCAGTTTGCTTGCTTGAAAGTCATCTCTAGGCCTCCAAGATGTCTCTCAAAGCCGCGCAGAGAGTATCGATGTCCTCCTTCGAGTTTGTCTCGGTAACGCTGAAGATGGCTGTTTGGCCGAGCTCGGGAATGCTCTCCGGTGTCGAAGCGCCGATCTGCATGCCTTTCTTGATGAGAGCTAGCTCTAGCATTTTGACGTCTCTTCCGGCTCCGTCGAAGTTTACGGTGAACTCTTTGAAATGGGGAGCCTTCATTAGAGGAACTCGCAGCGCCTTGAGCTCACTCAACTCTCTGATAGCATAGTATGTCTTGGAGAGTATTACTTCGCTCAGCTGCTTCATGCCTTGTGCTCCGAGAAGAGAGAGATATGTGGCAGCTGTGAGAGCGCATAGCGCCTCGTTTGTGCAGATGTTCGAGGTTGCCTTTTCTCGTCTTATGTGTTGTTCCCTAGCCTGAAGTACCATGCAGTAGGCTCTCTGCGTCCTCTCCTTTGTCGTTGTGATACCTATGATTCTGCCAGGCATGTGCCTCAGCAGTCGTTCGCCTTTGCAGGCGAAGACTCCCAGAAGCGGCCCACCGTAGTTCATCGCGCCCCCTAGACATTGCCCCTCAGCGACCACGATATCTGCTCCGTATTCTCCAGGAGGCTTCAGTAATCCTAGCGAGGTCAGGTCTACCCCTGCTACTAGAAGTGCTCCTCTTGAGTGGGCGATCTCCGCAATCTCTTGGACTCTAGTCTGTACGCATCCGAGGTACGAGGGGTTTTCAACATATACCGCGGAACAATCCTTTGATATCTTGCGCTCAAGATCTGCAAGATCCATCTGCCCCGTTTCCTCGTCGTTCCTAACTTCCTTGACAGTAATTCCAGCAGGCTCGGAGTAGGTCCTCAAAGTGGCAAGTCTATCTTGATCTATGTGACGTGGTACCAGGAATTCGTTTCTTTGAGTTGCTCTCGCGGCCATTCGCGCTGATTCTCCTAGTGCCGAGGCCCAATCGTATAGTGATGAGTTGGCGTAGTCCATGGCTGTGAGTTGACAGATTAGGCTCTGATACTCGAAGAGCGACTGTAGTATTCCTTGGCTAATCTCAGCTTGATACGGAGTGTATGCCGTCACGAATTCTGATCTGGTGGAGATCTCTGAGACTGCTGCTGGCACGTAGTGATTCCAGCATCCTCCTCCCAAGAAGCTGCGAATCTCTGGGAAACCCCTATTGACCGAGAGCAGTTGCTCAACATGTCTCTTGACTTCGAACTCAGACATCGGACCTGGAAGATTGAGCTTTCTCTTCAGCCTGATCTCCTGAGGGAGATCAGCATAGAGCTCCTCAACATCAGATATCCCCAAGGAGTTCATGATCTGAGCCTTGACTTCAGATGCAGACGAAGGGAGGTATGGGTGAGCTAGCTTCGTTCCCATCAGTCTTCACTTTCTTACTAGTGGAAGAGATGAAGTCGCCTTATGATTTTCGTATCTAGCACCTGTCCTCGTATTCCTGTTTCTTTCTTCGGTACTCTTCGATCTTCATCTTTGGGCGTGCTGGCATTCCCATGACGACAGTTTTCGGCGAAACGTCACATGTCACTAGGGCACCAGCTGCCACGACTGCTTCCTCTCCAACAGTTATGCCTGGAATGAGGATGGCGCTTGCGCCGATCACAGCACCTCGCTTGATAGTCACCCCAATGAGTCTACGGCTCGGAGGATATTGATCGTTGGTTATCGTGACGCATGGAGCTATGAAGACATCGTCCTCGACAATGGTCTTTGGGGGCAAGTAGGCTCCGGACTGGATGACTACGCGACAGCCAATATTGACCGCACCATCGATTACCGTCGAAGATCCTATTCGGGAATTGTCACCTATGCTCGTGTCTTCTCTTATCAGCACATTATGGCCAGTCTCCAGATTCTTTCCCGTCAATACTCTCTCATAGATGACTGTTCCACTCCTGACAGTGGATGCATCTCCGAGTCTTGCTCCTTCGCTGATTCGGTCGTATATCTCGGGATCAAACGTCTTAATCTTGGACCGGTCTAGTCCCCGCTTCAGGGAGGATCGGCACGGATAGCCTATGATTACGCCTCTTCCAAGAGTCGAGTCATCGCCGATGTGGCTTGGTCCGAAAACCGTGTTGTCTCCTTCGAGAAGCACCCGGCCCATTATTGCTCTTCTTGAGATGAACATGGCCGATACTGGCCTGAGGTATTGTAGCAACGGGTTCTTATGCCTTAGATCGGGCACCGGGCCGCGTACCAATGCCACAAATAGAAATAAATAACGGTGATCTTGTCTACGAGATAGTTCCGGTCTTTGAAGAGTGGTGAAACTTGCGAAGTCTCGCTGTGATCGTGGCCTTGTCAGTGATCCTAGTTGGCTCACTTTTGCCTGCGTCGGCTGCTCCAAGTGCGCCGTCTGTTGTCGACGTGAAGCGGCACATAACAATAGGTGACTGGGGAGCCGTGGTCTTCAACGATACCTTCACAGTCCTCAATAATGGCACTTCTCCGGTCAATGATTTTCTGTACGGAGTACCCAGATCCAACGCGGAAGGATTGCGCTTCATAATGGCGAAAGCGTCGTCAAGCCTGTTGCAGGTAGACAGGGATGTTGAGAAGGATCCGTCTTTCTACTGGATGAAGATTCGCTTCAAAGAACCGCTGCCTATTGGGAAGAATCTCACGGTGAATGTTGCGTCGATTCAATCAGACGTAATCAAGTTCTTTACGGTTGAGGGGGAGGCAGGACCTGAGGAACTTTACGCAGTCTCCTTTTCGGCCTATCCGATCTTCAAGGTTAGAACCGGATCCTGCAACGTTACTGCCTACACATCGTGGGATGCGAAATATCAGCTTTCCTACAATTCGACATTCATTGCGACAAGGATAGGCGGGCAGCCGGTTCTCGCCAGTTCCAAGAAGCCTCTTGAACCATTGACCTACGAGAGATACTCATTCAATTTCAGCTCTTCCTCACAGCGCCTGGTTACATGCGATTGGGCCAGAAGACAGATTTCCATCTCTCCTCAAGGCGAAGTCTCTGTTTCAGACCACTACCGGCTCAACAATCTTGCCTCCTCATTCTCCTCCATAAAGCTGAATCTTCCAAAGGAGACAACAGAGGTGATGGCGCATGATGACATTGGTCCCCTCTGGTCAGCTCCCAAGAAGACCTACGACATATCTATTGAACCCAGATTCAGAAACGTGAGGCAGAACGAGAGTTTCACATTCAGAGTCGAATACAAGCTCTCCGCTGGCAGGAACGTGAAGCAACTTGAATGGTGGGGTCTCTACGACCTTGCTGTGAGGCTTTTAGCAGACCCGCCGTGGCTGGTGGAGAGGGAAGAGGTCAAGGTCATCCTCCCGAAGGGAGCTGCGGTTGAGTCAAACAGTGTTCCAAACAGCAGAACGGAGACTTCACTGTATCAGACTGTGCTCGCCTATTCCTATGAGCCTGCCACACCACTTCACGATATGACTTTGAATCTCAAGTACCGGTATCTTCCCTTCTGGTCTGCGCTCGTTCCTCTGATGTGGGTACTTCTCGTACAAGCGGCGATAGCTGCTGTTTTCGCATTATCGAAAGTTAAGAAACCAGCGAAGGCTGTTCCGTTGGCGCCGGTTGACCGCATCCTGCAATTTGTCGAGCTGTACGATGAGAGAACGGCTTTGCGAGCAGAGCTAGACAAGATGGAGCAGGATCTGGCACGCGGCGCAGTTTCGCGACACGAGTACAGAAGGAGGACTCGCGAGGTCGAGATGAGATTGGACGAGATCAGAAAGGAGCTGAAAGTCGTTCGGACTGACCTATCCGCAGCGTCAGCTCGTTACAGTGAGATGATCAGGAGAATGGAGAGAGCTGAAGCTGAGATCGATGCAGCGAAGGCGAGTGCAGCTCAGCTGCGCAGCCAGTACAGATCTGGGAAGATGACACGTCAGATCTACGAAAGCATGGCTTCTGATGTTAAAAAGCGTCAGGATCGCGCTAGAGAAACGATTAACTCCACAGTAATCACGTTGCGTGAAGAGACACGATAATGTTCGCGGGTCTAGATAGAGCGCGGCTTGAGTAAACCTCATATTCCTCTCGAAAACATATGCCGCAGTCCAAGTGATATCAAATGGCAACGACGAAAATTGATGCAGGCAAATGCGATGGCTGTGGCACATGCGTCGGCGTCTGTCCTGTAGGTGTCTACGAGCTGAAAGAGAGCAAATCGGTCGTCGTGAACCAAGACGCCTGCCTGGTATGCAAGGCATGCGAAACTCAATGCCCCAAGGGCGCAATAGTAGTTCAGGAATAGGCTAGGGCGTATACCGCAACGGATGCTTTGCTCTCTCCTTGTTTTCAAGCAGTTCCTCAAGGGTGGGTCTGTTCTCCACCGATTTTCTCAAGGCATGCCTCATCGCCTTGTAGTTGTTGATGTATACTCTTTTTCGATCCACGGCCGAAGGATGAACGAACACGTTCGCAATTATCAGTAGGTCGTCGACGGCGGATCTCGGAATGAATCCCTCTTCTACAGTGTCCAAAACGGCTTTGGCCACAGCCGCTTGAGCCGGCCCATACACTAAGCTTGCTTGACGCATCCCTTTGACAGTCACCGTAGGGACGATGAGCGTGAGAGGTTTGACTGTAAGGTTTGGCTCAAGTATCGCTACAAGTGGCTCGTGGCCTGATGATGGTGAGGCCTTGGCTTTCGCAAAGGCATCGCCTACCGGGCCGTCTTTTCTTCCTATCATCAGATCTATGTGGGCAAGCTCAGGTTCTTCTCCAACCAGTGCTTCCCCAACCTTAAGGTGGAAGTCTCGAATCGTCTCAGGCGTTACGTCGATGGCTGCGAAACGTTGCTCCAAAGGTTTCCCCGAGGTTACTTCGAAGGTAACCATTCTTGCAGGGATCTTCCCGAGTTTTTCAAGATCGATTCTAAGTTCCTCCCTATCTTCGTACGTCAATTCCCCTCCTTGAGTCAGAGGAAGTCTGACCGGGCCCACCTTCACGCCAATCATGTCTAGGGCCGCCTTGGGGCCCACCGAGCCACTCTTGACGATCACTCGACAGAACTTCTGAACCTTCAACTGAATCTCCCTCGCTTTCTCAAGTTCTCCCCTTTGGAAAGAGTCATACAGCTCTCGCCAGATGTCAGGAATCACATTCGCGCTTGCGAGAATCATTCCAGAGCACCCGGATGCGAGAGCGGGAAGCACCACCTCGTCGTGGCCACACATGATGGAAAGCTTTGGGCTGGTCTTCTCGATCAAAGCCAGTATGTATCGAAGTTCACCACTGCTGTCTTTTACGCCGACTATGTTTGGAATCTCTGCCAGATCCTCAACCATCTGCCAAGGTAGTTGAACTCCGGTCACCTGTGGTATGTTGTACAGCATTATCGGCATGTCCACAGCTTCGGCAACGAGCCTATAGTGCTCGTAGATTCCTCTGACAGCAGGTTTGTGGTAGTACGGAGTCACGATCAATGCTGCATCTGCTCCAATGTCTTTGGCAGACCTTGTCATCTCTATGGTTTGATCTGTGCTTGAGCAACCTGTTCCCACGATAACCGGGACTCTATGTCTTACTTCATCGATGACGATCTTTGATACGAGTTTCCGCTCTTCAATCGTCAGATTCTGAAATTCTCCCGTGGTTCCACAGGGAACAACGCCGGTCGCTCCTTTCTCGATGACGTAGTTGACCAGTGTCCTGAGTCTAGTTTCGTCGACCTGCTTCCCATCTTCAGAAAACGGTGTGACGAGTGCAGGTATCACTCCGCTTGGCTTGAACAACCCTGACATCCTCAGAGAAGGACTTCGTCTGTCGTATTAAATAAGCTAGTCATCGCATTCCTCATCTTGATAACTTCCAAGAGGAACCGTGATGAAGAGAGCCATTCAAATCGATGAGATAGACAACGTAGCCACCGTTACATCAGATATTATCACAGGCGAAACGGTGGAAGTGGTTTCGCCTAAAGGCGTCATAATCCTACGGGCGACCGCTCTTGATGCCATTCCCTTCGGACACAAAATAGCCTTGACTAACTTGGAGAAAGCAGGCCAAGTCATAAAGTATGGCGGAACAATAGGCTTGGCGTCCACAAGCATTAGAATCGGCGCTTGGGTGCACACTCACAATGTTGAGAGCGCGGTGGTTCCAACATCAAGATTCAGAGGAACAAACGCATGACTACCTTCAATGGATATGAGAGGCCCAACGGCTCGATTGGGACTCGCAACCACTTACTGGTCATAGCGCCCATAAACTGCAGCTTCGAACCTGCAAAAAGAATCGCAGCGCAGATGGAAGACGCGGTTGCAGTTACCCAGCATCACGGATGTGGGCTCAACGAGATGGTTGTCAACACCCTCATTGGGGTCGGATGCAACCCTAATGTCGCTGGCGTCCTTCTTGTAGGGCTCGGATGTGAAACATTAACCTCCGAGATTCTGGCCGATGGCATCGCGCAGACTGGCAAACCAGTCGAGATCGTCGTGTGCCAACGCGAAGGCGGCACCTTGAGGACGATCCAGAAAGGAACTCAGATTCTTCAGAATATGAGTCGAGAAGTCGCCAACATGGCGCGAAAACCTTTTTCCCTTTCAGATTTGACGCTGGCTATTGAATGTGGTGGGTCAGACGCAACATCAGGTCTGGCTGCGAACCCAGCAGTAGGAATCGCCGCCGACATGCTCATCGACGAAGGCGGTACTGTCATCTTCAGTGAACCACAAGAGATGGCGGGCACTCAAGACCTCCTTGCCAAGCGCGCTGTCAATGAAGAGGTGGGCAAAGCGATTCGAGGGATGATTGATAGAGAGGAGCAACGTATGAGGGCGATGGGCATTGACAGCCGTTTCATAACCAGAGGGAATATCGATGGCGGTCTCACCACCATAGAAGAAAAAAGCCTAGGAGCCATACGTAAGGGCGGCACGCGCCCAATTCAAGGCGTTCTCGAGAACAACTACAGGAAATTCGACAGACCACGCCACAGCGGACTCTGGCTACAAGACGGGACAGAGCGAGATATCTCCTCTGTGACACACATGGCCGCTGCAGGCGCCCAAGTCGTCGCATTCACCACCGGAAGAGGATCCACCACTGGACATGCAATCGCACCAGTAATCAAGATTACAGGAAACTCTGAAACCTATGCTCTAATGGCAGACAATATGGATGTCAACGCAGGTTTCATTCTCGATGGAAGTGAGACGCTTCTTTCTGTCGGGCAGAGAATATTCAGGACTATCGTCGAAGTTGCTTCCGGCAAACAGGCCAAGGCTGAGGCCCTTGGATACCGGGATTTCGACGTTTTCACTCGAGATAGACTTGCGGAACGTCTTCTAGGCTTCTGCTGAGTTACCATCCTAGACCAAGGGCAAGGAAAGTTTGATAAGTAAACACCTGAATCATTGATGTGGAGGGTTAACAGTGAAAATTCTGAAAGAAGTGAAAGGAATAGCCAAGACCACGAGCATACTACTTGTTGTCGCAATAATCGTTGTCGCTGCCATCGGAGGCGCAGCCTATTACACTTCCATTCCAACAAAACCCACTGTGACTACCCCGACTGTAACTACGCCTGCAAAGCCACCAAAGCCCACAGGACCACTGATGGTTTACAGTGCACTTCATGAGTTCGAGATTGGAAGGATTTGCAGCGCATTTACAGAGGAGACCGGGATAGAGACCAAGTTCCTAAGATTGTCTGCTGGTGAACTTGCTGCAAGGGTTGAGGCAGAAGGCAAGAAACCAATAGGAGATGTCGTACTCGGTGGACCTTGTCTCAATCATGAGAATATGAAAGTCAAGGGGCTTCTCTTGCAGTACAAGTCCCCCACGGCAGCTGAGATAGGAGCCCAATTCCATGACAAGGACAACTACTGGTTCGGGTTCTACTTGGGAGCCATAGGTTTCTGCGTCAACACGGATAGACTGAAAACCCTAAAGTTTGCAGAGCCAAAGTCTTGGAAAGACCTCCTGAATCAAACGTACAAGGGAGAAATAGTCTCAAGCAATCCAGCAACATCAGGAACAGCCCAGACGATCTTCGCTACAATGCTCCAACTCTACGGTTGGGATGCCGGATGGGAGTATCTTAAGGCGCTTCACAAGAATGTTCACCACTATGAGAGAGCAGGAGCAGCTCCAGCTCAGAGAGTGGGAGCCGGAGAATTCGCAATCGGACTAGCATTCGGCCACGACATACAGAAAATAATCGTTGGCGGATACCCGGTCAAGCTGATCTATCCTGAGGAAGGAACCGGCACGGAAATAGGTGGACTTTCGATAATCAAAGACGGACCCAACCCAGCGGCGGCAAAAGTCTTCGTTGACTGGATGCTAGGGAAGAAAGCAGGGCAGCTTCATACCGACATCTCCCTGAGGGTTTCAACCAGGAAGGACGTTGCATTGCCACTTGGGGCGACCCCTCTAGAGAAGATAAAGCTGATGAACTACGACTACAAGTGGGCGGCTGATAACCAGAGCAAGATCCTCAAAGAATGGGAGAAAGTGGTCGCAGGCTAACAATCCCCACCCTCTTTTTCTAAAGGGCAAAGATATTGAGCGTCGTCCTCAAGACGGTCAGAGCTTATCTCAGAGACCCAACGACCGCTGGCCTCTATCTTGCCATTTTCTTGTTCATGCTCATTTTCTTTCTTTGGCCTCTCTCAGCTATGGTTTTTGCGAGTGCTGAAGGGCCTTCCGGATTGTCATTCTCATACTATGCGGACTTTTTTTCGAGGAAATTGCTGGTCAATTCCTTCTGGAACAGCTTGATGATGGCAACCATCTCAACCGTTTCGGCAACAGCAGTCGGTTTTCTCTTTGCTTACGCCATGACCAGAGTGGACATGCCGGGAAAACGTTTCTTCAGAGGAGTTGTCATCCTTCAGCTAATCTCCCTCCCGTTCACTGTTGGGCTTTCATTTGTAATGCTCTTCGGGAGGAGAGGTTTG
>Ga0129297_10000226_pt1 | contig 26941 bp, 24 predicted proteins | sample I18A1metaG_FD_94708 | JGI IMG/M metagenome (GOLD analysis project Ga0129297, IMG submission 94708) | Lake sediment bacterial and archeal communities from Gulf of Boni, Indonesia to study Microbial Dark Matter (Phase II) - ​I18A1 metaG | ecosystem: Environmental > Aquatic > Freshwater > Lake >... | reverse complement strand
TCTTCAGGTTCGTCGAGACAGTGTAGTAGAATCCCCAATCGTTCGCCAGAATCTTCGAGACATGGCCCAAATTAATTGCATCTTTGTCACTACTTGCTACGGGATGCTCCCGCAGGAGTATGCACATGTCCTGCCAGTCTTTCTCGTTCATCTCAACAATCTGAGCCTTCTGGAGAAAGAGTTCGGCAACAGGGATAGTGGGATGATCGACTTCGAGTCTACCCTCGAACTCTATGACGTGACACATCGGAAGCTTGTCGAGAAATACGTCGACGGCCTTGTTTCCCTCAGCGTCATTGAATATCTGTCTGTGTCGGCCAGCCCCGCTTGTCATTGCGAGTGTGATGTAGGGAGTGTACCCCATATCCTTCATGAACTGCCTCGTCAGAGGCCTGTACTTGCTGTAGCTGACGAAGTCCATGTCATGCTTCGGTGTGCGCTTTAGCAACTCGTACATGTGTTCCGAGCTGGGACAATGCATTCGGATAGCGGCTCCTCCAAGGATGCGAAGAATAATCCCTCTTTGGGCTGCTGCGTCTATGATGCGCATTATCTCTGCACGAAAGTCAGCAAACGTCTTGAATTCGGGCGTGCTTCGGACTCTCCTCGTTGATCATGAAGATGCTTAATCATGTCCTCATCGCATACGGTGCAGCCGCCCGTATATAGCTCAGACGGACAGTTGGCGACCTATGGCGTCTGATTGAAGGTACTCCCCAAGTGGCAGTCGCGAGAATGGCTTCGGATCCAACAACTGAATTCTTTGTCTAGCGAAGAGAATTCTGACCGGATTTTCGTATTCAACATCTCCGTTCGTCTCGAGGATCAATTAGAGCGTGGCGGAAGGTGATCGTCCATGAATCCATTCCAATATGTTCCTTCGGCCTCTCTGCCCCACATGTGCGCGCTCGATGCGGCCCCTCGCTTTTCAGAGATGCTTGCCAGCGTCTTGTACATACGCCTGTCAATGCATCTTGACGCTGATGTCCAGTAGTGAGTTCTCCGCGACGGAACGATGCAGTTTGCTATCGAAACTTCGGAAGCATTGGGCTGCATTTTGCGCTCCATGGGCCGTCGAAGGCTAATCTAGCACGTCAAGCTCGAATGATGTGACTTGGTGACCGGCTCCGATGAGCGTAGCTTGTTCGAGGCGACTCTTCTCGGCTGAAGCAAGCGCTCATCGAAAGGTCGCGGCTGAGAGGTACTTGTGGCTTGCCTCGCTCGCAGGTATCTTCTTCGCATGGGAAATTGCGGTACGTGTCGGGCTGGTGCCCGGGTCAAAATTGCCATCATTTACAGCGTCTGTCCTAACTCTTGCCTCATCCCTTCTCGATCCAAGCTTCCTGATGCGTGTGACACAGAGTTTTCTGAATCTCTCAGCGGGGATATTTGTTGCGCTCGCAGTCGCCATGCCTCTCGCGTTGTTCGCAGGTCTACGCAACAGGTTCGACACAACTATGACTCCCCTAATAATGCTCGCTGGAGCTTTGCCAGACATAGCTTTGCTGCCCATACTGGTTCTATGGATCGGTCCAGGGAATGTCGCTGCAATCTCGATAGCTGCCTTCAGCGCGTTTTTCCCGATCTATTTCACTATCCGCGAGGGCACAAAGGACATTCCAAGCGATCTGTTTCATGTCGCAGCGGTCTTCAACACAGGTCGAGTGAACACGCTTAGGAAGCTCATACTGCCAGCCGTGTCGCCGCAGCTATTCACGGGCCTAAGGTTGGCATACGATTTCGTATGGGAGATCGTCCTCGCGATCGAGATCTTCTCTGGCGTCGCCGGGGTCGGCTCGTACATATCAAGCGCAGTCGAGACGGGCGGAATCAGAGAGGCCTTTGCTGCCATACTCGCTGTTGGCTTGATGGCGATCATAGTTGATCGTCTGATTTTCGGCCGCGCTGAGAGATGGATTAGGCGGTGGATGGACTGACTTACCAGATGGAACTCAAGAATGTCAGCAAGAAGTACGACCAGAGCGAAAAGTCGATCCCCGCAATTCAAGATGTCAGCTTCACCTTGGATCGAGGGGAATTCGCTTGCGTTGTCGGTCCAAGCGGCTGCGGTAAGTCCACACTGCTGAAAATGGCTGCTGGCCTCGACAGGCCTACTTCGGGGGAGATTCGGTTTTGCGGAGATCCGGTGAACGGCCCGCACCCTAAGATCAGCATGGTCTTTCAGTCATTCGCTCTCTTTCCATGGAGAACTGTCACGGGAAACGTAGAATATGGGCTTGAAGTTCAAGACGTTCCGAAGAACGAACGCGTTGACTCGGTCCAGAAGTACTTAGAGATGGTAGGGCTCGCCGGCTACGGGGACTTGTATCCGAAGCAGCTGTCCGGCGGAATGAAACAACGTGTGGGAATCGCCCGGGCGTTAGCTGTGGATCCCGAGGTAATACTCATGGATGAGGCATTCAGCGCAATCGATGAATTCACCGCGGAAACATTGAGAGAGGAAGTCGCTGAGATCCATGCGGAGACAGAGAAGACGTTTGTCCTGGTAACACACAACCTTATCGAAGCCGTTGAGTTGGCGGACAAGATAATAGTTCTCAGCTCAAGACCCGCGCGAGTGAAGAAAATACTCGATGTGGACCTCGAGCGCCCCCGAGACAAGACTCACTCAGAGTTTGTTCACACTCACAAGAGCATCTTTTCACTCTTGAAAGAGGAGCTTGAGAGTACGATCGTCCGGAGAAGAATCAAGAGGATTCCGGAATTCGAGAAGCTCAGCGATATGGAAGCCTAGAACTAGTCGTCTTGCGTGCTCTGCGTGGAAGAGAATGCGAGAGTTGTTCACTTGAGTTTGGTTCCGCACTTGGGGCAGAACCGTGCTGTTGGGATTACGGATGCCCCGCAGTTAGGGCAGTTGCCAGGCGGCGGAGGAGGCGGAACGCCAACCTGAGCCGCCTCAGGCGCCTTCGGGACCTCGATCTCCTTGCGAAGGAGCACTACGTCCACAATTGACTGAATGTCTTCCCACGCAATTTGAAGGTCAGATCGGGCTTTGGTCGTTACTATCAGATTGATCTTCTTCTCGACCATATTGACGCCGATGTCCTTCACGCTTCCGATAGACGAACCTTTGCTATCGATGACCTGCATGCCCATGATCTTCTGGGTGGGGACGAACTCGCCCTTCTTTTCTGTCATAACAGTCAGCGGATCGATAGATCGGGCGAGTGGCTATATATCTCTGCTCTCGCGACGGCCCGGGCTTGATTATGTTGAAGTTCCAAGTTCCGTATGAGCAGGTTCGTGACAAGAAGGGATTTACATTTGGCCCGGTCTGTGGCACGCTAGGAAGGGGATCAGATACTTCATGAATGCGCTGAATTTCTTCGGAGGGATCGCGATAGTCATCGGTGCAGCTTTCCTATTCTTCGTTGGCCCCCAGTTGATACTGGTTCCGACCGCGCAGACTCAAGTTACGGCACTGTTCAGCAACGAGGCTTTCGTAGTGGGTGACGTTTGGGAACGCCCCATGCAACTTGACGAGGGAGCCGTAGTCAATGGTACACTGGCTGTTAGCTCGGCTCTGACGGGCGAAGCCTCCGAGATCTCGATGCTCGTCGTTGATGATGCAAACTATCAGAAGTGGATGGCTCACGGCAGCCCCACATATGCGCTCCAGAAAGATATCCCCAATGGGCAGAGTTTCTCGCTCACCGTCCCCCGGAGCGGTGTCTATCACTTCATCTTCGACAACACGAGCTCGCCAGTGAAGAAGAAGGTCAACATGACCGTGGATCTTCGAAGCCAGGTCGTGGTTAGCTTGCCTGATGAGCGTGTCCGGTATTTGGCATATGGCTTGTTGGTCATCGGTTTTCTAGTGACCGCCGTGGGTATTCTGAGAAAGACCGAGGTTCCTTGGGCATAGTTGGGGTGCCAGAAGGACTCGCGCAGAGAAGCTCTAAATAGAATCCGCGCGTAACCAGGGTCAAGACTAGGAGCAGGAATGGCTGTTGAGCGGTCTACTGAAGAAGAGGATTCAAGTTGACCGAAATCTCGCAGCGGTAATAGGGGCGCCTGAGGGTACGACGGTAAGCTATGCCGAAATCCAGAAGGGCCTACACAGGTATATCAAGGACAACAACCTGAGAACCGACATCGCGAAAGGGGCAGCGGTTCCACAAGCTGCTGAACCCGAGCCTGCAAAGGGACAGCCTCGAGAGGTCTATTGCATCTCATGCGGCGAGCCGATTCCGACCGGCGCGGTGTTCTGCGATCTATGCGGAGCTTTGCAGTGAAGCGTTCCTTTGTCCGCTGAGCACCCGGTGATCGTTCACAACGCTGCTAGCGAATGTTGATTATCAGGTTCACATCGATGAATCGCGTTAAATAGGGTTCATCGAGCTGTAGAGAGCTCCTAAGTTCTGTGCGAGGAATCGGGTCCAGAATGAGCCATCGCAGCATAGGTATCGTAGGCTACGGGGTCTACGTTCCCATCCAGCGCATCAGAACGGAATTGATCGTCAAGGCTAGAGAGGCAAAGCGGAAGGACCTTCCGGACTTCCTACAGAAGGTTCGGGACGGCCTACTTCTACGATACAAAGCAATAGCAGGCGCGGACGAGGACGCAATAACCATTGCGTCGGAGGCTGCTCATAATGCCATCAAGATGGCCGGTCTTGACCCATGCAGGATCGGTGCGGTGGCGGTAGGATCCGAGTCGAAACCCTATGCAGTCGGCACTATTGCGAGGCACGTTGCCTCGTTTACGGGAGTAGGGAACAGGGTTTACGTTGCCGACCTAGAAGGGGCATGCAACAGCGGAATGCAAGCCGTCAGTTTTTTGGAAGGTCAGATCGCTGAAGGGAAGATTGACTACGGGCTCGCAATAGGCACAGATGTCGCGCAGGCGCCTCAGGGTGATCCCCTTGAATATGCATGTGGCGCCGGCGCAGGAGCCTTTGTACTTGGGAAGGATCACATCGTAGCCTCGATTGAAGATTCCGCAGCTTACTCAAGCCTAACAATGGACTTCTGGAGGCGTGAGGGGATGCCGTATCCAAGCCACTTTGGAAGGACCACAGTGGACGCATACATGCGGCAAGTGATCGGTGCGATTGAGCACCTACTCTCGAAACATCCGGACCTAAAGCTAAGCGACTTCGACTATCTCACCTTTCATCAGCCGTCAGGGTACATGCCGCTAAAGGTCTGCAAAACGCTCTCCCAAGACGGAATCGAGAACCTGGAGGATCATGATGTGGAGTCCAGAATTCGTCTCACGCCGGAATTTGTGGAGGAGAAGGTCAAACCCTGGCTTAGGGTCTTGGACACCGGAAATACGTATGCAGCCTCGACTCCGATCGCTGTGTGCGACATCCTAGACCACGCGCTGCCAGGCGAGAACATTCTTGCAGTTTCATATGGATCAGGAGCTTACGCAATCGCAACTTGGTTGAAGGTTCAAGAGGGCATACTGTCAAAGCGCGGACGAACCCCGACAGTCGAGCAATACGTAGCACGAAAGCGCGAGATCAGGCTGGAAACCTACCAGGATCATCTTAGACAAATGCTGAGAAACGTCAAGCGAAGGATCTCACAGCCCCGCATCATCGGAGAGATCACCCCACTCGGCGATCGACACATGACTGCGACATTATGCCACGGTTGCGAGCGAGTCTTCTATCCAGCACGAGACACGTGCCTCGAATGGGAGTGCAAAGGCCCATTGGAACAAAGGCAATTTCCTGTCTCGGCCAAGCTTTTGTCCTTCAAGAAGCTACCCCTCCAGAGAAGGCTCACCTCAAACTTCGAGTTCATTTCCAGAGGAAAGGCTCTGATCGTTGACTCTGCACCAAGTGAGCTTTCCAACGGAGCTATGCTTGAGGTAGTAATCCGGAAGCTCGACGACGAAGGCAAGAACGGCCTTATCATTTACGGCCCCGCATACCGCCCTGCATTCACAACCGTTCTGGACAACAAGGGTCAAGACACTGCCTAACCATTTCGTCCTGAGCTGTAGCCTACGGCGAATTAGCCCGCTAAGTTGGGGGGGGGAAGCTTGATGACGCTTCTGGCAGGGGTGGACGGCGGGGCCACGAAAACTGTCGCGGTCGTAGGAAGGCCTGACGGGGCTCTGCTTGGATCGGCTCGAGGACCTCCATCAAACTACCACAACGTCGGTGTGAAGAAGGCAGCGAAAGCGATTCAATCGAGCATCGCCCTCGCCTGCCAACACGGAGAAGTATCGACCAAGAATCTTGGGACAGTCGTGATGGGTCTCGCTGGAATGGATTCACCGGGGAATTTTCGGGTCGGACAAAGAGTAGCTGACCTAACAAGGCTAGCAAAGCGGCGAGTCGTCAAGCACGACTCAGTTATCGCTCTCTACGCGGCGACCCTAGGCAGGCCTGGGATCGTGGTCAACGCTGGGACGGGATCCTTTGCTGCCGGACTGGGGCGAGATGGAAGAGCGATTCGAGCAGGTGGGTGGGGGAGAATCATCGATGACGAAGGAAGCGCATACCACATCGGGAAGCTCGGGATTCGCGCAGCTCTGCGCGCATCTGATGGAGTGGAAAGGAAGACGCAGATCACAAACATGCTTGTTCGAAAGCTCAAGCTTAGAACAATAGAGGACATAGTTCACCAAGTCTACGAGAAGCCCATGACAGTAGAGGAGATCTCCGCGATCTCCAAGCTAGTTGCACAGGCGGCAGCGAAGGGTGACCGTGTGGCTCGCGACATCTTCACGCATGAAGGCGAAGTCTTGGCGAACCTTGTGTCCACGATAGCTCGGCATCTGGGCATGACCAGAAGCAGGCCGAGCGTTTACCTCACCGGCGGAGTTTTCAAGTCGGGTCCGGTAGTCTTGAAACCGTTTAGAATAGAACTTCGCAAGAACGTCTCGCGTTTCACCATACGACGACCGAAATTCGAGCCAGTTATCGGCGCATTCATCTTGGCGCTGAGGGAGCAAGGCGTGGAGACGCGTGGTCGAATCTTGACAAACCTTCAAGCTTCATACAAGCGCCATTTGGACAGCATTAGGTGATTCTCACGCGGGCTTGATGTGGTATTTATCTCGCCGCTTCTCAAGCTCTTGGACGTGAAGTGCGAGTGCAGAGAGGGCAGGGCTCTCATCATATGCTCATGGAGATTCGGGAAGAGCCCACGGCCCTTCGGGAGACTCTCTCCGCTGCCGCAAGCACTTGTAGAAAGATCGCATCTGAACTGGCACATGATGAACCGCGTCTAGTCTACTTCTCCGGGAGCGGTACAAGTTATCATGCGGCACTCGCAAGTCACTACTTGACATCGTCGCTGAGTAGTACGCCGACCAACTCCATTCCTTCTTCGGAATTTGACTCTTGGGTGCGCACAAGCGTAAGCAGCAGGAGCATAGTTGTTATCATCTCTCAATCGGGAGAGAGCATAGATGCTGTCTCCGCCCTCAGAGCCGCAAAGAAGAAAGGAATCCGGTCTGTCGCAATAACGAACAGCCCAGAGAGTCCGCTTGCCGAGACTAGCGATTTCGTTGTAGTCACCCGTGCCGGATCTGAAACCGCAGTTACCGCCACGAAGACCTTTCTCAGCTGTCTCGCAGCAGCCTACCTACTGAGTCTCGAACTCATTGACGCATTAAGGTCTTTCACTGGCAGTGGTGAAGAACTCTCAACTCTTCGCCGGGAATTACAGACATCGCCCTCAGTCGTGCAAGAGACGATCAGAAAGTGCACGGATCGAGCTGAGGCTCTCGCGAACCGCTTCGTACAGGATTCTCTATTCTTTCTGTTGGGGAAGGGTGCCAACTATGCGACTGCGCTGGAGGGCGCCCTCAAACTGAAGGAGTCATGCAATCTGATGGCTGAAGGACACGCAGCCAGAGAATTTCTCCACGGCCCGATGCAGCTTGTTGACGAGAGGACTCCAGTCATCGTAATCTCAACAAAGAACGATTACGAATTGCTGGAACCGCTCTCTGAGAGCTTTAGGCGGCTCGGTGCCCCGATTGTCAAAGTCTGCGACGCTGTCATCGGAGAGAATCGCCAAGAACAGCTGGAGGTCGCCGGAGGCCTATCTGAAGTATTGAGCCCACTTGCATTTATAGTGCCAATTCAGATATTTGCGTACTACAGTGCTGTGTTTCGGGGGCTTGATCCAGACAAGCCGACGAAACTGACGAAGGTGGTAAAGTAGTTTGAAGGTTGAATCGCTCATCTTTGCTGTGGATGATGTCCTCTATGACGCCACTCAACAGCTCAGCGCTGCAAGAATGAGCGCCGTGAGGGCAATGAGGGAAGCAGGACTGCCGGTTGATGTCGAAACAGCGTATCGTGCGTTGGATGAGATTGTCAGGGAGACGGGGCCTGACGACACTCGTCACTTCGACAGGTTGCTGGAGCGTCTAGGCCTACAGTGGAACCCGAGTGTGATCGCGGCAGGCGTAGTGGCCTATCGTGCGACCGGCCCGGTTTACCTAAGGCCTTTCTCCGATACTGTTCCAACGCTTCTGAAACTCAGAGACGATGGACACAAGCTCGGCGTTGCTTCAAAGGGTCGAGCTGTGAAGCAATGGCAGAAGCTGATACAACTGGGATTGGGGCACATGTTCCATGCCGTCACCATATCCGAAGAGACCGGATCTGAAGAGCTCAACACAGCTACATTGTTCAGGGCGCTAGAGAAGCTCAGCGTCAAACCCGAAAGAGCCATGTTCATTGGTTGCGACCTTACCCACGAGATTGCGATCGCGAACTCAGCCAAGATGACAACGGTCAGAATCAAGACCGGGGCGACCCGGACGAGTAACCCAAGAACTCCCGAGGAGAAGCCTTCCTTTGAGATAGGTAAGCTCTCCGACATACTGGAGATCCTACGACAGAGCTCCTGAATCCTGCACCCATTTTCGCACTCTCGCAGCTTCCTTTCTCATAGCGTCCACAGTCAACCTGATGCCTTCCTCGACTGATGTTCTTGGTCTCCATCCTAGCTTCCTTCTGATCTTCTCGTTGCTGTAACTCATCCTTCGGATGTCACCCGGCAACGGCGGGCCGTGGCGTGGGGAAGCTTTGACACCTACAAAACGGGATACCATTCGAAAGACATCGATGACTTTCGTTTCGCGTCCGGTGCTCAGGTTGAAGATGTCGAAGTCACCCTTGTAACGGATTGATCTCAAGAGGGCGTCAGAGACATCCTTCACGTAGACGAGGTCTCTTGTCTGATGTCCGTCGCCAAAAATTGTGACGGGGCGACTACGCAGCAGTCTGGTTGCGAAGGTAGCTACTACAGGCCTCCAGCCGTATTTCTCGTTGACTCTCTGTCTGGGCCCGTATATCGTCGCGAATCTGAAGATGATGGACTTGATTCCATACTGCTTGTTGTACGCTCCGAGCATAAGTTCTGTCGAGTACTTATCAACATCGTAGGGCGTCAGGCAACTGGCAGCGTCGTTTTCCTTCGCCAAGACGCAGGGGCCGTATATCCCGCTGTTGCTGGAGAACACTATTCTTGCATCATGTTTCCGCGCGTACTCGAGGACGTTCACTGAGCCGATCAGGTTTACGCAGACATCTTTCTGAGGGTTCGCGAAGCTGAAGCTCCTGGGATGACAAGCCAGATGAAAGACCACATGGGCCCTCGGAATCTTTGATATCCAATCCTTCCGCGAGATATCCGCCAGTTTGAACTTGATTCGATCGATGACGGAGCGTAGGTTGTCGCGGCTGCCGTTGCTTAGGTCATCAAGGACCGTGACAGAATAGCTACTGCATACTAGTTCTTCGACAAGGTGACTGCCAACAAACCCAGCTCCCCCGGTGACGAGGATCTTTTCCTTAACCAAACAGACGCCACCTAAACAATTTCATCGAGTACCTCGCGGTATGTTCTCAGATGAATCTTGGCCACCTTTTCGAGACTGTGCTGCTTTAGAACCCACTCTCGACCTTTGTTGCCTATCTCAGATCGGAGGGCCGGATCTTCAATCCTTCGCAGCATCTCTGATATCTCATCGACGGATCTAGCGTTGAGCACTGGAGGAATGCCTCCGTGCCACCGCTGGAAAAACCGATCCTCTGCATACATCAAGACTGGCTTTGCGCACGACATCGCCTCAGGCGCAGTTGTCCCATAGGCTCCTAGGACAAACTGGTCTGCTACAACGTCGGCGAGCCTATACCATTCGATGAGTCGCTTCTTATGCATGGGCGGCACCCAGGTCACATTCTCTTCGATGCCTAAGTTGGCTACGAGGTTCTTTGACGACAAGAGATCATTTCCCCATTCTACGAGGACGAGTCGAGATCTTCGCCTTCTCATGACAAAATTCGAGAAGGCTTTGATGAGCTTGTCATTTCCCTTCTCATCCCACTCATGGCGCGTGGGAGAGAATACCAGTGGGTCGCTGTCCCAGGTGATGTTGAGACGTGACGGTGCTGGCGAGTACTGATCCGTGTCGATGGCAAAAGGCGAGAATTGAAGCTGTTCTGGAGCATAGCCCTGTTGTAGGAACATTTCGTAAGTGTCAACGTTTGTGAAGATGATCTTTCTTGCGTGGCGGTACCCCCATCTGCTAAGACGGTAACCAGGCTTGTTCATCTTGAGGTATCTGATCCAGCCGGCATCGTAGATAATGAATGGTTTTCGGCATAGGATTGCGCACTTTGCGAACGGGACGTGTCCGACGACCAGGTCGTATGGTTCGAGCATTCGTAACAGACGAGTCCACCTGAGCATACGTGATGCCGGGTACCATGAGCGTGAAGCATCCCACACACGGATCCAGTCTGGCATCTTCCAGTGTTCGTTCAGAGCGTCCCAGTTGGGATTGTACAGGTCACCGACCCGCAGTAAGTCTATGTCGGCGTCTTCCCACTGTGGGAGCGATGCGGCGTGAGCTGGTTTCTGAACTATCAGCTCTGCGTCGACGCCAAGCTTACGCAGTCCCTTGGTGAGCACGTACGCGTCATTTGCCATGTTGAAAGCGTTTACAACTCGCACGATGAGCATCTCTCCTGAGGCTGAGAATCAGGGTTTCGGGGAGAACCTCATGGCGGATCTCACAACTGCCTTCCTCATTCGGTCGACCTGAAGGGACCTCACGAAGCTTCGCAACTCGCTGCTGTGCGGCGTGTAAAATGGGTCTCGAGGTTTGAGCAAATATGCTCTCAGGTAGCTCTCGAGCATTCGTAGGATGACTCTTCGAGGGACAGCATTCGATAGAAGGTTCTGTAGGCACCTTCCTAGGAAGAAGATCGGATGATATCCCAAAGCATGGGGCATGTATCCCCACTCCACAAACCTGTGACCGCTGCCAAAGCGTTGTAGATGCCTGTAGGTCAGTTCATTGATGCACTCTACCTTGAAGCCTCTCCGCATCGCCTCGTAGACTATCCAGGGTTCGTATCCACTCTTCTCCGGAAAACGAAATCCAACGGACACAAGGAAGGAATTCCTGATCAAACGTCCTGATCCTTCCGGTGGCTTCCACCCGTCCAACGGTGCCGGGATGCCCCTACTTCCGCTAGCGACTACGAGTAGAGGGTCAATGTTCATCCGCTGAACTATCGCGCGAACATAGTTTGGTGGATAGATACAATCGTCTGCTGTGATAAGGGTAAAATCCACGCCACGGTCCAGACCCTCGCGCTCTGCCTCCGCAAGACACTCGTTCCAGTTCCCAACTACCCGTTTGATGTCATATCCCGAGTCATCACGACGGAGCGCCGTGATGCATCCATACCTATGCCTGTAAGTCTCTAGAAGTTCCATTGTGCCGTCAGACGAGCCGTCGTCGAATACAATGATCCGTGTACACGGGAGCTCCTGGCTAAGGATGGATTCCAGTGTGCGACCAAGATCACTGCATCGGTTGCGCGTTGTGACGAGCGTCCAGTAACTCATTGAGAGCTTCCCTCCGCATGTCAATTTGTCTTGTATGTTCTGGCGCGAACCACTAGCACATAAGGCGCGAAGGCATGCACTTCGTTTACCAAGCGAATTTCGGCTCTGTTGGTTGTTCATCCAAGAATATTCGGTGCCAGAGTTCGAGACCTAGCATCATCCAAGCCATTGCATACCAGCGCGTCCTCGACGGGTCCATCGGTGAGCGCATCTCTCGAAGCACCTTCGAATGCCAGCCGCCTGTCAATTCCTTCAGGACTTTTGATCCCGGTAGGTATGTTTCAGCATATTCTCTTACCGCATTTCTCCACCAAGAATAGATGTCAACGCTGAAGCCCCACTTAGGCTTCGCAAAACAACGTTCTGGCAGAATCCCCTTCATGGCTGAACGAAGCAATAGCTTCCCAGTATCTCCAGCCATCTGATACTTGCCTGGCACTGCCAGCATCAATTCGAGGAGGTGATCATCAAGAAGAGGCACTCTAACTTCCAATGTGTGGGCCATACTCATGGCGTCCTCAACGAGGAGATAGTCATAGGGCAGTTTCGTGTGGAACTCGCAACGAATCATCTTCTGCACAAAGTCGCGTCGTCCCGAAAAATACGGTCTCACGAAATCTGGAATTTCCGGGTGAAATTCGGACGGTGGGAAGCCCGTTATTATCGACGAGTACGCTAGCGTTTCGTCACTCAACGCTTTCGCGTATCTCGCTTTTCTGATGGGTAGCCCACTCGCCATAGCTCCCAGTCCCCCAAGTACAGGCATTCTCGCTATTATCGAGACTTGCCGTGCTCTTCTGAAGCGAGAAGTATTCGCGTATCCGCAGAAGACTTCGTCACCACCAAGTCCGCTCAGGCATACTTTCCCGAACTTGCTTGCAGCTTCGTTGACGAACCAAGAATAGAGATTGACTTTGGGCATTTCAGAATGCCAAATCATTCTGGGAAAGAGCTCCATTCCCTGGCTCGCGTCGATGAGAAGCTCGTGATGGTCGGTTTCAAAAGCTTCCGCAACGAGTCTAGCATCTTGGAACTCGTCAGTACGCTCGCCGAATCCCATGCAAAACGTTCGTAATCCCTCAGGTCTCACCCGACTTGCAAAAGCGACGATTGTGCTTGTGTCCAGCCCGCCGCTTAGGAAGGCTGCGACCGGGACATCTGATGTTTCAGTTTGTCGTACTACGCAATCCCTCAAAGTGTTGCTGACCATCTCGATCGGAGGCACTACATCATTGTAAGCCGGGGGCGCCCAGTATGCCTTTGTTGCCACAGAATCGCCTGCGCAGATCAAGAACGACGCTGGAGCTAACTGTTCGATCTCTTCGAACATTGTCATCGGAGCCAATAGGTATCCGACCTCGAGGAGCTGCGCAACGGCGGTGCGGTTTACCGCTAGACTGTCTAGTAGGCGAGCAGAGACTATTGACTTCGCTTCGGAAGCAAAGGCAAAGGTTCCGTCCCCGCGGGAATAGTACAGCGGCTTTATTCCAACCCTGTCCCTCGCGATCACTAGGATACGTTTGACTCCGTCCCAGATAGCCAGAGCAAACATGCCATTGAGTTTCTCAAATGATTCTTCTCCCCACTCTTCGTAGGCGTGTACCACGACTTCACTGTCGGAAGAGGAGTTGAATCGATGCCCACTCCGTTGAAGGATTACTCTGAGTTCTCTGTGGTTGTAGATCTCCCCGTTCAAAACTCCCCAAATAGTTCCGTTCTCAGTGGATACGGGCTGATGACCTCCAACAAGGTCAATGATAGCTAGCCTGTCACAGCCCAACGCTATGCGATCGTCGATGTAGGTTCCCCTATCATCGCGTCCTCGATGCTTGACCGCATCAAGCATCCCGAGCAGAGCGTCTCGACAGGTGTGGTTGCCTACAAGCCCAGCTATACCGCAGATCAGCGGTCTCCTCCTACGAAAGGTGAAGTGTGGCCAGCCTTTCCGAGCGTCTATGGTGCAAATGCTTATAAGCAGTCAGTAGTGCTTGCGGGCTTCAGTTAGGTCTACAGTGAGAAAGGCTGGCTGTTAGCCGTAACGTGTATGCGTGTAGGCCAACGCTCCTTTTCCCTGTCCTAGCGTGTAATGACTGTGACGTGAGGTGAATCCGTTGAGTTCCGAGGAGAGAAGATACGGTGGCAGATCATTCAGCAAACCCGTTGAAGAGGGCAAAGAATACGAAGTTGACATCAAAGAGACCAGTCGCAGAGGCGACGGTGTCGCCCGCGTAGAGGGTTTCGTCATCTTCGTTCCTGAGACCAAGCCTGGGGAGCATGTGAAGGTGCGCATTACTCAGGTCGGTCCGAGATTTGCAACCGGTCAGGTTGTCAAGTAACCAACGTGGCTAAGTATAACCACGGGTGCTTATGCACAATCTTTTCCCGCCGCTTTTTCTATCGATGAAGCACGCCTAGCAAGGTCTCTTCATTGTGACGGTAGGGGAAGACCGGCACAACCAACTTTACCCTTGACTCGCCTGTTGAAGTTCGAACAGGTGAAACATTCGGTGAAAGAGATGCGCCTGCCCTTAACGGGGCAGTCGACGGCCTCCTTTTTCATCCTAGCTAGAGCTTTGCCTTTTACGGCATCCTTTATTGCTTCAAGGCTCTCCTTGGGTGCCGGAATAGGTTTCGGGACCTCTATAACCTCAACTATGTACCTGTCTTCGGGATTCTCCCTCAACTTGGTCACGTGAACTACTGATTTCGATTAGGCCGCGGGCCGATGCTTGGATGGGTCAGATCATAAATGGCTTCCGATTTCTCTGATCAAACGGTTGCTGTGACTCAGAGGGCTCCCCTGAACAAATCTCCACGCCTGTGCATGATCAGTCGAGAACCAGAAGCATTTCTGCTCTCAGCAATTCGACCGACCCCTTTTATGATCGCGACCGGAATCCCTTCAGCGCCTTGGCCCATGACAAGCTCTGCCGCGCATGCAAGCTCGTCCGCGATAGAAACAAATTTGAACTTCAAGATGTTGCCGAACAGATCCCTGCCGCCTCTATAATCAAAGAACGGGTCGAATCCGCTCACGCTGACGGCGAATTCGCTCTGTCCGGTCCTAAATGGCCTGCTGTACGTGTCGGTTACAACTACCCGTACACGCTTTCCAGTGAGATTCTCAACTCGTTCCGCGATCCTTTCAGCCGAGATGCCTGGATTCTCTGGTAGGAGAGAATAGGTATCGTGGCCCTCCACGTTGGATTTGTCGATTCCTGCGTTAAGGCAAACCATTCCTTCCTTTGTTTCGACCAAGATTATGCCTTGCTTGACCTTAACGACACGCCTCGACTCGTTGAGAATGAGTTGGACGAGGCGGGGATCCTTCGCGGATTTTCGGGCGATCTTCGTTGCCCTGGCTGAGGGCTTGACCTTGGAAAGTTGGACGATTCGACCTTCCGATTTTGAGATGATCTTGTGTCCAACGACTACAACGTCACCGTCTTCAATCGGAATGCCAAGACATTGCGCTCTTTCTAATATGAGTGAAACGATGTCGTCCCCTGGCTTGACTAGTGGAAAACCTTCCAGACCAAGAACTCTCACATCACTTGCCATATTGATCACAAATCGTTGTCGGCCTCTCCCGGGACGCGTTGAACGCTTAAATAAACACCTTTGATGTCTGCCAGAGAGTCCGCCTTGGCTATTCAGCCGATTCGACTGAAAGAACATGATTAGACAGCCAACTAGGATGGTGAACCCTTGCGTGGAGGAGCTGATTGCATGCGTCAGCAGCGCAGTTTCCGGCAGGAACGATGAGTTGGTGAGCGCATTCAGCTTGAACGAGATCGAGACAGCCTACGCAGGTCAATCATTGCCGAGTTTGCGCGAGGGAACCTTCCGGTCGATGAGAGGCGTAGTTTCATGCAGCTGGCAAGGCAGGTCGACTGGGTCGCGAACTGGTGCGTCAAAGCCGGCAGGCTGCTCAGGCTGCGCTCCATGAATAGGCTGCCGGAGGCCCTTCGTCGCACCGCTCTCGAAATATGCAAAGTAGTGAACGACTGCGTTCGGCAGGCTCAGCAGTGCATCGATCTACTGACCGATAAGAGGGTAGAGGAAGCGCTCGACGCGGCGGACAGAGTGGAACGCCTAGAGGAGCAGACCGACGACCTATACCGGAGGTTGAGAGCCCTCGTAGGCGAGATCTCTGGGCCCCAGCTGACTATGGGGCAAATGGTCCTCTTGGCGGAATTCATGGACGCGATTGAGAACATCGCGGACAAATGCGAAGACGTGTCCGACCAGGCGAGAGTGATAGCAGTCACAGTCAGCACCTAACGGCCGCTAGCCAGACACTCGTTTGCGGTCGGGGTCCGGCAATCGAGACCACTAATTGAAGCGCCCTGCGTTCTCACCGTCTTGTCCGAGGTGGCTTTCGTGTTGAGAATCTCCATCTCAACAAAGGCCGGGGGCCGGTTTGGACCGCTCTTTACGAGGGATTCATTGCGCCGTCGGTCATCATGATATCCCTCGCTCGGTCGTGATCTCGCGGTACTTGCGACCGTCCTGTTCTGTCCAACCCCTACTAGGTTTGATGCTGGTGGACAGAGCGAGGTCTTATCAACCGCACTACAGCCGGCGTGATGGCTTGCACTCTAATCATTATTGGCACTCAGTATAGGCCCAAGGAAACTATCTTGCTTACGAGTTCTTCCCGTTTATCGTGTGCATGTGTCGGACAGTAACGATCTCTCCGAACGTGTTCACGCCGGTACACTCCGGTCACTTACAGAGTACGCCAGATCTAGTGTGATGAGACGATGCCAACACATATGAATAACATGTGTGTTTCAGGGCCGAGGTGCAGGTATGAGTTTCACGTGGTCCTTTGAGAGCTCGGCGCTTTGGAGCGTGCTGTGCATTGCGATCGCCGCTCTGGTTTACGCTATGCTGCTCGCCCGTCAAATCTTGCGTGAGGATTCCGGTTCAGGTAGGATGAGAGAGGTATGGGAAGGCATACAACGCGGCGCGAATGCTTACTTGAGGACGCAGCTCAGGTCTATCGTGCCCTTCATAGTAGTCTTGACTTTAGTGCTCTACCTGACTTCTGCCCTCGTCGGAGGTCCCTTTCAGATCGCCGCGGGAAGATCTGCGGCCTTCCTAATGGGCTCGATCTTCTCAGCTTCAGTCGGCTACTTGGGCATGAATATGGCAGTCAGAGGGAACGTCAGAGTCGCTTCAGCAGCGAGACACAGCTTTCGTGACGCTCTCAGGATCGCCTACAGGTCCGGCACAATAACGGGCATGCTAACCGACGGACTCGGGCTGCTTGGGGGAACCATAATCTTCATGACATACCTGAGATCCGCCCCAGAGGTCCTTCTGGGATTCGGGTTCGGAGGCACCCTGCTAGCACTCTTCATGCGAGTCGGCGGAGGCATATACACCAAAGCCGCTGATGTTGGAGCGGACCTAGTCGGGAAGGTTGAGAAGAACATACCTGAGGACGATCCGAGAAACGCAGCTGTTGTAGCCGACCTAGTGGGCGATAACGTTGGAGACTGTGCTGGGATGGCTGCTGACATATTCGAATCCTACGAGGTCACAATAGTTTCATGCATGATACTAGGCCTAGCACTCACACCTTTCGATATGAAATGGATAGTATTCCCGCTGCTTGCCCGTGGTATTGGAGTCGTCAGCACCATAATCGGTACCTACGCGGTTTCCCTGTGGCCAGACAAGCTCACGAAGGGTGATGCATTCAAGGCGATGGATCTCTCCTACGATCTCTCCGCCGCAATTTCAATTGCAAGCTTCTTCGTCCTCGCCGAGTTTTACGTTCACGACTACAGAGTCTTTCTTGCAACGGCAGCTGGGGTCCTCCTAGCGATATGTTTCAATAAGATAACCGACCACTTCACAAACCCTAGAAAGCGGCCTGTCGATCGGCTGGCGAAGTCTTCTCAAACAGGCGCGGCCACTGAGATCCTTGAAGGACTGGCCCTTGGGTTCGAAACAACTGTTTGGGCTCTTCTGGTAATTGCGGTAACGATCGTGGCATCAATCCTCTTCTTCACAGGGTCATCAGTCATCTTCGCCATGTACGGTGTCGCCTTAGCGGGGATAGGGATGCTAACATTGACAGGCAACAACGTCTCCATGGATACGTACGGTCCGATCGTCGACAACGCCAATGGAATAGGAGAGATGGCCGGTCTTGAACCTGGAGCTCGCCAGATAATGGCCGATCTAGACGCCGCAGGGAACACCACTAAAGCAGTTACAAAGGCTATCGCGATAGCTTCAGCCGTGTTGGCAGCAGTCTCGCTCTTCGGCGCCTATACAGAAACTACCGGCCTTCAAGCGGTAGGTCTCAACATTGCGGATCCACTCGTGCTTGTCGGCCTATTGGTTGGAGGTGCTCTTCCATTCCTATTCAGCTCAATCTCCATTCGGGCGGTTGGACGTGCCGCTTCTCTCATAGTGCAAGAAGTCCGTTCCCAGTTCAAAATACCTGGAGTAATTGAGGGAAAAACGCCACCGGACTACGCGAAAGTAGTGACCATATGCACGTCCGCTGCTCAGCGAGAGCTGTTTAGCCTCGCTCTACTGGCAATCTTGACGCCGATCGCTCTCGGCTTCTTGTTGAAGGAGGCAGCTCTGGGAGGCTTTCTCGCCGGAATCATAGTCACAGGTCAACTGTTGGCAGTGTTCATGGCCAGCTCGGGAGGAGCCTGGGACAACGCCAAGAAGAAGATTGAAGATGGCTTCTATGGCGGCAAAGGGTCCGACGAACATAGAGCCTCCGTCATATGCGACACTGTTGGTGACCCACTGAAAGACACTTCGGGACCTGCGTTGAACCCTATGATCAAAGTGATCAACTTGATCTCTCTACTTTTCGCGCCTATGATCTTACAATTTAAGGACCAGCGTTTGATGACAGGGGTGTTGTCAGTCATGTTGGTCGCAATTGTGTCGGTCGTTGTTTGGTACAGCAAACGCGAGACATCTCTCACCCAAGAACAGGTGAGTGCATCGCCGAGCTTGGAAAGCTCTTCTCCGAGCACATGAAGCCAAGAGTCTTGTCCACACGGAAACTAGGCATAGAATTCCGCGGATCTCGACAAAGGATCTAGAGACGCCAAGACTGAAATCGCGAGGCTGCGAATGCAATAGTTTCTATCACCGGATTGGCCACGAGAACCGCAGCCTCTAGGAAGATAGTGGCGCTGCACGACTGCCTTGCAGCCTTTGGACTACTCCAACGATGTCTCGGGTGACGACTTGAAGGCAACACCAGGTCATTCACCGCACGTGGGGCTGACTCTACTGAATGCAATCACCGCGCCAACAATTTCGTTATCATACCGTCCCGATTGCTTCGTCGAGAGAGTCGGCATGGTTAATCAAGCCTTTAATCCAACCTGTGCGCGCACACTAGGCGATTTAGATGAGCGAGGAGAAAGAGCGGTCGGTCACGGGCATACTGTATCAGTGCATCAGCTGCGGAGAGAAGCTCACTCTGGACCAGTTGGCCATGACACCTGAGATAAAATGCCCCTTCTGCGGCTACAGGGTCCTCAAGAAAGTGAGACCACCCGTAGTGAAGCGTGTCAAGGCGAGGTAGGTGACAGCAGAGGATCCGTCTCAAGAGCTCGGTGCTTGGTCAACTGGCTAGTTTGATCGAATGGGAGATCAAATTCCCTTGCAAAGGCGGACTGGGCTAGACGGATGGAACTTGATCAGTTAACCTCGCCGACATCTGGCCTCTCAGCTCGCTCACGGAGATCTGGCGTCATCCTCCTTTCACATGGAGAAATGGTTCGACACCCGGTCAATTTGAGGTGGAGGTGCGTACGGTGCGCCAACTCATGCCGCGATATTCCGAGTCATAAGAGGAAAATACTACTAACACGGAACGACACCGAGCGTATCATAGACCTCACGAAACGTAGCCTAGGAGAGTTCAGCGTGGCTTCGCGTGGCCGTTTTCCGTACGAGAGGAGGATGAGAAAGCGAAAAGGAAGGTGCTTCTTCCTCAGTGGATCGAGGTGCTCGATCTATAGGGTACGGCCCCTGATTTGTAAGTTCTATCCTTTCTCTCTCAATCTTAGAGAGAAGCGAGAACTGAGGATAGAGTTCGACGCGACTTGTTCAGGGATCGGGAAGGGAAAGATCCGAAACGAGAAGTTCTTTGAGGGTCTCGTTGGGCTTGCCAAAAGAGAACTCTCCTCACGGTAGGATTCTCTGCCTAGTACGAAGATTGATTCGCTGAGCACGGCGAGAACTGCACTATGCTTAAGTTTGGTCCGAATTCAGAGATGCGGAGAGCAGCTCTATTCGGCGATGGCGACAATTGGCGAAGCTGGACAAGTATGAAATGGTTGCCGAGCTGGCGAGGAGAAGAGGATTCTTCTGGCCTTCGTTCGAGATCTATGGCGGAGTCAGTGGATTCCTCGATCTCGGGCCGCTCGGAACCGTCATGAAAAGGCGGATTGTAGACAAGTGGCTCGATACATTCGTCAGGAAACACGGCTTCGTCGAGATCTCAACGCCAGTCATTACCCCTGAGCGCATCTTCCAGGCGTCAGGGCATGTAGATCACTTCAAGGACTTGATGGTGGAATGCCTAAGCTGCAAGCGTAGGTTCAAAGCTGATCACCTTCTCAAAGAAGCTGCGGGCATCCAGGCGGAGGCCTTCTCACTCAAGCAGATAGAGCAGACGATCAACGAGAGACAGATCAGATGCGTGGAGTGTGGCGGTCAACTCTCGAAGCCCGTCTACTTGTCGACGATGTTTCGAACCACAATAGGGCCCTATGGTGAGTCGGTGGGTTACGGGCGCCCTGAAGCAGCCCAGGGCATGTTCATCGACTTCAAACGGGTCTACGAAACGCTAAGGGAGAGGATGCCAATCGCAATAGCACAAATAGGAACCGCTCTGAGAAACGAGATTTCGCCTCGTCAAGGTCCCATTCGCCTTAGAGAGTTCACAATCATGGAGTTCGAATTCTTCTACGACCCTTCCGAACCTTCGTGCCCATACATCAACGAGGTATCCGAAAAGGAGATACGAATACTCCCACTTCAGCTCCGAAACCGTGGCATTGAGGAACCGATCACAGGTACCATAAGAAAAGTCCTTGACGAGAAGCTCGTACTATCCGAATGGTCTGCGTACTTCATGGCTCTATCACAGCAATTCATGACAGACCTAGGAATACCGGAGGCGAAACAGCGTTTTCACGAGAAGCTCCCCAGCGAGCGTGCCCACTACTCTTCACAGACCTATGATCATGAGGTCTGGCTGGACCGATGGGGCTGGGTTGAGATGGCCGGGCATGCCAACCGATCAAACTACGACCTTTCCAGTCATCTCAGGGAGTCGGGCACAGATCTCACCGTCTTCAAGAAATATGACCAGCCTGTGGTCCGCAAAGAAAGAGTAGTCCGTCCGGTTGACTCGACGATCGGGCGAGCTTTCAAGGCTGAGGCGGGGAAAGTCAGGAAGCTTCTCGAGAATGCAAGGAGTGAGGACGTCGATCGATCGATCAGGGAGAAGGGCTTCTACGTTGCCGGCGGGTTCAGAATACTTCCAGAACATATTAGATTCGAATGGACCGACACGAAGGAATCAGGCAGACGGTTCGTTCCCGAGGTTATCGAACCAAGTTTTGGCGCGGAAAGACTCATCTACGCAGTTCTCGAGTACGCGTACACCCAAGTCAATGACAGGCTCGTTCTGAATATTCCCGTTGATCTTGCGCCCGTCCAAGTTTCCGTTTTTCCACTGATGGCAAAGGACGGTCTCGCAGAGAAAGCTCAGGCAGTGTGCGATATGCTCCGGCGCACGAAGTTTGACGTTGAGTACGACGAAAGTGGTACGATCGGAAGAAGATATGCTCGAGCAGACGAAATAGGCGTCCCTATCGCCGTGACCATCGACTACGACACCCTCAAGGACGACACTGTTACTCTTCGAGATCGCGCAACATGGAAACAAGTGAGAACACAAGTGAGATCATTAGTGGACAAGCTGGGGATATACTTGATGAAGTCCTGCAGCTTCTCCGAGCTGGGCATTCCATTAGCAGACAATATTGATTCGTAGTGGTGCCGGAGCAAAGAACAAGAGCGCAAATATGTTCGATCGGGAAAGGTTGACGTACAATCTTCCCGCTCCGAGAGAGAGTTTTAATTCAAGGTTGGGGACTAGTCAGCGAGCGGCCCTCCAGCCAGATGGGAGGGTGAACGTCGATGACATTTCCAATCGAGACCGAAGCCACAATCAAACGAAGAATACTTGAGGTATGCCAGAGTCAGGCGCGCACGATCGTTGACATTGTACGTGAGCTCGCCCTGATGGTTGACAGCGCTGCCGAAAAGAAGGGCAAAGTCGCGAAGACACACTACGAAGCAATGCTCAAACTGATCACAGACAACGACAAACTGAGAACCACCCTTCTCGGAGAGGTCGCTTCTGTAGGTTCACTCCTGATCAGCCGAGAAGACTTCCTGCGCTTGATGTTTCGCATGAGCGCAATTGCAGACTACGCAGAGGCACTAGGGTTCAGGCTAATTGGAGCAATGGACAGGGACTGGAAACTCGAGAAGAAGCACATCCAAAAACTCTCTCAAATACTCTCCCTGGTCCTCAGCGAGGTCACGAGGATGAAGGAGACTCTTCACTCGCTGAGCTTCGATCCAGAGAAGGCGGTGGAGCTGTCTAGAGCCGTGGAAGAGCTAGAACGAAAGATAGACACGGATTCAAGGAACCTTGAGTTCGAGATACTGTCGAGCAAACTCCCGCTGCAGGAAGTCCTGCTATTACGAGACATGGCGGACCGGGCTGAGAGGATTGCCGATCTCGGAGTCGAGGTCGTCGATCTCATCAGGGTACTCGCCCTGACGGGCTAGAAGGTTCTCCATTGGGGCGCAGAATAGTCGCTGAGCTCGTAGGAACACGACTGATCGTGTGGGCTCCTCGAGACAGTATGGCGCTGTATAGGCAGGGTTTCTTTGGAAAGCCAGTAGGCATCCCCAAACCGAAACCAGATCAGGACTTCACCGCACCACTCGTCCTGGACATTATGGAGGGTCTATTCCTACAGGAGAAGGGTAGGATCAAAATCGTCGACGCCAGAACCAGAAAACTCGTAACACGTGCCTGCCTCATGAAGCTCGCGGCAGTCACATACAAGGACTTCAAACTTGGTTATTCAGTCTACAGGGATCTCCGGGATCGGGGATTCATTGTAACCCCTGGTATCCGTTTTGGATCCGACTTCGCCGTCTACGAGCACGGTCCCGGGATTGATCATGCCCCATTCATAGTGACAGGAAGAACAGAAAACGATACAATGGGGCCATTCGAGATTGTCCTCGCAGGACGCCTCGCGACAACAGTACGGAAGCAATTCACGATAGCAGTGCCGGGGGAAAGAGGCAAAATGGACTATCTCGCATTCCGTTGGTTCAAGGCCTGAGCCAACCCTAGTTCAAAACACGATGCCGATGGCGGAGGTAGCTCTTACATTGTGTAACGGTTTCCGATACGAAGTAATGGGTCTACTCTTAACAGGGTATGGAAATCGGAAGAATGGCAGCTTTGGATGCAAATACTCATGCCTTTCTGACTATGGCAAGCGCCGTCATTGGTCGAGATCATCACGTTCTAGTCAACCGAGGAAGGATTTTTGGGACTTCCCGCTTCAACAGAGCCCTTCGCCGAACAGGAGGCTTCTGCTAAGTCTTAAATGACTTGCGACATGAATTTAGAAGCCGAGAAACGAGGGCGTCTGACAGCGAAACGCATGGAGGTTGCGGCTGGATGCGAGGCATGAGAATCTTGGCGCTCTTTCTAATCGTTCTCGTTTCAGTTTCCGTGTTTACGCCGATAGCGTTTTCCCTGCCGCCTTTGGAGAGTAATGTCACTTTTCCCGTGGACACACTCGTAATCCCGATGGACGAGAAGCAGGCGGAGAGGATCCTAGTCTTCGGGTTCGTCCACGCTCTCTTGAGATCTCCGAGCCCAATTAAGATCTTCAGAGTTATAGAGCCGCCCGACGTGACTCTCCCCACGAACTTGACTGCAACCCCCAAGGTGTTCATGGGTGGGCCGTTTCTGGTATTCTCGGGCGACGCTGCCAAAGTAACTCAGGTCAAGAATAGGCCAGAATTCAAGCATGTGACCGTTGGAACACTCACTGCCCAGCAAACGCTGAGCAACATTTTCAGAGTTAGGGATCCAACCAAGATCCTAGTCGTGAAAGGTCTGTGGGGACGAACCGATATCACTCTCGACGCAATGAAGATCCCCTACAACATCACAACTCGTGAAGGTCTCGCGGCAAATCCTGCGATGATATTCGATTATTCACTGATTGTTGTCGACTGTTACGGTTGGTCAGGCAGCATTCCATCGCAAGTTGCGAGCAACATCAGGAGTCATGTCGACGGAGGCAACGAAGTCATCTTTACTGATATTGCAATGAAGGATATGAACTCCACTTTTCCAGGATACGTGACGCTGTGGGGTCCGCAGCCCCGAAGCAGGCTTGCGAACGCCTACGCTTACAACCCACCCAGAAAATATGACCCGGCAAAGTATGGCGCCTCAGCTGACCGATTCCCGCCAGAGTTTCCCAGCCAATACTACAATCCTTCGCCGCGAGCGAATGAATTGAAGGTTTTCACCGAGACCGCGGGCTACGTCGTCTCCACGATACCTTCCACGAGAGTCAATGATGTTCGAATCCTCGCGGACTCGAAGGGCTACGGCCCCGCAGGGAATCAGTACGCAATCCTCGCGTTCTACTTCGAATATGGAGAGGGGATCGTTGAAGGGCTCGCTTTCCATCCGCAACAACAATTGAAGTCCGTGGTAGGTAACAACGGATACTATGCCGTCTATCAGTTCTACGGTAACAAGTTCGTACACGGCCCACCCAAGATGGATTACTCGCTGAGCGCTACCCCGAGCTCGATCACGACTCCACAGAAAAGTACGGTAACCTTCACGATCACCGTCACATCCTATGGCGCATTCAACTTACCTGTCACTCTCAATGTGATGGCCGCCTCGGGATCGGTGATGCCCCCTGGAGCAACTTACACCTTCAACCCTCCAGCACCCCAGCCGCCGGCCGGGGGCACCACGACCTCAGCGTTCACGGTCACCGTTCCGCTGACCACTCCCGTTGGAACCTATGTCATGAACGTCACAGGACATGATACATCGACTCCTCCGGTTGTGAAATGGGTTCTAGTCACCCTCATTGTGACTCTTGCCGAGGCAGATTTCGAAATCTCCGTCTCCCCGAACTCCCTCACTATCAACACCACAGAGTCCAAGACGGCCATCGTGACCGTCACATCAATCGGATTGTTCAACCAGAACGTCACACTGAACGCTACTGGACTACCATACGATGTGACAGCAACGTTTTCCCCTCCCTCGGTCAAGCCCCCTGCTGGAAGCACTGCAAATTCGATAATGAGGATCAACGTCGGTGCAAACGCGCCCAATGGTACGTATGCTCTCACCATAACTGGCTCCAACGGCACGTGCACTCCGGCGAGCAAATGCATCAGATCCACGCCGTTCAGCCTCACGATAACGAAGAAACCCGTTCCTCCCCTGCCTCTGCTTGCTCTGCTGCTCCTCCTGCTAGCGGCGATGCTTGGGGTCATGCTAGGTCTCATCGCATACTTCATGTCATCGCGCAAGCGCAAGCCCCCGGCCGCTCCCCCAGTGGCCCTCCGGCCAGCGCCAGCCAGGCCTCAGCGCATGTATGTCGTTCCGGCGGCAGCCCAGCGCCTACGCTGTCCACGTTGCGGAAGACCAATTGCGCTGCAAGCGGTCTACTGCCCCTTCTGCGGGCAGAGGCGAGCTGCTCCGGCCACAGGCCCGGTCATAGGACCCGCCCCGGCGACCAGAATGGCATTCGGAGGAAGGAGGGCTATCTGGGCCTTCGCACTAGCATTGACTTCCGCGGTCCTGATACTGTTGAACTCAGCAGCGTTGCTTTCGCCCGGTTTCTGGGGTTACTGGTCTGCAATATTTTGGTGGCTAGGGGGGCCATCCGGACTCGGGCAATCGATCGCGGTCTTGATTGGCTTAGTCGCAGGATTTGCCGTAATGTCGGGTGGAATAATGATGGTGATGAGGCGAGGCGTAATGGGAGCTTCGATCACTTTCCCCTTCGCCGTCACAAGCCTCTTCATTGGCGGAGGCTTCATTGCAGGTGCGGTCCTCGGCATAGTTGCGGGCATCCTAGGAGCAGTCGGCAGATAGCTGTCTGTTAGCCGTGCGACAAGGCTCTTCGAACAAGCTAAGCCTCGAGTCAGATGAGGCAGCAATATAAGCAAAAGCGCCCCCGGCCACCAGAACTTGAGTCCCAGGGCCTCGTTATTGTTGAAGGTGCTGTGCCAATCATGAATCTCCGATGTCTATCATGTTAACGCATATTTGCAAGTCGACTGCCAATTTCTCCGTGATTTCGCGAAAACGACCCAGACGACTGATGATCCAAGCAATAAGTCATCTTGAGTCACATTAGGTAGCCATACGGGAGAGTCTCTATGGAATCATTCGAGTATTATCGCGATGCGAGCGGATTTTGGAGAGTTAAGAACGTGAAGCGGCGCCGTCGCTCAACAATTTAGCGTTGCACATCTTGCTTTCGAATCTCTTTCATGTGTGAATTTCCACAGTATCTCCGTCAATGAATACGTGATCGATTCCGACACGCTCTCCTGCATAGCTCACACTCTTTCCCCACACACGTGCGTACCTGAACTGGCGGAAGATGGCACTGTGTATTTGCCGGCTTAAGTCACCGACCGTCGTACCTCTCTTGACGACGAAAGGCTCAGGCGATGGAGCCCGGGCGTTGGGTTCTTTCGTATAGACTCGAACGATATCTAATGTATCAAACAGTTTCTTTCCGAGCTCCGATAATCCTAGTCCAGTATGACAGGAAGTGACAAGCATAGGCATTTCAGAGCCTATTCGGTCCATGAGTCTTCGTGAATTCTCCGGTGCGTTCGGTAGGTCTCCTTTGTTGGCTACGAGTATCGTGGGTTTGCATACGAGACTGGTTTCGAGTATTGCGTCCTCGAT
>Ga0129297_10000225_pt1 | contig 26985 bp, 32 predicted proteins | sample I18A1metaG_FD_94708 | JGI IMG/M metagenome (GOLD analysis project Ga0129297, IMG submission 94708) | Lake sediment bacterial and archeal communities from Gulf of Boni, Indonesia to study Microbial Dark Matter (Phase II) - ​I18A1 metaG | ecosystem: Environmental > Aquatic > Freshwater > Lake >... | reverse complement strand
GTGAGGAGATGTCTCGAACCTAAACGAGTCTTCCTTCTTTTTCAGCCACCTACCCAACCTTATGGCGACATCACCATTTTCATTGCACGTTATTATGATAATGTTCCTTCCAAACCAATACTGCGGGAAATATCCACGGTCTCTCTGCGGGATCACAGACGCCATATACCTTATTTCTGACAAGTAAGCTGATACAAAATCAGAAGCTTGTTTTCGTAGAAAGATCAGTGACATGTTTTGGCCTATCTTGTGATGTCTATTTCTACGTTTCTGATATTTAGACATGTGATCACATGATATCTTAGAGGCATACGCGTTCGTTCTTTCTTATGTCTGCAGGGTTTGATTCCAGCTCTCTAGATGAAGCGTAAAAACGTGCAATCGAAAAACCGCGTCTAAGAGCCGCTTTTCAGAAAGAAAAAAAGGACTTGTACTTTATGAGAATCCAGAATCCTCCCAGTTAGGTGGAGATAGCAGAGCCTCTTTAGTCTTTCTCTCTAGGCGGCCATCTGTTCTTCAGATATTCTCCTATGCCGGAGGAGTCTCTGGGTCCGACGAGAACGCGCCATTCATCTCCTAAGGTTTCTTCCGTCTCTCCACTCAGCCTAGCCGCCAAACCGGGTATGATCAAGTATTTGTGGTTGATCTTTTCTTCTATCTTCGATTGTTTGACTGCCTCAGCAACCGTCTCAGCCGTTAGATACCTGCCGGCTACGGAGCTTTCGACGCTGATGCCTCCAGTGTCAACCACGATGAGATAGCAGTCTGCGCCAGCCTTCTTTATGTCCGACTCAACCGTGAAATACGTCAATGCATAGTTCGTGGTCAGCATAACAGGGGAACTCTCATCAGGAGTACCAAAGATCTTGAGACCCGACTCCACTGAAACTGGTTTCCTAGGATCCGTGTAAACATTGAACCTCCATATGAGGATTGGGAGCTGAACCCAACCGTCGAGACTATGCATTATCAACAGGTCCGCGTATCTAGAAACCAGCATAGCTGCCACGTAGGCTTCTTTCCAGGCCTTGTCTTCTTTCGAGCCCTCTTGGTCAACCCAGGCCGTTATGGGCGTCCCTATGAGGGGGAAGCCTAGGAGTTCGTCCCATGCTTTGCAGGCGCCTCTCCTAATCATGGTGAAGTTGTTTATGGTGTCAGGTAATCCGTCATCAACGAAGGTTCCCGGGTCAAGCACTAGGTCCTTCACTCCGTACTCGACAAGGGTTCTCGACAGCGATCTCAGCAACCCAAGGTCGTTTGGGGCGAAGACGGCCAAGGGACAGTTGTACATCAGAGCCAGCTCAGCCATCTCTCTCCAGTTGCCCTTCGTCGCTGCATAGATCAATGGTCTTCTATCGTGAGCTGCAACTAACCCAGCCTCCATAACGTTCGGGTCGAACGTGCACAGGATAAGCGGCATGTCCGTAGTCTTGGCGACGTTCTCTACGGTTGACCTAAATTTCGCTGGATCGTTTGATGTGGATCTTACGGCTATCATATCGAGGTTGAGGTCTCTTCCAATGTAGTTGTAGGAGAAGCCTTCGATCTTCTTGACCCTCTCGGTGAGCCCTTCGTCCGTTGAGTAGACCGCCTTCTCGGGCATATCGTCGGTCACGTCAATGGCTATGGGCGTTGGGTTATGGTAGGTAAACTCGTGGCGGTACATGATGAGTTTTCCGCCTATCTTGGCTGCACGATCTCCCGTGCCGATGGTAACCTCCTTGATAGCTGGCGCCAGGAGCTCTTCCAGCCTTCTGCGAGCCTCCCTCTGCTCCTCCTTCGAGAGCGGAGTGCACATCTCAATTGAAGCTTCTCGGTTTACCATCTTAACTGCGAAAGCCATGCAGTTTTCCTCTCGGCATTCTTTGCAGTTAGTTCTGGGGAGTAACGTGTACACCTCGATCGGGCTTAGCTCCGTTACGCTCTTTCTTTTCTTCTCCGCCATCGAATCTATGCCCCTCAAATCTTCACGGTGACCCAGTCGGCAATCCTGTCCGGGTTGCCCTTCCCCATGCTCGAGAACTGCTGAACAACCTTCTTGACCGTTCTGACCGCCGAAGGATGCATCATCATGAAAAGATCCACACCTGCAAGAAAGAGGCTGAGCGCAGTCACTGTTTCCCATATTGGACCCCTGAGTTCTCTGGGTTCCCATTCTGGACCCATGTTTAGCCAGGCCTCTCTTGCAGCCCAAGCGTTCGTGGTCCCGGACAGGGTTGGATGCTGCAGCTCCCTGTCGCCCATGAGTGCAGCCAATCTTGCACGTTCATGAATACTGAAAGAATACTCAAGCCCGTACCCCAACGCGGCCGTCGTTAGATCCATCAGTACCGAGTCGTCAGGCATGTAAAGGTAGAGCTTGCGGTTCAACTCCTTAGCCCGGTTCAGGTCTAAGGCTGTAAAACCGAGTACCAGATGACCATGCTTCGCTACCGCATCCCCGACGCGTCCAAGGACTCCGACTTCGTCCATATCCAGTGTGACGGAGCTGAGGAGAACCCTCTCGCCATGGGCAACCTCAGCCACTTCAGCGAAAACTTCAGTGTCCTTCCTCGGATCTCCGCAACCGCCCACTATGATAGGAACATCCACGGCCTCCAACACGTCTTCCACGGTCTTCGCCGCCTGTCTGGGCGGAGTGTTCTTGATGAGCGGGTCAGTGCTGAGCAGATGCACGGTTACTACATCTGCTCCAAACTTGTCAACTGCCATCTTGGCCCATGCTGCGGTGTCGCCCATAACTTCGCCAATGTGCGTCTTGATGGCTTTCGGCAAGGACGGTGCCATGTCAAAAACGTCCAAGGCGACTGCAGGCGGATGAGGCGGAGCCTTCTCGAACAGGTAATATGAAGGGGAGCTTTCACCGCCGATGACTACGGTTCTTCCACGAGAGCCTCCTTCACTCTTCGTAGCCCCCAGTGTAACCTCTCTTACCCGTCCAGGATACTCCTCAACCATCGGGGAGAAAGGAGCCTCAAGGATTGCTACGGGCTTCTCGGGCTTTAGTGGCGCCATCTCAGGCTGAGGAATAGGGATTCCGGAAAGCGCGGGCACTGATATTTCCAGCTCGTCTACACTGATCTCTACGTCCTCCAGCTCTATCTCGCCAAGTTTTGCCAAGACCTCCAGAATCTTGGGACCGATCTTGATTGTTCTTCTTTCCTCCTCCTTTCTCCCGGCCATGGCTATTTTTCACTCCTTACTATGCGAACCTTCTTTGCCACAATCTTGGCATCCTTAAAGATTATCTTGAACCCGCCTGCAATGGGAGCGGCTGCTATGAGAGGCACTAGTGCTCGAGCCTCCGGTCCTGCTATCGCTTCTGCGGGGATTGCTTCCTTTTCCTTCAGCATCACCTCGACGGTCGGGGCTTTCCATCGCTCTACAACTGGGTGCCCCTTCTCTCTGAGGAAGGCTGCAAGTTTTTCGATGTTCGTCGCATCCTCCTCCGTAGCGATCTTGTCGACAAAATCCTTAGGTATGAAACCGCCCACCCTTTCTTTGGCGGTCTTAGGCATCCAGACAATCCGACTCCATCCCCCGTCAGCTTGCAGAAACTTGGGAGACCTCATATACTCGAAGGATATGCCGTGAAACCCATCCACCTGCCTGCCTCCTGCGGTGGAGTCGGCAATGGCTGAAAAAGTTAGACCGTTGACTGCTGTTTCCTTGAAGCCTCGGTGAACGATCCCAAAACCGTCCACCTCTGGTATGAAGAAGGCTGTCGCCTCAAAACAGCCGCACGAGGTATGTGGGTAACCGAAGCCGGTGTACAGCTGGACGCGTGTAATGGCTCCCATAGTGTTCTTCTTCAAGGACTCATTAGCGCCCGCGTATTCGCCTTTGACGGGATCGAGACATTCACCTTTAGGCATCTTCACAATTGATCCCTTAGGATCGACCCTTGCGGCAGCTCTTCCATCAAACCAGCTGATGGCTCCACAGTTCGCATACCTCTGCGGCGTGATCACGCATGAGTGGGTGGGAGCGAAGGACTGGCAGAGGTTGCATGCATAGAATTCTTCCACATCTTCATCCCTCAGTCCTCTCGCCCTCGCGTCTCGTTCCTCGTAAACCTTCATCGCTGTCTCGTACATATCGTCAACTCTCTCTTTGTCAGTGATGAAGGTGATCTGAATCTTCTCTATGATCGGCAGCTCCGTCTTGTAAAGCCTGTAGAGAACCTTGCCTATCAGCGTGAAAGTGTTCAGTCCTTTCTTGTAGGATTTTCCGCTCAACCGCAGCCAGACATCGTAGCGCTGATTTACGTGCATGAGCCCCTCGATATAGTTGCAGTATTCGTGAATGCGGCGTTCGATGACGCCCTCAAGCTCTTCCTCCACCTCCCTCCCCGAAACTTCGATGAATATTCCGAGGGGATAGCTTTGCTGCTTCATGTCCTTGATGTCAGGTCCGACAACCTTGATTTCCCCATCTTTGACCTCTTCTGGAGGTCTAGCCCTTACCAGCTCAAACTTGCGGTCAATCCTCGGCCCGCCAAGCTCCATATGCGCGTCAGCCCATCGAATGCGCTGCCCTTCGTAGATGACGCCGACATCAACGGGAATGTCCTCAAACATGGACAAATCCTTCACCGACCCTTTAACTGGTTCTCAACTGCATCAAGGTTCTTCTTCCACTCTTCAAGCCCCAAGTTCGGGAAAGACCATGAGGCATTGGGCTGGTAAAACCTGCCTAGACTCACTGTCTTAAGTTCCTGGGAGAAGTTCTTGAGACCGGAAAGCATCAGCCACTCCATGTAGTAGGGAAGCCCAGCAAACAGGGCTAAGTCGTGTTGTCCCTTGCCGTCTACCCCTTTCCATTCAGGGTCTTGAAGCCGATTGGCTATATCCATAGCTGGCATAGAAGCTGCAGGCGTGAAGCCTCTTTCGGCGAATTCCTTCAAAATGTGTGCGGTAGTCACGATCGGCGTTTTTGAGCTATTTGCGAACCGGATTAAGTAATCGACCAGCCTTTCTTCTCCAATCTCGATCTCGGCTGCCTTATGCCCAACAATCAGAATTGGACGCTTCGCCTTCTTGACCATGGCGGCGACTATCTCGGGCTTACTGATGGGGAGCGCCTTCTTTGGACCCGGAATTTCGGCTGACTGCCAAGGCTCAGCCCGGTTCATCTCACGTTTCCTCCTTCTTTCTTATCATTCTGGGCAGAAGGGTCGGGTCCGGCGTCTTCCCTTCTTTCCAGCCTTTCTCTTTCAGAACCGCCATGATCTCATCCCTCATAGTGATTGGAACATCTGCAGCGGTTCGGATGAAGAGGTGAAGATCATCCGGCATCGTGCCACATAGACGCTTGCTCAAGTCGACATAGTGAGTCAGCTTAACCGCACGTCCCTTCGCAGTGTCGTTGGGCCGCATACAGAGTTTGGCAGTCATGACCATGGCTTCCTCCTTGGTCTCGGCTGCAAAGAACAGATGTTCCGGAGTGGGACCGGCATAGACGCGGTCTCCTGTGCGAGCGTCATAGACATACCAGTCCTCGTCAAGGTCCTTCCTGCCAAGAAGCACGCGTCGGTACTTGGAGCCATGGGGACCCACGATCACGGGAACTCCCAGCCTCCAGAAACCGCCTGCTATTGAGGCTGCCTTCTGGGACATAGCTCCCCAAGCGACCCCAACCGCCCCCACTCGGTTGTGAATGTAATCAGCAATCTCTTCATAGTTTCCTAGCAGTTTCCGTTTGGCGAATATGCTGGCGATCTTTATCGCTGCACCAGCTATATGCGAGTTAGCGACGCATGAGCCTACGTTTACTATGCCCCCAGCGTCGAAGGCGCCCGAGTAAGCCTCATACGGGTTCTTCCCTTCTTGGTCCTTGTACATGGCAGCTGACATTGCCGAACATCCGGATGTGAGCACGATGTAGCGGCGCTTGGCAAACTCGATAGCCATCTCTGCGACTTCCTCCCCGCCTTTAGGGTAGTTGGCGCATCCCACGAAGGCGATGACGCCCGGTATTTCACCCAGAACTATGGGGCCGCCGACGTTTCTTATCTCGACATCTTGTATTGCCCCTCTTCCCGCACGGATCAAGTAGGCCTCTTGCTTCATTTCTTTCTCAGCGGCCTTCGCGATGAAGCTATGAATAGCCAGATTTTCGGGACATGCGCTCTCGCAGCGGGCGCATCCGATGCAATCGTCATAGAGGTCTGCAAGTTTCCTCAGCTTCCCGTTTGCAGCCTCTATCACGGCTTCGAGGATGGGCAAGTCGTTGGGGCAAGCTCTCACACATTCGTAGCACTTTCTGCAGGTCTTTGCGTCTTCAATAATTCTTCTCGAGCTAGGGATAGCCTTAAGCTTCTTCCGTTTCGGAGCTATCAGAACAGCTGTTCTAGCAGCTACTTCGCCGACTTTCTCAGGCTCAAGAATAAGAGCGCCCGGAATCTTTCCACTGACAAGATCTGCCACGATGGCATCGGCTTGGTCATGGGTTCGGTTTGGCAAACCTAGGCAGTTTTTCGCGCTTGAGGCGATGAGGGGCGCCTTGATCTTTTTGGCCTCATCGAGGGAGTCGGCGCGTATGCATTGCTCATCGACAACTATAACGTCGGGGATGCCGCTCCTTAAGTAACGCAGCTGCCACGAGATGGGTCCGACAATCTTGGCCTTCGGCTCGTACCTTGTGATGTCATGAGCGGTGCAGCAAAGGCCTGTGACCTCAACCATGCCCTGCAATCCGTTGTGCTCAAGATAATCCGAGATCTCAACTGCGGGCAGAATGTTATGTCCAACGACCATGATGACTGGTTTCGAAGCGTCTATCGTGCCTAACCCTATGTTGACCAGGGGAGCCTCGGGATCAGCCTTTGGGAGGTTGAGGGCAGATATCTGGGCAATGTCAGCGACTTCCAAGGAAACCTGGTCTATCATGCCTGCATGGAAAACCTTGGATTCGAAGTCGAGGCTGCTTCCTTCCTGACCTGTGTGGGTTGCCGAGAGCAAATGGGTGACTTCGGTCTCGCAGTAATCTAGGACTTCCTCCAGATCCTCAAGAGTTCTTGGCTCGATTCCGCAGACTAGGCGGGTCACTGGAGCCTCAACCTGCACATTCAAGCCGCCCACATCTATTCTGCATTCCCGACCGGACTTCTCCATCAGATGTTCAACTAGGTGCCTTGCATGAGCAAGATGGGTTGCAGCGCCTATGCAACATGCCAGCAATACTATGCGCGATTGCTGCGCAGCCATGTCTAGACCGCAGGCTCCACGTTTGCCCTGTGACAAGTCGCATTTCCCGAAGGTGCATAGGCAACAGACGTCACAGAAAGGCATGTAGAAAGGTCTGTACTTCTGCAGAAGCTTGAAGTCCCATTCTCTTAGTTCAGTGGTGGATGGGAACGGTGTTGGACCCAATTCCTCGGCTGGGGCTGCCTCAACAATCCTGCCAACGGTGAGTTCAAAACCCTTCAATGTGCCGAGGTTGCTCTTCAACTCGTCGATCTTTATGTGCATTCCCTTTCTGGGCACTTAGGCACACTGTCCTCTCACGTTAGCGGGCGTGTTAGCAGAAGATTCGGAATGTAGTATTTAATCCTATCTTCACTAGTTCTCCCAAGTCATCAGTCGGCATAGCAGGTGGAAAGAAGGTCTCACTCACTGCTTATGGGCGTCGTAGATAGGTTCTACAAGCTGACAACATTACCCACGAAACGGCTGCTGTCGCTGATATGGACTCAGGAACCGAGATACCGGCCCTATAAAACCCCGCCCAATAGAGTAACCACGAACTGAGACCAATCGTTAAAGCCGTTATAGCTGCGAAAGATCTTTTCTCAACAGCATAGACCAATGTCGACACGCCAAGCGATATGAAGAACAGCACCGATACCGCCAGGTGAAGCGCGCCATAAACCTCATCGAAGACGGCCACTAGCTGAAGGAGAAAGGCTGAGATTGCCAAGCAGACACTCGTGTGTTTGGCGTGCGTTCTGAGCGCCGTAACCGCGTAGGCTACGGTGAGGAAACCGCAGGACGCAAGGCCGAGGTTGAAGTAGGGCGCAGACTCGCTTCGGAGAGCATGCCCAAGATCGCTCAAGGCGTTATCCCACCAACTGAACCATGGCGCTTTGACTATGGAGATTCCGATGAAGACGTAAGCCAGCACCGGTCCGATCAGACCAAACAGGGCAAATCCCCTATTGTGCATGTCGGAATCCTCTGAAGGAACGATGAATACGGTAATACTTGTCTGCTACCAGTTTAAAAGTGTGGTCTCCCATTCGTCCCGCACCTGGAAAAGGATACCTCCAGAGGGCATGTCTGGGTTTCTTTGGTTAAGAAGACAGGAAGGATGAGCTATCTCCAGCAGAGGGCTCTGATTTGTGTGCTCAGTGGAAAAATGTTTTGTGGCGTAAAGAGTGTCCGTGACCATGACGGTTACGCATGTCGCGAAGCCTTGCATCTATCATTGCGGTCAGTTGGCGTGCGGCAAGGCTACCGGGCTAGGGAGTGTTCAGGATTCGGGTGGTTATGGTTTCTGGTTTGAAGGGTTCGAGGTCTCCGTATCTCTGCCCAGTTCCGACATACAGTATCGGCTTCTTCGTCACATAGGTCACCGATATGGCTGCTCCTCCCTTTGCGTCTGCATCTATCTTGGTCAGGATGGAGCCGTCGATGCGAACGGATTTGCTGAACTCTTCGGCTTGGGAGACGGCGTCGTTTCCTGCCAAGGCGTCTCCGACAAAGATGACCATGTCGGGCTTGACCACGCGGACGACCTTCTCCATCTCCATTAGGAGGTTCCTATTTGTCTGCATACGACCGGCGGTATCAATCAAGACAACGTTTATGCCTCGAGCCCTAGCATACTGTACAGCGTCAAAGGCTACGGCAGCTGCATCTGCGCCGTACTGGTGTTTGATCATGTGGATGCCAAGACGCTTCGCATGGGTCTCGAGCTGCTCTATGGAACCTGCACGGAAAGTATCGCTTCCTGCTAGGACAACGGAGTATCTTTCCTTGAGAAGAAGTTGAGCAACCTTCGCTATGGTTGTGGTTTTACCGGTGCCGTTTATGCCGACGAAGACGATTGTGCAAGGCTCCTTCATCGTCCGTTTCTTATCAACAAGCTCCATCAGGTCGATTCGATCAGGCGATTCTAAAGTCTCAAGCAGAACGGTTCGCAAGGTTTCCTTTATGAGCTGCCTGCGGTCTTCGAGTCTGCTCACTTTCAGCCCAGTAAGCCTTCTCTCAATCTCTCCACATATGTGCTCTGCGACAACGAGAGCTACGTCGTTCTCGACCAAGGTTAGCTTGAAATCCCAGAGAACTGCACGGAGGTCTTCGCCCCCAAGCTCTGTCGTGGAGATTCTGTTGACTAGTCCTCTGACGCTTTCACGGAGCTTCTCGAACATTCCTGCTTCTCTCACGCTTTCTGAGCTCAGCTGTCAACTCTTCCAGCTTCGCTTGGTCTTCCTGAATCCTCCTCAGAACCTGTGTGCGCTGCTGCTCTAGGGTCTGCGCCGTCTTCTCAAGTCCGGAGATACGGTTCGCGATGCCCTCTTTCGCTTCCTTCAAAGACTTTTCTATAGCCACCCCTGCGCCTACGCCGTACACTACCTTCTCCACATCACCTAGCTTCGCTTTGATGTAGGAGCCTCCCCCTATGGGAACGAAAACGGACGCTTCTGCTTCTTCCTTTTCAAGACCTTCTAGGGTTCTATCTGCTAGACTGAGCTCAGCGAAAGCTGCATTCAGAAAGTTGATCCTCGCCTGCAAGGATTCCGCTGTGCCCTCTAGGATTCTGAGCTCAACCACGAGTCTCCTGACCTCGTCATCTTGGGAAGTTCCGGTTTGGAGCTTCGTTGTATCTGCTTTGGTCCTAGGAGACCTCTGCCTGCTCATTAGCGACCTCCTCGACGCCTTCAATCTTTATATAGAAGCGCTTTACCTTGTGTTTGCTCCCTATGGTCTTGTAGACCTCTTCGACGGCGTCCTCGGGCTTCAGGGCTCTAACCTCCTTTCGGAAGCTTGTCCGGAAGTTTGGCTTCGTAATCCTGCCTATCACCTGGTAAACCTTTACCTTGCTCATCTTAATCAGTCACACCTAGAGCTTCCTCTATCATGAATAGCTCCGGCCCCGTTGTAAGAGACCCAGCCACGGCGACGTTGCTGTTCCCTATAAGCCCAGTGGCTATATAAGGTATTCCGCAGTTGATTGTGCCTACTCCGACGGGAACCTTCAGTACATCCTTCAGGAGAGCCTGCTCTTCAGGCTTAATCATTGGATGGGACATTGCACCCTTGTTGGTCGCTGTAGCCAGAGAACCCACATAGGGTAATCCGCCAATCTCGCCCGAACTGACTTCGACCCCCAAAGTGTCAGACACCATCTTCATATCCTCCTTCCCAAGTCTGGGGTCAACGATAGCGCCATGATCATTGGTCAAAATGAGGTTCCCATACGCGGTTCTTTTGGTCTCAGCTATGGCTATGTTAACGTCCGAGAGAGACTTGAGGGCAGTGATCTCCTCGTCCCGTACGTGGTGAGGAAGAATTACCCCATTGGAATTTGCACAGGCAAGACAACCCACGAGAACGGAGCCGCTGATATTAGCCCTTATGCCTTGTATCTTGAACCAGCCTTCCAGTTTCCTGAGTTTGGTTTCAGCGATTTGAGGGGGTGCTATTATGAATTTGTCTGTAACCTTGAGGAAGACGCCTATGCTTGCGCTGCCAAAGGTGTCCATGAGAAAAATCGGCAAATGTCAGTCTCCTTCTGCAAGGTGAACAGTCACAACGCCTTCCGCGTCCTTCGTCACCCGCACCCTGATCTTACGAGGCGGCTTCTCAATACCCCTACCCCAGATCTTCTCATTCACCTCGTTGGATATTCTTACCGAATCCTCTTCAGCCTTCATATGCCTCTCTATGAAACCTCTCAGCATACGTATAGCCTTTGGGCTATGCTTCTTGCGTGGAACAATGCGAGCTCTACCGAGCGGAACCGTGTATATGCGCTCCTCAACTACTTCCTCTTCTTCCGTCTTCTTTTCCGGCGCGGGCTTCTCCTCTTTCGCTTCTTCAGCCTTTTCTGCTTCTCCGGGGGACTCGCTTGGCTCCTCTACACCTTTGTCTTCTTCTCGGGCTTTCTTTGTCTCCTTGTTCTCTTCAGCTCCCATCGTCACGTCCCTCATGCCCTTATCTTGGTTCGACGCCAGTGCCTTCTCCTAGGGTTGGTTCTCACCTTGCCTCTGGTCCTAGCGATAACCCATGCGGGTACAGCCTTACTCTCTCTTCCAGCTTTTATGAGCCTGCGCTTCTTCGCCGCAGGCTTATGCCTTGCCACCCTCACATCCTCCTGATTCGAATGTCCTTTCTGCCACTCTGAAGTCTCCTAAGCATCTCCTTCAACTGGTCGTCGTCGATAGGAAGCTTTACCTTGCCCTGCTGAGCGATCTGGATAAGTTGGAGCTCAAGCTGAGCGGCAAACTCGGGCCTCACCATTTTCAGGTTTGCGAGTCTCTGCCTGGCTTCAGGTGTGAGAATCCTGCGCAGTGCAGCTTGTTTCTGTACCTCAAACTCCTTCTCGGCCTGCGCTTGTTGTTGCTCCTCAAGTAGTTTCTGTTGCAGTTCAAGAAGCCTCCGTTTCCGTAATGCCTCGAGCTCCTCGTCTTCGCTCATGCGGGGCACACCGTCTCAGTATTTCTTTAACTCAGAGATCTTTTTCTCCAGCTCCTTCTTGACCTCTGTCGACATTAGATCCAGTATCTTTCTGCCCTCCGGAGTGACTACGCGACCTCTCTGTTTCAGAGTCTCCACGAGGCCCGATCCCTCAAGCTGCTTAAGGGCGTTTCTAACAACCGCGCCGCTGCCCTTCCTGGTATGCTCGGGTCTCACTCCGCGGTCCTTTCTTCCACTGTACTCTGCGCGCAAACGTTCTATGCCAATGGGTCCTTTGATGTAGATTTTCCTAAGCAGAGAAGCACAACGAACATACCACCAGTCGGGATTCTCCGGAGCCTTCTGGGCGTATGTCCCAGTTTTCGCATAGAGTGCCCATTGAGTAGGCTTAACGCCCTCTACGTTACTCCTCAGATAATGCGCAAGCCGTTCGATCAGTGCGGAAGGCGGAACATCGTGAGGCGTCGGCAAGGTTCTTCCTTCAAGTTTTTCCGATATTCCTCTGAGTAATCTACGGAGTCTCTTATAAATACTTTTTAGCTTCTCTTCAGCCTGCGAAGGGTAAAGGTATGTCCGCGGATCTGCACGATCCTGGATCCGGTTTCCTCGGCGACTTCACTTGCTATCTCCTTCACTTCATGACCTATCAGAGCAGTTTTCAGAATCCTCACCTTAACAACTTTCCTCTGCTTCAGCCGCCTGGAGATCTCGTTCATCAGTAAGCCTGTAGAGCCCTTTTTCCCAATGTTCACGGTTGCTCTATCCAGGGTTGTATGTGAACGTTTTGGCCTTCGCGTTGTATGTTTGACCATCATCTCTCTTTCTCCCTTAGGGGAATTCTCATGTATCCGCCGCAATGCAGACAGGTAACAACAACATGCGGTTCTCTGCGGGGCTGGATGCGGACGCGTGAGTTGATTCCAGGCATTATGAATCTTTTGCAGTGCTTGCAGACGTGAAGGCGATGCTGAGGAGGAAGATGAATCCGTGTTCTCATTGCTATCCTCCTCGCAATCTCGATGTATCTTTGGGCAAGGTCAGGTCGTTCATATATTGCTTCGCTGGCAAGTCTGAAAAGTATCTCGATGCGTTGGAGCGCTATTCGTTTTGGATCCGCCGTCATGCTTCTGAGCCTTTGTTAGCTATTGGGAAACGGTTTATTTAAGCAATCTGCCAGTGCCAGAGGGATATAGGGAGGGGCAAGCGCTACATTTTTATGTAACATTACACTTCGGTGTACTACGAGCTGACACGCAAGCATGAAAGACTTCACCATAATCAAGGATCCTGAGGTCGCGAAGCTTTTTGCAGATCAAAACCGAAGAGACATACTCCACAATCTAAGACAACGAGAAATGACGGCTTTCCAGCTTGCCAAGCTGCTGGAGAAAAACGTCTCCTCCATTTCCCATCACCTCAACGCATTGGAAAAGGCAGGGCTAGTTGAACAGACTAGAGTTTCGGTCAGAGGGAACCTTGTTGAGAAGTTCTACCGGGCGGCCGCTGAGAAGTTCATAATCTCGTACACCCTCAGCGAAGGGCTTGTTCCCGGGTCAGAGGATATTGCTCAGTGGTCAAGGGACGTTTGTATGGGGGCTGTAAATAGCCTTCGAGCTTTTGGCTATGACTTGCCAAAGGAGGAAGAAGAGAGACTATTAGAGCTTGTGGAGGAGTACTCGACTATTGAGAAGATTGCTTTCGAGGAGGTCATATCCCAACAGAAGATGCCCGTTCAGGTCGAACGACCCGCTCTTAGGCTCCTCTTGTCGCTGCTGACAAATGTTCGTCTCCACCGGGATTCTGACTTCACCAGATTGTTAGAAGCCATTTATGCCGTTCTAGAGGATGAGAAACGAAAGGTCCTAAGATGGTGACGATACTTGTCTCTGATCAAAAGTCTGTCGAAGTACATTCTCAGGATGTGGCACGTAATGGCGTTGAGCATTGTATGCATTGTGATATCAACATACATCAACGTCTACATACCGCAGCTGTCAGGAGGGGTGATAAGGGGCATATTGGAGATGGGAGACTTCAGCTCCCTTGTATCGCTGGTGGTTCAGATATTGGCATTAACCGGGTTCCTTGGAGTCTTCTCCTTCGTCCAACGTTATGCGAGTGGCTATTTCGCCCAAAAAGTCGTATACGAGGTTAGAAATGACGCTTTCAAGTCGATCCAGAGACAGTCTTTCGGCTTTTTTGACAAAGTCGAAACTGGACAGCTCATGTCGAGAGCCACAACGGACGCTGATAGAATAGGGCAGTTCCTCGGGTGGCAGTTCAGAATGCTCATAGAATCCTTGTTTCTGCTCGCAGGGGTTGTGACAGCGATGATTCTGATCGATATGCAGCTCACCGCTCTGTCTTTCTCCATAGTAACGCTTCTCTTCATCAACTTTACCATTTTTGGAAGAGAAATCCGGCCAGTCATGCACACCTCTCGAGAACAGTTCGGCACGTTGACTTCGATCCTCTGGGAAAACATTACAGGGATAAGAGTCATCCGGTCCTTCGCCAGAGAGGAATATGAGAAGGCAAAGTTCCACCGACCGAGCGAAGACTACTACAAGACGATGATTAGGGCGGCGAGACTCAGGTCTACCTTCATGCCTCTGGCTGGCCTTATAGGCGGACTGGCTATGGCGGTTGTCTACTGGTATGGCGGTCTCCAAGTTATAAACCATCGCCTAACCGTAGACATACTTTACGTCTTCAGCAGCTATGTGCTGATGTTAATGAGACCCATCGGCATGATGGGGATGATATGGACTGGCTATCAGCAGATGGCAGCGGCCGGCGAGAGAGTCTTCGAGATCATAGACACCGTGCCTGAGATCAGAGACAAGCCAGATGCTAAGACCTTGCCACCCATTAAAGGCCACGTGATCTTTGAGGATGTATCCTTTGGCTACGCAAAAGACAAACTGATTCTCCAGAATGTGAACTTGGAAGCCAGACCAGGGGAAACTGTTGCTCTTCTGGGGCCGACAGGCTCGGGCAAAAGCACGATAATCCGCCTTTTGCCGAGGTTCTACGATGTGACTTCTGGGAGAATCCTTATTGATGGGACTGACATAAGAGACGTGAAGGTTGAGTCGCTTAGAAAGCACATGGGGATAGTGTCGCAGGAGATCTTCCTGTTCAACACGACGGTAAAAGACAACATTGCCTATGGCAACCCCAAAGCAACGATGGAAGAGATTGTAAGAGCAGCCAAGATCGCTAACGCTGACGATTTCATCGTTGGCCTGCCCCAGGGATACGACACGATCGTAGGCGAAAGAGGAGTCACTCTGTCCGGCGGACAACAGCAGAGAGTCGCCATTGCGCGAGCGTTATTGATGGACCCGCGCATATTGATCTTGGACGATTCAACATCAAGCGTAGATGTGGACACGGAGTACGAGATTCAGCAAGCCTTAAGCGCTCTGCTTAGGAATCGAACTACCTTCGTCATAACCCAGCGCGTTTCCACGATCCGGAATGCGGACAGGATTGTGGTGCTTGAGAACGGAGCGATCGTAGAAGAGGGAAATCACGAGTCTCTCATGGAGAAGAGAGGAGCCTACTATAGGATCTACCAGACACTATACGAAGCCCAGAAAGAGGTTCTGCAACCAGGAGCAGAGGAAGAAGATCTTCCAGCGGAAAGAGAAACAGCCATAAGCCAAGGAAGGAGGGAAGCCTAAATGGGGATGCCTCCTCATTTTCACCGGTTTGGGGAAGAGATACCTGAGAGAAAGACGCCGACGAGGGTTCTGATCTCAAGGCTGTTCCGTTACCTTCTCCCCTTCAAGAAGCGATTAGCCCTCCTTTTCGCCACGATCCTGATCACATCGACTACAGGAATCATCAGCCCATATATTCTGGGCCGGGATATAGTGGCTAGGTTCATTCTGCGATCCGACTTTGCTGGCTTACAGCAGACAATCCTCCTCTTTGCCGGCATCCTTCTCATCAGCTGGGCTGCTGACACGGTGCGCACCTACGGTCTTTCGAAGATAGGTCAGGACATGCTTTTGAAGATGCGTTCTGAGCTCTTCTCGCACCTTCAGGAACTTTCCTTCGGTTTCTTTGACCAGTCAGACAGCGGGGACATCATATCCAGAGTTACGAACGACACCGACAGCATAGGCGAAGCCTTCACTTCAGGCGTTGTCCAAGTTGCGAGCGATACTCTTAGCATAGCGTTGATCGTCATCGTCATGTTCAGCATAAACGTTCAGCTCAGTTTGGTGTCGATGCTCGTAGTCCCGTTGATCGCTGCAATGGCGCTCGCCTTCAACTCCAGGTTCAGAGCCGCATACAAGGCACAGAGGACCAAGATTGCCGGCGTCACTTCCAAACTGGAAGAAAGCATATCGGGCATAAGGGAGATCAAATCTTTCACGAGAGAACGGGATACGATAGAGGATTTCAGGCAGGTGAACCTCCAGAACCTCCAAGCGAACCTGCAGGCAACGAGGATCTGGGGTACATTTTTCCCGACGATACAAATCATCCAAGCCGTAGGAGCCGGAATAGTCATGATCTACGGAGGCATGTTGGCCCTCAACGGAGCCTTGGGACCTGTGGAAGACGCGATAGGGACATTGATAACTTTCCTGATGTATGTGGGGATGTTCTTCGGACCGATATTTGACTTGACAAACCTCTACAACACTATACAGGCGGCGTTGGCTGCAGCTGAAAGAGTCTTCGAGCTAATCGACACCAAGCCCGCAATAGCAGACAGTGAAGACGCTGTCGAGATGCCGCTGGTCAAAGGGGAGATTATCTTTGAAGACATAACCTTTGGGTACGACCCAAAGCATCCTGTGTTGCACAGCGTCAGCTTCAGCGTAAGACCCAGGGAGTCGATCGCGCTTGTGGGACCGACTGGGGCCGGCAAGAGCACTATCATCAAACTGCTGAGCCGATTCTACGAACCACAATCAGGGTCAATAAGAATCGACGGGCACAACATAAGAGACCTCACCCAGAAGTCTCTGCGCGAACAGATGGGAATCGTCCTGCAGGAGTCCTTCCTCTTCAAGGGAACGATCATGGAGAACATTAAGTACGGGAGGTTAGAAGCCACAGACGAAGACGCTGCGAGCGCCGCTAAGACGGTGGGCGCTCACGAGTTCATATCAAGTCTGCCAGATGGATACAACTCCAAGATAGGCGAAAGGGGAGCCGGCCTCTCTGTTGGTCAGAAACAGCTCGTCTCCTTTGCCCGCGCGCTGCTCAGAGATCCCGCAATCTTGATCTTGGACGAGGCAACCTCAAGTATCGATCCATACACGGATCTTCTGATAAGAAAGGCAATGAAGGCTCTGCTTAGGAACCGAACGTCGGTGATCATAGCCCATAGGCTCTCGACCGTTCGGAACGCCGACAGAACTCTGGTCATCAACGACGGGAAGATTGTCGAAGAAGGCAACCACAGGGAACTCATGAAGAAGAAGGGACTTTACAGCCACCTTTACGAAATGCAGTTCAGAGAACCCGAAGTACCCCAAGCACCAGTGAGACCCCAGGAAGTACTGACCAGGTAGGCAGAGACGTTGAAGGTTTGGGATTGCTAACAGTTGTCCGACGCATCCCTCAAGGTTGCTGAGTCCTAAGAAGATTGTTTATGTCGTCCAAGAGTTGTAGCCAGCTTAGATAAGAGTTTACTGACGCTCGCAGGGCTGTCGTATCCCTACACTCGAAAATCAAGGCGAGGACCCTTCCTTCCCGTGCAACCTGAACCTCAGAACGCCCCCCCGGGGAAGACTTAGTCTCCGGCTTCAAGGCGTTCTGGACTATACTCGCCGCCCTTTCGGACGGGAGCGCTAAACGTATAACAACCGTAGCCTTTTTTGCCAATTCCTCCACCTCTTAGTGGATTGTTGAGATCGCTTCCGCTCTTGTCCGCTCAAGCAACACCGGAAGCAGGAGCTCAGCTGCAGAAAGCACTCTTGCGCCATCACTGATTGCAGTGCATCCGCGGGTCAGGACTTTCGGATCTGTCAACTGCTTTTCGCTGATTGCTGGGCGGATGCTCCTAGCTTCGTAGCCGGGACGTAGGCTCCTCCGGCAAACTTGAAGCCACATCTAGTGCATACCCAGATTCCCACACTTTCGCGGCGGACCGAGTTCGTGCTACACTGGGGACACACATGCTTTCTCCTCATCTCAGACATGGTTTCGCTGAATCTTCTCCTCGCAGTGACACCGTAACGGGAGCCTAGCCCTCCTGCGGGTCCTATCTTCCTTGTTCTTTTCCGGCGACCCACTAGCGCTTCGCCACCAATCTCCTCAGTTCTTCAGCCTTCTCCCTGGCTATGTGGGCGGCTTCAACCACCTGTTGCGGAGTCAAGGTTCCAGTTCCGCCTTTCTGCATTGCACAGATCCTTCCATCTTCACCGAAACTGATCGTAAGCCGAGCGTCCATGACTTCCTCCTCGTCAAGCCAAGGATCCACAACTAGCTTACCGCTTATGCCCGCAAATGTGACTGCAACGGGGTGATTCCTCATAGGCAAAGCTGTAAAGCCAGGCTTTTTTATCACCTCTCCATTCTTCACCTCGTACTTGAAGACCTTAGTGTTCATAAGCGCGGCAAGGGCAGCCAAGGCTGACGCGTCTATCAGGTTCCCATCATGGTTGAGCACATAGACATCGACAAAGACCACTAAGGCCTTCTTTCCCGGGATAATGATGAGCTTTTCAAGATCGATGGCTTTGGACTCGCGGACCCCTCTGTCTACGACCCTAGCTAGCTCCACAGACTCCTCACCCGGTGGACCAGCCTCGAATTCAGGAGAGGCCAGAGGAACAAACTCTGAGTTAACCGTGAGGACGCCCTCGCTTGGCCGGTCGGAGAACGGTTCACCCGTCTCAATCTTCACGCCCACCATGACCTCGGTCCTGCCCATCCGGACCTTGGCGGAGCCTTCCGCTTTCTCGATGATGCCAGTCTCTACCTGGACTGGTCGATACTTGTTGAGCTCTCTTCCGTCTAGTCTCTTGCCGCTCCCGATCAGTTGGGCTATTTGCTTCTGTCTTATGCGCGAGACCATTATGGAAGTCATTCCTCTTCTACCTCCTCCGCCTCTTCCTTAATCGCCAGGTACTTGGCTTTTAAGGCTTCCTTCTGGAGCCCATATATCTGCTTACATCCCTCCAGCGCAAGATCCATCAACTGCTTGAACTCCTCGATGGTCAGCAAGCCATCCATCTGAAGCAACGCAACAGCTCCAAAGTTCGGCATGTAGGCGACCGGCACGTCAGCCTCGCCTTCTTTGTCTTCCAGGTCATTCAGATCGAGCACCAAATGTCCCCCAGCCTTCCCAGCCGCGCAGGCAGCAACTAAGTCTCTCATAGGAATGCCTGCGTCAGCCAACGCCAGGGATGCGGCAGTAACTCCTGCCCCCCTTGTTCCTCCGTCAGCCTGCAGAACCTCGATGAAGACGTCAATGGAGGTTCTGGGGAACTTCTCCAGAAAGATCGCTGGTTCAAGAGCTTCTCGGATAACCTTCGATAGCTCCACTTCGCGTCTCGACGGCGCCGGAGACTTCCTCTCTTCCACGGAAAAGGGCGCCATATGATATCTGCATTGAAGCACAGCTCTGTCAGGGAGAGCCAGATGCCTCGGGTGCACTTCTCGTGGACCATAGACAGCAGCAAGAATCTTGTTCTTGCCCTGCTCAATATAGGCAGACCCGTCAGCATTGCTCAGTATGCCGACCTCCAGTTTTATGGGTCTCAGTTCGTTCAGCTTTCTCCCGTCTGTTCTGATTCCTTTCTCACTAACCAATACGGTTGTTTGAGACATTAACCAGTATCACCTCTTCCTTTTTTTAACATCTCGGTCACGCGGTCGGTAAGCCCTGAAGTATGGGCTTCCTCTTCGATCTTTTGGATGGCAAGCAGAGCCATCCTCTCGTCTTCACGGTTGCTGCCGGATATTGCTATGAGCCCGTTTTGCCCAACCGTTATATTGCATCTTGTCTCCTTCTTCAGCATCGTGATCATTGATCCTTTTCGGCCGATGATCCTCGGAATCTTTGCCGGAGAGACTCGGATGATCTGTCCATGGGTTATCTTTCCCAGCTCGGGTTCGCGCATCGTCAGGCTTGGATCACGCGTCCGGTCGAACGATATCACCTTGGCCAAGACAAGATCGCCAACATCGAGAAAATCAGACAATTCGTCTCTCTGAGGTTTGAACGGTCGATCTAGGGCTTCTGAGGCCCTAAGGTTCGCCATGTAGGGCGAGTTAATGTTAACGGTCCATCCGTGCAGGTTTGCTTCCACAATCTTCCCTATGACTTGATCGCCGACCGAAGGAACATAGAATGTGTTCAAGGCTACAACTTGAACCAGTCTGCCCTTATACTCGACGAGCCCAAGTCTACTGGCGTAGATCCTCGCGTCCTGTCTGTACGTGTTATTCCCCGCCAAGTAGTCTCCTTCAGCAAGTAGATCGCCAGGGGCCACAATCTGTCTATTCTCAAGAAAGAAAGGCAAAATCTCACCCTCGTCTGTGCTCTACTTTACGATCTTCGCTTCAGCGTTTCCTCGGGTAATCTCTCCCAGCCTCTCCAAAAGGGGACCGTAGAGTCCTGCTGGCATCTCGACAATGGCTGACCACGATCCATCGCTTCGCCAAGATTCACTCTTTATCGTTCCGAATGATTTCACGGTGCCATAGACTTTGCTGGCGAACTGTGGCGGAATGACGACTGAAACAGATGCTTTTTCGATGCTTATGGGCAAAATCCGACGGAGAAGCTTAATGGCCTCGTTCGCTTGTTCCTCAACGCTTTTGAAGGGATCCACAGGAAACCGAACCTGCTCCAAAGCCTGTTGTATTCGCGTTGGAGGGTGGGGAAGCTTGGTTCTGGGGTCAACGCTTTGGCGTGAGATAAATGCGATTATCTGTCTAAGCTTCTCTTCGATCATCCGTCTCCGCTGCTCGGCTGTTAACTGCAAAGTGCCTTTCCTGAGAATGGACTCCGCTATCTTCTGCGGGTCTGTTGTTCCAAAGGCTTCCTCAAGCTCCTTCTCTGAAGCCCTCAATCCTTTATTTGCGTCGTTGAAAACCGTTTCCGTTACTAGAATCTCTGAGAGAGAAATGGACTTCCCATGACGATAAGACAAGGCCGGTTCAGGTTTCACAAGCAGCTCAAAGTCCTTCCCGTTCAAATTTATGCGTGCCACGGTGTAACCTTTGCTCATCACGTCCCACTGCCCAATACTTCCTTCTGGCGTTTCTCGGTCTCTTCGTCTGGCACCAGCCTGAATCTCTTAGTGTCAACAGGGACGACCGCCAACTTAATCTTCGGCTGCTCCTCTCTTGCTTGAAGCGACTTCACAAGGCATTTGACTGCTAGCTTCACGGCTTCTTCTAGCGTAAGGTCTTCTCTATACTCTGCCTTCAAGACGGTTTCAGCAGTCTCTCTTCCAACGCCGATCGCCACAGCTCTGTACGCTCTGTAGGAGCCGCTGGGGTCTGTCGTGAATAGCCGGGCTCCCATCTTGTCGACTCCGGCGAAGATCACCGATACGCCAAAGGGTCTGACGCCTGCGTGTTGGGTGTAAAGCTGCATTACGTCTCCTGTTCTCTTTGTGGCAATCTCAACATCCACTGGCTCATCATACATCAACCGGTTGCTTTGAGAATAGATTCTTGCCTCATCAATCAATATACGCGCGTCTGAACTTATGCCTACAACAGCCGCTCCGAGATGCTCATCAACTTCGTAAATCTTCTGGCTGAAGTTTGGATCCTGCAGCCTTGACTCTACCTTCTCTTCTGCTCCAATCACAACCCCTTCAGGGCACGAGATGCCTATGATTGTTGGACCTCGATACACGGTCTCAAGGGCATACTCTACCTGAAATAGACGCCCATCTGGGGAGAAGACTGTAATTGCGCGGTCGTAAGCTCCCGGAACAGCAAACACTGACAAGCTTACCACCTCTCTTTGTCTTCTTCAATACCTTCTGTCTGAGAAGTAAATAAACGACACTAAAAAACCTTTTCATTAACCACTTGTCTGTCGCTGTTGTAGACCGAGGGATATCTCACAAACTATCTAGCAGCTTGTTTCAGTCGCCTTGCCGCCAAGAGAGTTTTCTCGGCGACGGAGATAGCGCTCAACAGATCATCTATTGTGGATAGGAAAGTCATCAAGTTGCTTGCTTCGTACTCTACTTCAGCTACCAAACAGTTGCCTTTGCTGAAGGTCTCGACCAAGAGATTCCTCGGCGTCTTGACATTGTCTGGCGAGACAGCTCGCGAGACTGCTCTGGCCTCTTCCCTGTCCTTGTAGACAAAAGTCATCCTAGCTTCCAATGTCCCTTAGCCTCTGCAAACTCTCCTTCACCAGTTCATCCACATACCTAAGGAAGTCTTCTCTATACTCGAGTGGGACCTGGGCGCCAGCAGCGATATCATGTCCACCACCATTTCCAGAGAATCTCTCCGCAGCAAGACGGAGGATTTCGCCGAGGTTAAGGCCTCTTCTCGTCAGCATGTCGGTGGCTCGAGCCGAGATTTTCATCATGCTTTCCTCCGGAATAACTGAATAGGCAATAATGGGCTTTTCCATGTTAGGCATATTTGTTGAGACGATAGTTGAGATCGCGCTTACCACCTTCTCGTCTATAGTCTGCCCCCCATGCAGCACGTACAAGCTTTCCATCTCTTCAATGCGGTCAGGATTCTGATCCAGCCAACGAAGGTACTCCGTAATCGTCTGCCTATACTCCTCCAACGACTTATTGGCCTCTGCAAGGCACCTGCTTCGGTCTCCCATGCATATTGCCACGCCCAAGCCGGGGTCTCCAGTTCTTCCCGTGGCATTCAGAAGGAGGGCAAACTCTCTAGCATCGCGGAGAGGAGTCCAGGGTTCTTCGCGTTCAAGTATGTACACGGCGCCCAAGAGGTTCATCGCGGTGTCGCTCTTATAACCCCTAGAGATGAGGTAGTCAGACAACCTCGAGAATAGCTTCTTTTTTTCTTCCTGTGAAAGGTCTCTTAATGCACGCCACCTGTCCCCCTCCTTGGGTTTGATGCCCACCTCAGTCAGCAAAGCCAAGCTTCTGTCTTCTTCGCCGCTGATGCCAGGGATGAAGGGATTAGTGGTGTAGGCCAAGGCCTTATGAACCGGGCGCGTCTCCCGCCCAAAGAAGAGGAGATCAGTCTCAACTCTAAGACAGCCTGACACGACCGCGTCTTCAGCGATAAGGCTGTTGATGCCTCCCAGTTTCCGGTCTTCGTATCTATCCTGTATATCTCCTAGGGCTCCTACGATGCCGATGCAGGCTAAGTCGATGTTTCTCTCCGAAAGCGCTTTGGCGACAAGGTACGCGGTTCCTGCAGCGCTCAGGTCGCGGGCACCGTCAATGCCAAAAGGGTGAGGGTTCACATGTACAAAAGCCTCGTCGGCTTTGCCTGTTGGCTGATGGTGGTCAAGTATGATGAGAGGCATCCCTTTGGCTTTCTCATTCAGAATGTCTAGGTTTCCGCTGCCCATATCAATCAGAATGACCGAAGCATCCTTGCTGCTGGCAATCTCGGCGGCAACCTTCTCGTCAAACCATCTCTCAATCCGGATGTGGAAGATTGCGTTGAGTCTTGCCAAAGCAGTGCCTATAATCCCCGCTGCTGACAAACCATCTGCATCCAGATGAGAGATTACCAAAAAACTTTTTCCCTTCTCCACGTATCTTAGGATGTTTTCAGCAGCTTTCCTAGTCTCGTTCAGAAAGGCCGTGACTGAAGCGTGCCCAGCTGCCATGAAGATCCCTAGCTAGGTGGCGGAGAGAGCTGTGGGAGTATACTTCCAATCTTCGGGCAACACGCCTTTACGTTTATAGTATTCGGATAGATGGTGGATTTTCGACTCAACAACCTGAATTGCTCTTATGTTGTATGTGTCCGCTTTGTTCTTCCGCAGATGCGCATTGAGTCGAACCGCCATCCTCAACAGCGCATCAAGATCCTCAGGGACCGGAGGCCCCAAGCTGTTTTCCTTCAATATTTCAATAATGCCCTTACCAACTATCGTCTTGACCAGCGGGATGCCATACTGGTCACGCAAGATTAGGCCGATTCTGCTAGGAGGGTTTCCCTCTCTCCCAAGCTTGACGACTAGAGCCTCTACCTCTTCCGCTGTGTATCTGCACCAGCTTGGGCTTCTTCTGCTTAACGGTCGCGTCGAATGTGATCGGCCTTTCTCTTTCTTGGACACAGATTGCCCTCCATCAGGGTCTCTCTAGAACAAGTTATCCCGTATTTAAAAGCTTTGTTGAATGCCTAAGGGGCAGATCTATACCATTCTGCAAACTTCCTCAGAGCCCTAGCCCGGTGTGAGACCGAGTTCTTTTCCTCGGGAGTCATCTCACCAAAGGTTTTTCCCGGGTTTTCCGCAGGTTCAAAGATCGGGTCAAAGCCAAATCCGGAGCTTCCTCGCATTTCCTCTACAATCCTTCCCTCAATTGTACCCTGAAAACAGATTGGAGACCTGTCAGGAGTACAAAACGCGACAACAGACCTGAAATGGGCTCTTCTGTCTTCATGGCTCTCCAGTATCTTGAGGACGCCTTCGTTTCCTATGGTTCGGTAAACGTAGTTGGCGTAGGGTCCCGGAAACCCCTTCAGGACTTCAATGAAGAGACCCGCATCTTCAACGATGACGGGAAGGTGGCTTTTATGCGTAGCTTCCTGAGCACTCGCCTTGGCGATATTCTCCATATCGTCGTCTTGAATCTCCAGAGCCTTTATCCTAAGCACAGCAGTAGCGATATCATACACTGCCAGTATTTGTCGAGCTTCATTGAATTTGTGCATGTTTCCCGTCGCGAAGAAAATCAACCTACCCCACGGGAACCCTCTATGCTGCAATCTGTCTCATCCTCTGCTCATTCATACCAAGACTGTAGACTCATCTCTCAGAGATGTACCTGCCTCTTTTCTCTATCTCAGCTATCTTGCCCAGAACTTCATCTGCCGCATTTTTGCCCACGGTTCGTTCGTACCCTTCCATTGCCGCCTTGAAGCATTCGTCTGCACATTTGTAATGGGTGCTATTAAGAGCCCTCTTCATCAGGTGTAGATCCACGCCTCTGGCTTCCAGCTCGTCTGTTTGTTCACTAAGCCCGAAGTCTATGAATACGACTTTGCCTTGGGGCGTTAGGATCATGTTCGACGTAGTGAGATCGCCGTGAACTATCCCGCTTCCGTGAAGCTGTCCTATCAATTCTCCAATGTGGCGGCATAGGCTCCTAGTCTCCTCCAGCGGTAGATCGCTAAGAACTTGCTTGACCTGTTTCCCCTCGACAAACTCCATTATGATCGTTGCTTCAGCAGTGTCTACCATGAATATGACTGGCGTGGGCACCCCCGCTTCCTTGGCGCTGTGCATGATCTGAGGCTCATGTCTAGTTCTGTAGGCTTGGATCTCCCTGTCAAGTTCGGGAATCCGGTATCTCTTCGACAGCCGTTTCTTGAGGATCACTTTCCGGTTATGCTGCTCTTCCAGAAGAAGGTTGGCTTCAGCACCTTTCTTAATCAGCATCGCCTTCTTCCACCCATAGAGCTTCAACCTCGTCAAGACGCCACTTCAGCCTAACGAAACTTTTTTCAACAGGGATGGTCATGCCCTCCTTGTAGTGGAGGATTCCTGTCCAAGCGATCATGGCCCCATTGTCCATTGAGAATTCTTTAGGGACAACACAGAACTTGGCGCCCTGATCCTCCGCCATGACTTTAAGCATAGATTGAAGCCTCTGGTTAGCCGCTACACCCCCGGTCAACAGAACCTCAGGCTTCTCCGTGTGCGCCAAAGCTCGTTCAGTCACTTCCGTGAGCATCGAGAAAACGTACTCCTGCAGGCTAAAACAGAGGTCTTCCAGACGGTGATGGCCATCGCGAACATGCTGGATCGCTGCAGTCAGGAGACCACTGAAGGAGAGATTCATGCCTTTCACGACATAAGGAAGATGGATCAGGTTCCGGCCTTCACTTGCCAGTTCCATGACCTTCGCAGCTGCGGGAACCCCTTCCTCCGGACGCAACCCCGCCTCTCTGGCGAATACATCTATGCAGTTTCCGACAGCTATGTCAAGCGTTTCGCCGAAAACGCGGTACCGTCCGGCCTCGAAGGCCGTCACGATCGTGCTTCCCCCGGAGACGAATAACGTGACTGGGTCTCGCGCGGCCGTCGTCAGCTTGCCAATCTCTATGTGAGCGACAAGATGGTTAACCCCAACCAGAGGGATGTTCAGGTAGGAGGCGAGGGCTCTTGCAGCCGTGGCACCAGTTCTGAGACAAGGCCCCATTCCAGGCCCCTGCGAAAAGGCGATGACCGCGAGGTCTCCGGGTTTCAAAGATGCTTCTCTTAGGGCTTCAGCCAAGACTTTTCCTGCGACCAATGCGTGACTGCGGGCTGCTTCTCGTGGATGTATGCCGCCTTCACTAGGCACGTAGGAACTGGCGACATTGGCTAGGACTTTGCCTTCGAACGACATGATCCCGACGGCGAAATCGTCAGCTGTACTCTCGATCCCCAGACAGTAGCCCTTCTCCATGCATTCAGTTATGAATCGGAAGGCTCTTAAGCGTATAGGCAAGGCAAATGCGGCGAATCTCTGGGCCCCTTCGGCTTGGTCGTCTATATCTTTTTATGTCATTGTTTCCATATATTATGATGCTGAAAGGGAAGCCTAGAGGAAAACTCGATGCCCAAGCAGAACGATCTGGAGCAGAAGGCACTACAACTGATAATGAACACTGGAGACAAGGGTCTCCTTCAGTCCGAGCTATGGAGGAAGATGAAGGCAAGCAGCAGAGAGGGATCCCGAATATCGCTGAAGCTGGAAAAAAAGGGCCTAGTCCTCCGCGACCGCGAGCTTTCCGAAGGCAGATGGACTTACAGGCTCTACTCAAAAAGGCAACCTGTCTCTATAGACTCCATACTAGCCTGCCCGTGCCTGACATGTGGGGAAAATGTGAGATGCGGGCCTGGCAGCAAGTCATCGCCTAACGAATGCGACCAGCTGACACAATGGATACTCCATTCCAGTGGCGGCGAATCAGGTCTTTCCGGTGACTGCTAGTTGCCTAAAGCCTGGGTGAGAGAGCACAGAAAAGACTTTTACTACAAAGAAGCAAAAAAGGAAGAATACAGGTCGCGCGCTTCTTTCAAGTTGCTACAGGCCGTGAGAAAACATGGCTTTATGGACCTGGGAGATGTGGTTGTGGATCTCGGTGCAGCTCCGGGGGGCTGGCTGCAGATTGCGGGGGAGATTGTCGGTGAGAAAGGTTTGGTGCTGGGGGTGGATATCAAGGAAGTTGAGCCCATAGG
>Ga0129297_10000224_pt1 | contig 27057 bp, 24 predicted proteins | sample I18A1metaG_FD_94708 | JGI IMG/M metagenome (GOLD analysis project Ga0129297, IMG submission 94708) | Lake sediment bacterial and archeal communities from Gulf of Boni, Indonesia to study Microbial Dark Matter (Phase II) - ​I18A1 metaG | ecosystem: Environmental > Aquatic > Freshwater > Lake >... | reverse complement strand
TCCTATTTGGGAGGATGAAGGAAGGGGCCGACTCCTTTTTCTTGAACCTCGGCCCAGGGCGGGATGTTCTCGACTTCCACAGCCTTTTCTGGCTCGAGCTCTTTCAAGCTGGAAATTAAGGCCTCCATGCCGGCCAGGTGACGGGCAACCCTTTGGGCGAGGGGAATGCCTTCCTCGCCGAACGGCACGAACAGCCAGCCGAGCTGCGACGCCTTCGTGTAAAACTTATCCTTTCCCTCGACGATCAAGTCGGAAGACGGCTTTCCTTTGAGCCGTCCGTGGGAGGCATTCGGGGTTTCGAGCAAAACGGCCATGATGCCGGCCTCGTCGCCCCATTCACGATGGCTCAGGCCGCGGAGGTTGGAGGGGGAAGCCTCGAGGCGGATTTCAATCCCTTCGCTCTGGAGCTGCATGAGCGCCAGCACCGCCAGCTCAGCGCTATTTTCGTGAAAGACGATAGCGTTGATGACCGGGTATTCTGGAGCCGATTCATGGAGGTCGATACCCAGGTCGATTGCTTCCTGCTTGATCAGCTCTATGATCCCGCAAGCGATCTTCTCTGTTAAGTATCCTTTGACCCTGCCCGGGAAGCAACGGTTTAAGTTCCTGACCTCATTCCCGGAAAGCTTCTGTCCTGCGGGATTGATGTAGACGGTCGGGTCAGGCCACTGGTCGATAGGGTTTGTCAGCCGGGAACCAAGGCGAAAGAGCCGTGGTCCTGAAGGAGTGGGAACGGCGAACCGCTGGGGGTTACCCTCCTGGGGGTCGCTGTGGCTGAACCCGCTGCTGTTGGCCCGGGGGACGATGAAGACGCTTCCTCGCTTTACCGAAATATTCTCGACGAGAAGAACGGCGCTGACGAACCCCGCAGGTTCATTGGGATGAGTCCCGCCGATAATCAGCAGATGCCCGCCCTTTTCATTGCCCCGGAAGACGTACACTTCTGTATCTCCATGCGTGTTCTGAAGAGCGGGGAGGTAATCGCTGAGCATTTTTTTTGAGGAGAGCCCGGCGCCCGGATAGACTGGCTCTTTTTGATGCATGGCCAGAAAGCTCCGGCCGGAGAAAAAACAGAGAGCTCCTGTCAGGAAAAGGAAGAGGAAAGAGGAGAGTCGCGTTCCTTTTATTTCTTTCATGAATTACTTGATCCAGAAGAGCCGCAGCAGAAAAAGGACCAGGACGAGGACCGCCGATGTCTGGCTCCAGAATTTTCTCTGGCGGAACATATACCAAACCAGGTGCAGGCTGAGGTACATTACGATGAGATGATAAAAAAGCCTGATCATTATCTTTTCTAAATCAATTTATCCAACACGGGCGCAAGAAGCAACATGGCGATTCCTGCGGCCATCTCGAGAAGAGCAGGAACAAGGCAATACCGCAATACCTTAAAAAAATTCCCTTCGCCCACGACCTGAGCGGAGAAACGGCCGGAGATGGCGGCCGGAGGAACGAGTTCGCCCAGTCCGGCGATCGCGGAAAGCGCGGCAGTCGTCAGCACGGCATTCTTATTGATCAATGCCAGGATGAATGGGATGCCTAGAATAGAAGCAGAGCCGAAGGTCGAAACACCGCCGAAAGCAGGCAGGCTGAGGGCGATCCCGAGATAAAGAAGAAACGACGGCAGCGAGAGAATTGACATGACCGTCCATCCTCTGGCGCCCGTCAGAGTCATGATCTGGAGAAACATCCCCACACCGGCCAGGATGGCGAGGATGGGCATCGCTTCCTCTATCGCTTTTTGGGTGATTTTGAGCAGGTTGAACGGCCGGCCGCAAAACCCACCCACCAGGCTTGAGGCCATGAAAGCGGCTGGGATGCCGATATCGGGAATCCTCCCGCCAGAAACGCCGGGAGCGATGAGTAGCAGCAAAAGCACGAGAAGCGGCAGGTAAAGCCGGACGCCATACTTGGGCCAGAGAGATGCGGGCAGGATGGCCATCATCTCCTCGCGCGGGATGACCTTCAGGTCTTTGTAGCCAATGACCAGGGGGATGATAACCGCCAAGGGAATGACGACGATCAACAGAGGAAGAGTAACGCCCACATAGGGCATATCCACTCCGGAGCCCATGATCATGACAAGAATATTTACCGGAGGGGCAATCATCCCCAGAATTCCTCCCATGGCTACGAGTGCGCCGGTTTTAAGCCGTGGCAGGCCCAGCTTCATCATCACCGGGGCGATGAGCGGGCCGGAGCTGAGGATGGCCGCAGTTGACGAGCCCGTCAGCATTCCCGGGAACATGAGAAGGAACATGACCGTGAGAAGGAGCAGAGATTTGCTCCTGTAAAAGGTCTTGAGCAGCCAGGCCGTCACGCTGTCCAGAATGCCCGAGGCTTCGAGGACCTTGATGAACAACGTCGCCGTCAGGATGATGAGGATGATGTCGAAATAACCGAACGCTCCTTCGATGAGATGGCGCAGGCTCAGGCCTTCGCCAGCAAGAACGGAGCCTGCTAGAGCGGATAATGCGAGCGATATTCCGATCGGAAATTTCGCCGCCATGGCCAGGAGCACGAAGACGGCCACCATGAAGAGAAAAACCAGATACTCGGGCATATATTCACTTTTTCATCTGAAGGCTTTCTGAAGAGGATCGAGGGCATCCGCAGTTTTTTCTACCTCTATGAGCGGGATGTTTTTCTCCTGGCAGATCTTTGTAAAAATGCCGTCAATGTTTCCCGATCTAACGACGATCGCCATCCTGGCCAACGGCAACAAGGCCGTAATGAGTTCGTCGGTCTGCTGGCCCCGGCGGTTCTCTCCACCCAGATGAAGACAGAGAAGGGGGATGTTCCTTTTCTGAGCTTCGGCAACAAGCGCAGTCACCCTGTCTCTTTCCTTGTCCATATCCAGGCCGGCTGCGCCCAATCCCTTCAGGCTCGTCCCCAAGACAAGAGCGAGCGTCTTCATATTGTCCAGATCTTTGGCGGCGGCAAGCTTGGCAAGAGAATATTCTAGGCCAGCCCTTTTGGCCAGGACCGCGAGGATCTGAACCTCGGCATTCTGTCCCGCGGATGTGACAAGGAGCGGCTGCTCGAAAACCGCTTTGACTTCTTCGCTCCAAAGGGCAGCTGAGGCGAAAGAGCTTAAGACTGCCAGAGAAGTAATGAGAACCCACGACTTGTTTTTCATGGTAATATCCTTTCCTTATTCAAATTTCTTAATAGCCTGCTCCTGACCCGTCGCGCCGGGAGTCCGCCCCTCCGAGGATCAGCTTCCCTTTTTTCACGACCATAAGCCCTTGAGCGCCGCCAAAATACTTGTCGTAGGCCTCCCTGACTTCGACCTGATAGCCCATCTTCTGGAGTTCCAAGAGCGTCGACTGCGGAATCCTGGACTCGACAAAAACTGGCCTGGGTTTCCCCCTTACCGAATAGCTGAAAAACCGGGGCGCTTCGATGGCGTCATCCAGGGACATTCCAAATTCGGTAACGTTAAGGATGATTTCGCCGAGGGCGGCGAAGATCCGTGTCCCTCCGGGCGATCCCAAGGCCAGAAAGAATTTTCCTTCCTTGAACATGATGAGCGGCGCCATGGAGCTCAGAGGCCGCCGGCCCGGCCCCGGAGCATTCGGCGATTCCGGGTCAGAGGAAAAATCATCCATGTGGTCATTCAGGAGAAAGCCCGTGCCTTCGGGCACAATCCCCGTCCCGAAGAAGTCGTTAATCGATTGAGTCAGTGAGACGACGTTCCCCTCTTGATCCATAACGCACAGGTGGGTTGTGTTATCTTTTTTGGCCTTTTTTTCCTCAAATATGCTGGACGGATAGTCATCCAGCGGACGGTCGGGAAGAATTCTTGAGGCGAGCGCCTCAGCATAGTCCTTGGCCAGAAGGCTTTGAACGGGAATGCCCACGTCATCAGGATCGCCAAGGTATCTCCCTCGGTCGGCGAAAATAAAACGCATGGCTTCGCTCAGGTGATGGATTGTAGCCAGGGAATTCTGACCCCATTTTTTCACCGGCCAGTTTGCGCTGATGTTGAGGAGTTGAAGGAGCTGAAGCCCCCCTGATGCGGGCGGAGGCGCTGTCATGACCGTGCAGTTCTTGTATGTTCCCACGAGCGGGGAGGTCTCCGTTGGTTTGTAAGCAGCAAGGTCTTCGAGCGTCATGATCCCTTGGTGGGCTTGGACCGCGGCCACGATTTTTTTGGCCAGGTCTCCTTGATAGAATTCTTCCACTCCCTTGGAGGCGATGAGCTTCAGGGTTCGGGCAAGGTCGGGGTTGCGAAGAACATCTCCGGGCTCATAAGGGAGTCCCCCATTCAGATAACAGTTCCCCGGGCCGGCGTTCTTGGCCAGCCGTTCGTACTCTTCCTTATTAATATTGCTGAATGTCTGGCTGATTACGAGGCCCTGCTCGGCGATCTCGACGGCTCTGGAGGCGACGTCGGCAAAAGAGCGAGTCCCGTAGCGGCGGAGGGCTAGGTGCCAGCCTGCCAGCGCTCCGGGCACGGCTACGGCTAGACCCGTTGAGGTCCGCCATTCATTTTCGGCGTCACCCTTCTCTTTGAACATCAGGGGGGAGGCGGCATGGGGAGCCTTTTCCCTGAAATTGATCACTGTCGTCCGTTTTTCCTTGGCGAGGTGGATGACCATGAACCCTCCGCCTCCCATTCCGGAAGCGAACGGCTCGGCCGCATTCAAGGTGACTGCCACGGCAATGGCTGCGTCCACAGCATTCCCTCCGCTTTTGAGCATTCTCAGCCCGGCATCAACAGCCAGAGGGTGGGCGGCCACGACCATAGCGCGGCGGCCCAGAAAGTTGGACGGGGCGTGACGGCTTGAGGAAGCCTCCTCCTTTATGACGTCTGGGCTTCGGGAAAAGGCGAGCAAAAAAAAGATGGATGCGGCTCCAACAATGGCTCTTTTATTTCTGTTCAAAATTCCTGTCCTCTCCGAGGATTTTGGAGATCTCTTCTTCGGTCGGGAGGTCCTCCAAGCTATTCAGCCCGAAATAAGCCAGGAATCTTTCGGTTGTCCTGTAGATAAGGGGCTTTCCCGGGCTGCTTTTTCTGCCGACAATCTTGATGAGCTTTTTTTGGAGCAGCGTCTTGAGAGTGTAAGAGGAGTCGACGTTTCGGAGCGCCGAGATTTCTGACAGGGTGATGGGCTGATGGTAGGCGATGACGGACAATGTTTCGAGCGCCGCCGACGAGAGCCGGCTCTTTCGGTCGATCTTGAGTAGTCGCCTCACCCAGGAGTCAAATTCGGGTCTGGTGGTAAAAACATAGCCTCCCGCGGTCTGAATGATCTGGATCCCTTTTGCCGAAGCGGCGTAGTCCTGGAGCAACTCCTTGAGGGACGAATCGACCTCGGCCCCGGGGAAGTCGGTCAGGACCTCTTTGATCTTCTCGAGCGTAAGCGGCTCCAGGGAGATGAAAATCAGGGCCTCGATGATGTCTTTCAAGGCAGGTGTCATGTCTATTTCCTCGCCAGCGGCTCCCTGAGGTCTCGGCGCAGCCAGACTTTGATGGAATGGAACAGGCGTTCCTGCACGGCCATAACCAGCCTGGCTTTAATAAGCTCGAGGAGGCTGAAGAACGAAACGATGGCTTCTTCGAGGGTTTCCTGCTGGCTGAAATATTCCAGAAAGTCCAGGACCGACTGCTCTTCGAGTACGGAGATGATCTCCTTCATCTTGTTTTCCAGGGAATAACTCTTTCCCCTCATGACCTTGAAATTTTCTGCCTCCTTGCGTTTCATCAGGATGAAAAAAGTCTCGGCCAGGTCAAAAAGAGAGACCTCGACCAGCTCGGTCTCCTCGGGTTCGAGGAGATACGGAAATGATTCTCTTTTCCAGAAGGATGACTGCTCCTCCTCTTTTTCTTTCAGGAGGGTGCAAGCTGCTCGGATTTTCTGATACTCCACGAGCTGGTTGACCAGAAAACGGCGGGGGTCTTCCTCTCCCTCTAAAGGCTCTTCGCGCGGAAGGAGCATCTGCGATTTGATGTGGATGAGGAGCGCGGCCATGAGCAGAAATTCCGCTTCCCGGTCGATGTTAATGATGTCCTTGTGCTCGAGGTAATCCACGTATTCCCGGGTAATGACGGCGATGGGAATATTGTGGATATCGATTTTTTTCTTGCGGATCAGGAAAAGCAGAAGGTCAAGGGGCCCTTCAAACACCTCCAGCCGGACCTGGTAACTTTCTGATATCTCCATGCCATCCTGAGAAGGCGCACTCCATCTAAACTCCGATGGCCGCCCTCACTTCCTCCATCGTTTCTTGGGCAACTTTGCGAGCCCGCTTGTTTCCTCTCTCCAGCGTTTCCCACACGAGAGCCGGTTTTTTCTCGAACCCGGCCCTCTTCTTCCAGTAGGGAGTGAAGTGCTGGATTAGTCTGTTAATAACGACAGATTTGCATTCGAGGCAGCCAATGCTGGCGGCGCGGCAGCCCTGAGACAGTCTTTGGCGTTCTTCTTTATCGACGAAGGCGTTGTGCAGAGTGAAAACCGGGCACTCCGCCGGTTCTCCCGGGTCAGACCTCCGTTTGCGCCTCGTGTCGGTCACCATGGTGGATATTTTTTCTCGAATCACGTCGGGGGGATCTTTGAGGTAAATCGCGTTTCCAAAGGACTTGCTCATTTTCCGGCCGTCGGTTCCCGCCAGCCGGGGCGTCTCGGTGAGAAGGGTCTGGGGCTCGGGGAATACTTCGCCGAACAGGCGATTGAAGCGGCGTGTAATCTCGCGAGCGAGCTCGAGATGAGCTTCCTGATCTTCTCCCACCGGAACAATATCCGCTTTGTAGAGGAGAATATCGGCAGTCTGCAGCACGGGATATCCAAGGTAGCCATAGGTATTGATATCTTTGTCGGCCAACTCCTTCTGCATGTCTTTAAAAGTGGGGACTCTCTCGACCCAGGGCAGAGGAGTAATCATAGAAAAGAGGAGATGGAGCTCGGCGTGCTCCTTAACTTCGGACTGGTCGAAAATCACGCACCGCTGCGGGTCCAGACCGATGCTCAGGAGGTCAACGGCCATTTCGAAGATGTACTCTTTGAGAACCTTGGAGCTCTGGTATTCGGAGCTCAGGGCGTGCCAGGTGACGATGCAATAAAAGCAGCGGTACTTCTCCTGGAGGAGAAGCCAGTTTCGCATTGCTCCGGCATAGTTTCCCAGATGAGCCGGGCCTGTGGGCCTGACTCCGCTGAAGACGATCTTTTTTTTGTTTCTGCTCATGATTTAAATAAAGATGATCGTCAGGATCAAAATCTGGATCGGCCGGACAATAGCCTGCAGAAGGCCGATATATATCAAGCCCAACACGATCAGGAATCCGAACGGCCGGATCCGGTCATATTTTTGGGCCGCTTCATCAGGAAGAACGCCCATAAGAACACCGCTTCCGTCCAGCGGTGGCACCGGAATGAGGTTGAAGACGGCAAGGTAGGTGTTGACGAGAACGCCATAGAAGAGAACCAGAGCGAGGCCTTCCAGCGGGTAAAATCCCTGGGGGAGGGATCCCCGGCCCAGAAGGAAATTCCTCAAGAATAGTGTTACTCCGGGGCTGATCATTTTGAGCGAGACGATGGCCAGAAGGGACAAGCCGGCGACCGTGAGGTTAGAGGCAGGGCCGGCGGCGGAAACCCAGAGTCCGTCGCGGCGCGGGTTTCTCAGGTTCAGCGGGTTGACGGGGACGGGCTTGGCCCAGCCGAAGGCGGGCGCGCCCATAATTACAAGCAGGAGCGGTAGGAGGATCGTCCCGATCGGGTCGATATGGGCGAGAGGGTTCAAGGTCACCCGCCCCATGCTATAGGCCGTATAGTCGCCGAATTTGTACGCTGCCCAGCCGTGCGCAGCCTCGTGAATCGTGATCGCAAACAGCAGGACGAACAGGCTAATAACCAACATAACGAAATTCATTTTTGTTGAGAGCTATTTATAGCATAACGGCCGGTTGAGGTAAAGCGAAACCGCTGGTGCAAATACTTCGCCGTTTCCGTGATATCAGTGCGATGATCAGAAGAGTCAATAGCAAAAAGTAAGGAGGGTGAGGCCACTAATTAAAACGGCAGTTCATATTGGTTGGGAGGGATGCCGACCCTGAGCCCCCGTAGCGGAAGGGGGACCCGTCGGTTTTTTCCGACGGGGGGAACCGACGGGACTGGTTCCCCGGGGTCGGGGGCAAGGGTCGGCATCCCTCCCAACCAGGGGATGTGATCTCGCTTACGGAGTTGATATGAATAATTGCATAGCACCCCCAAAGAGATTTGCTGCTTCCGCCTTCCAAGCTTAAAGAAACGGCAGATATTTTTTTATTTCGTATTCGCTCACCTGCTTTTCAAACTCGCCCGAGACATTGACATTGTATTCCTCAATCTCGGCTTTTTTATTGGCGATGAACCTGCTGAAGATGTGGCCTCCGAGGGTCTCTTCGAGAAGGTGGCTCTTTTCCATGAGCTTAACCGCTTCTTCCAGATCTCGCGGCAGGATTCGTATCTCAAACTTTTTTTGACGGGTCGGGCTCATCTCATAGATGTTCTCTTCCACAGGATTGGGAAGCGCGTAGCTGTTCTTGATCCCTTCAAGTCCGGCCCTGAGCATGACGGCGAAGGCGAGGTAAAGGTTACAGGCCGGGTCTGGCGAGCGGAGCTCTAGGCGGGTGGCTCTTTCTTTGCCCGGCTGGTATTCGGGGACTCGGATGTAGGCGGACCTGTTTCTTTGACCCCAGGCAATATAGACAGGCGCCTCATAGCCCTCGATTAGCCGCTTGTACGAGTTGACCCATTGGCTGAGGACGGCGGAGATTTCTCGAGCATGGACGATTAGCCCGGCCATATAATGCTGGGCTGCTTCAGATAGGTGGTAGTGGTTCTTGGGCGCAAAGAAAATATTTTTTCCGGCCTTCCAGAGGGACTGATGGACGTGCATTCCGCTCCCATTCTGACCGTTCAGAGGTTTAGGCATGAAGCTGGCATAGAGGTTATGCATGCGGCTGACCTTTTTGACCATGTAGCGGAAGAGCATTCCGGTGTCAGCCATCTCCATAGCGCCCTGATACTTCAAGTCGATCTCGTGCTGGCCATGGGCGACTTCATGGTGATCATATTCTGAGGCGATACCTATCTTTTTGAGAAGAAGCTGAATTTCCTTACGGATACCTCCATACTTTCCGCTGAAGAAATATCCTCCCTCATCGCTGAAGCTTGTATTTTTATCGCTCGGAAAGATAAAAAACTCTAGCTCCGGCCCTACTTTGAAGTCATCGATGTCATATTCTTTTTTGGCCCTTTCCAGGGTTTTTTTGAGGACATAGCGTGTATCGCCCTCATAGTGCCCCCCTTCGGGCGTGAGGATATCTCCGAACATGATCCCCTCCCGCCAGGAGATGTCCTCCGAGAAGCCCTGATATTCCCACGGCAGGACGCGGAATGTATGGGGTTCCGGCCGAATCACCAGGTCGCTTTCTTCGATCCGGACAAAACCCTCCACGGAGGATCCGTCGAACCCCTTCCCTTCCTGAAAAGCCTTTTCCAGCTCATCACTGGGGAACGAGAAATCCATTGGTCGCCCGAGGATATCAGGGAAATGGACTCGGATAAACTCGACCTTATTGGCCGGGTTCAAAACGTAATCCAGGACCTCTTTCTCAGTTTTAAACCCGAAGGTTCTGTTCAGATCCTTCACTGTTCTTGGCATGCTGGCCTCCTTTGTTTAAGTTTCCATAAAGCGCAATACGCTACTCGTTCGATTTCCTTGACCTTGGGAGAGCAATTTTCTAAGATGGACTCTGGACGCGCCAAAAATCGCCTCATTAACATTGTGTGAAATATTTGCACAAAACGTTACATTTGTCAATATACTTGTTATAGTTTATTTCAAATGATATTATTTAATTCATTATTAGGTTCAAATGCAAGGAGGGCTTTATGATTGACGAACTCGAGACGAAGATTGTCCGGTCGATGAATCAGAATGCCCGCAAGAGTTTTCGGGAGATTGCCAAAGAAGTGGGCACTTCTCCCACAGCTGTAATTAATAAGGTCAGGAGGCTCGAGGATGCCGGCGTAATCAAGGGTTATATTCCTATTGTCAGCGCCGGGCATTTTGGCTGGGATTTGATAGCCCTCATCGCGCTCCGCATCACCAAGGGAAAACTCCTCGAAACCCAGCAGAAGATCTCGGAAGACCGTAGGGTCGCCGCAGTCTATGACATCACCGGGGAATGGGACTCCATGATTATTGGAATATTCCGCGGCCGGGATGATCTCAACAACTTCATTAAAGGCGTTCTTTCCCTGCCTTTTGTGGACAGGACCGTCACCCATATCGTCTTGAACGTGGTTAAGGAAGAGAAGCGCGTCCCGGTCTAAGAATCGGGCTGAGGAAGCTGTTGACAGAAGGGGAAATAGAGCCTAAGTTATAAAGCTGTAAAGGAGAGGAACAATGGCTAAGAACATTCACGAAACGATCGGCCGTCATTATATTGTCGAGTCCTCAGGCTGTGACCCGAATATTATCGGCAGTGTTGAAAAGGTGCAGCAGATCCTGGTCAAGGCGGCGGAGATCGCCGGTGCCCAGGTCTGGTCGATTTCCTTTAGCAAATTCCCCCCGCACGGTGTCAGCGGGGTTGTCGTCATCTCCGAATCCCATATTTCAACCCATACTTGGCCGGAATTCGGGTACGTCGCTCTGGACATATACACGTGCGGCAAACATGTCGACCCTGAGAAAGCGGTTGTCCTGGCGGTGGAAGCTTTCGGGTCCTCAACCTCCCATATCACTGAGATCACGAGAGGCATTGACGAAGGCGACTCGATCTATTACCACAGCTTTGTGACATGGGAGGAGGATTTCAAAAAGGAGAGTTACAAGAGGAACGGGTAAATACGGACTGGACAAGCGTGTAAGAATTTTTTACGGTTCACCAGCGAGTCAGTCCCTACTCAGTTTGAGCAACAGGGGGGAATTGTCAGAGATAAGCGCTTTCCATTGGCACAAAAAATGCTCTTGTTGAATTGAGATGGAAGGTGCAGGCAAAAATTGGAGCCGGATATTTCGTTTCTGTTATAATAAAAAGGTGAGAAATATCCCTTGCTTGCTCCTGGCCGGGATCTTCTTTTTCTCGGTCTATTGTTTTTCCGCGGAACACCAGAGCATCCAGGATTTTATCTCCGAGATGCAAGAATCTCTCGATTCTCACGATCTCGAGTCCTACCTGAAAGCCTTCTCTCCTGAATTGCAGGAGAATCAAAGACAAGAGCTGTCGACGTTCTTTGATAGTCTCAAAATGGAGACTGTGACGCTCCACTGGGCCAATAAGGGAAGTTACGACCAGCAGAAGCCGAAGATTTTTCTTCAGGTGATCTTCGAAAATTCCTATTCCGCACTGGTCGAGACGTGGCAACTAGCCCTGGACGATGTTGCTGGCCAGTGGAGAATTAAGGAGAAAAAGAACAAGGGGGGCATCAGCCAGCTTTACAAGATCGGGATCCCCTCGGAACGCGTCGAGAGAGTAAAATCCATTGAGGTCAGACATGTGGACATGACCCTGACGTTCAGGGATGCGCTCGTATTTTACGATAATATCCCCGATTTGGAGACAGCTCTGCTAGTTATGGGCGAGGGCCGCTTTTTCTTCTCGCCCTCTGATTCCAATGAACAGCATCAGCTAGAACTGATTTATGGGAACACGGCTCTTGTCGATACCATGGACCACGCTTATTTCCGCTTTTCCAATTCTTTTTTCAAGGAAAACATAAAGATTACACGGGAGCCGGCTGACCCAGTCAACCCAATCACTCTGGCGAAAAAAGCCAAGGCCTCTTCTTTGCATAGGAAATATCATTTGCATTACTATACAATTCAGAGTCCCTTGAGCCCCGACGCGCTTTCCTTTTTGCCCCAAGCGGATGCGGCAGCGATCGAATTCCACGGCAAGAAAGGAGGCGACCTGGCCTATGTTTATTCACCTTTTGCAAATGAGGAAATCACTCTCTTTGAACGTTCCCGAAACCGATTCATCAGCATCTACTCGCCCGGCGCCGAAAAAGAAAAAAAGAGGATGGTCATCACCTTCGGCCAAAAGTTCGACGTCCAGCATTATCAGATCGAGTTAGATTATGAGCCGCAGAGTTTCTATCTTTCCGCTAAGGCCAATATCAGAGTCACAGCCCAGACGGAGGACCTGGATTCGGTCAGGTTGAAATTCAATCCTTCGCTCGAGATCCTCCGAATATATGATCAGGAAAAAAGAAACCTCTTGTTCACCCAAGACAAGGGTGGGCAAAACCTTTATGTTTATTTTTTTGAGTCTGTTCCCAAAAACACGAGCGCCACAATCGAGGTTCTCTATCGGGGGAAATTGGAGCCGCCTCCGCCCATGGCGGATACTTTCCCGGTTCCTCCGGGCTCAGACTTGGTCGTCTACCTTGCGCCCCGTTATGAGACCTATCTTTTCACCCAGGTCGCCCACTGGTATCCGTCTCCTCCAGACGAAGACTATTTCACCGCCCGCCTGAAAATTATCGTCCCCCCGGAATATTCTTCGGTGGCCAGCGGCGTCCTGCTTGAACAAGGCACACTGAATGGCATGCAGCGGGTTACGGAATTCGATAAGATGGGCAGCGTGTGCTCGGTTTTTGAGACAAATCAGCCGGTGAAATATTTGTCTTTCCTGGTCGGGAAGTTGTCCTTAAGTGAGGAAAGGTCCGGCTCCCCCGTGCTGCGCACTTACGTGGCCTCTGATGTCCACTGGCTCAAGAAGAATTTCTTGGAGGAAACGCAGAAGATTCTTAAGTTCTATGAGAGCCGGTTTGGCCCCTATCCCTATGAAAGCTTGCGCATCATCCAGAGGCTCTGGCGGAGTGCCGGCGGTCACAGCCCGGCGACTTTTATTGTCTTGAACGAGCTGCCCCGCAGTCTAGATGACAGGCCTCAAACGAATCTTGTCACGGACAAAAACAGCCCGGTGGACCTGGTGCAATGGGAGGAGTATTTTCTGGCGCATGAAATCGCCCACCAATGGTGGGGTCAGGGGGTGACCTGGGCCACTTACAGGGACCAGTGGCTGAGCGAGGGGTTGGCCCAATTCTCTGCGGCTCTGTACCTGCAATCGGAACACAGGGATGGAGCGTATTCTTCCATTCTCAAGAAGTTCTCGAAATGGGTCGAAAGGAAAACCCAATGGGGCCCCATAACATTGGGCTCGCGTCTCAGCTATTTTGACTTTGAGGCCTACCAAACTATCATTTATGACAAGAGTTCCCTTGCCCTCAACATGCTGCGGGACCTTATGGGGGATAAGGCATTTTTTGCCGGACTCCAGGAATTCTTTGGGCGACACAAGTATTCCGCGGCCACAACGGGGCAGTTCAAGAAAGTCATGGAAGAGATTTCGGGGAGAGACCTGGACGTCTTTTTCTCTGGCTGGTTCAATTCATACTTCCTTCCGGAAGTTCGGGTGACTCATCTTGTCCAAAAAAAGGAGGCGGGGGATTTTCTTAAGGTCAGGGTGGAACAAGATAATAAGGTATTTGCTTTTCCTTTATGGCTGGAATGGTCGGAGAACCCCCGGGGAGCTGTCCATCGAGAAATGCTGATCATCGATAAGAAAATTCAGGAATTTGAGATACCAGTCTTGGAACAGATTAAAAAAGTCAGAATCAACCCGGACAAAGCTGTTCCGGGCAAATTGACTTTGGTCAAGGGGTAATCTCATCAAGAGAAAGTGTCCAGGTTGATCCTGAGTCTCTTGATGATTTCGTTGAGCGTCGTCGGCTTCAATCCCAAGGATTTGGCGGCTTTTTTCTGGACGCCTTTCGCTTTCCTCAGAGCGTTGAGGATGATTTTTTTCTGGTAGATTTGCGTCTGTTTTTTGAAGGTCAAGTTGTCTTCGGCGTCCTCGGGGATGTCTCTCTCTGGTCCTTCCGGTTGATTTGTTAACAAGAAGGGAGGAAGGCTATTCCGGGTGATCAGGCTCGATTTTGTCAGGACAATGGCTCGCTCGATCAAATTTTCCAGCTCCCGGACATTTCCCGGCCAGTCATAAGCTTCTAAAATCTCCATGACATCTTCGGTCACGCTCTCGATTTTCTTCTCGTTTTCCCGGCTGTAAATGTCCACAAAGTGCCTGACGAGGAGAGGGATGTCTTCCCTCCGTGCTCGCAAGGGGGGCAGTTCAATCTTGATAACATTCAGCCGGTAAAACAGGTCTTGACGAAAGCGCTTCTGAGCGATGAATTCTTCCAGGTCGGCGTTCGTAGCGGCGATGATGCGTGTATCCACCACAATGGTTTTCGTCCCGCCCAGCCGCATGAATTCCTTGTCCTGCATCACCCGGAGTAGCTTGGCCTGGGTTTCTAGACTGATCGTAGAAATCTCATCAAAAAAGATGCTCCCCTTGTCTGCTTCCTCAAAGAGTCCCTTTTTCTGACTAACGGCTCCAGTGAATGCGCCCTTCACATGGCCGAAAAGGTGACTTTCGAGGAGGTCCGGAGGAAGGGCGCCGCTGTTGACAACGATAAACGGATAGTTCCTCCGGTCGCTGTTCTGATGGATGGCCCGGGCCACCAACTCCTTGCCCGTGCCGCTCTCGCCCTGAATCAGAATCGTGCTCCGGGTCGGCGCCGCGGCCTTGATCAACTCGAAAATCTTGAGCATTGGAGCGCTCTTGCCGATGATGTTGTCAAACCCGAATTTCCGGGTGAGTTCGTCTTTCAGCCGGATATTTTCATTTTGCAGGTGTTTGTGCTCTAGAGCTCTTTCGATCGTCAGGAGCAGTTCGTCGTGCTTAAAAGGCTTTTGAATATAATCGTAGGCCCCTATTTTCATGGCGGCAATAGCGGATTCCACGGAGGCGTAGGCCGTAATGATAATAATGCTGGCCTGGGGGTCAATTTTCTTTATTCCCTTGAGGACTTCGATGCCGCTGAGACCTGGCATCAGGAGGTCCAAAAGGACCGCGTCGTAGGCTTGCGAGGAATGCTTCTCTAGGGCCTCTTCGCCAGACGATGAAATCTCGATATCATATCCTTCCGAGGTCAATAACTGGCTCAAAACCTCGTGGATAATCGGTTCATCGTCAATAACATGAATAGTCCCTTTATCTGGCATTTGAGTTCCGGATATCAGAGGACCTGGGTTTTGTTTTTTTCAACTCAAGGTCGGCCGGGATAGAAATCGTGAAGCAGGTTCCCTTCCCCACCTCGCTGTCCACGGCGATATGGCCTTCGTGCTCTTTGATGATGGCGTAGGAAATCGACAAGCCCAGACCGGTTCCCTTGCCGAGGCCCTTGGTTGTGAAAAAGGGGTCGAAGATGTGGGGGAGATGCTGTTTTTTGATCCCTGCGCCCGTGTCGGCGATTTTGATCATGACAACATTGTCTTGCCTAGAGACACCGATTTTCAAGGTCCCCCCCTTGGGCATGGCGTCCAAAGCATTCAGGATGATATTGATGAACACTTGCTGCAGCCGTTCATTCTGGGCCCAGATGAGCTGGACCGGCGTCAGGTCCATGTCCAGTTTGATGTTCATTGCCTTCAGTTTATAGTCAATGAGAGAGATGATCTCTTGAAGGCTGTCCACAATGTTAACTTTATGAAAGGCCGATTCTGAAGGATTGCGGGCGAAATTGAGAAGGTTCTTGATGATCTTTGAAACCCGCTCTGTCTGGGCTTCGATTTTGCCCAGGATCTGGACGTAATGGGAATCGGTCATCTTTTTCTGGAGGAGCTGGATATAGCTCGATATTCCGGTCAGGGGGGTGTTGATTTCGTGGGCCACTCCCGCCGAAAGCAACCCGATGGAGGCGAGTTTTTCCGAGGTCACGAGCTGCTGCTGAAGGCGGATCTTCTCGGTGATATCTTCAAAGACGACAATGGTTCCGTAGGGATTCATGGTGTTGTCTAGGAGAGGAGTTTTGGCAATGTCAAAAATTTTGTGTTCCCCCTGGGGCATTTCCAGAGTGATCTCGCCAAGGAGCCGAAAGTCTTGCTGGGTGTCCGGAGGAAAGAGCGCCAGAAAATTCTTTGGTCCGAGGACGTCCCGAAGCCCTCGCCCCAGGGCCTCCTGTTTCTCCATCGAGAAGATTCTTTCCATGACTCGGTTCCAGCCGATGACCGCACCGTTTTGGTTGAGCACGGCCACTCCAACCGTCAGGCTTTCGATAATATTCTCGCTGTAATCTTTGAGCCTCTCGAGTTCAACAGCCCGGATACTGGCCTGTTGGTAGAGAGAAGCATTTTCAATGGCCAGGCTAACCGGCGAGGATATGGTCGTCAGCAACTCCCAGTCTTCGCTGTTCAAGAAGGAGTTGTCGATCTTCTTCCCCATGGCCAGGCAGCCGACGAGCTTTTCCTCGACCTTGAGAGGAAGAAAATGGGCGAACCCCAGCCTTGAGGAAATTTCCGCCCCTATCTGAAGCTCTTTTCTATCGGAGAAGGAATCGAAGGAAATTAAGTCCTTCTGCTTGAGTTCCTGGCAAAACTGTGGATGAAGAGTGATCGTTTGGGGGAACGTGGCGGACTCCCCCTTATAGCTGGAGACAAGAAATGTTTGGCCTCCGTCTTCCTGATAAAGCAGCAGGGCCAGGCTCTTGAGGGAGAGAGCATTGGCGATGAGGTCGGTGAGCGATTGGGAGAGTCGCTGAAGGTTTCTTTCCCGGCTGAGCTCTTTGCTGATGAAGAGAAGAGTTTTCCGGTATTTATACGCCCGCTTATAAAAGAATCTGTCAAAAAGAGCGGCAAACAGCTTTTTCAGCGGCGTAAAGAGCGTCGCTCCAAGAATCATGGCCAGAACCCCGAGGATGAGCACGTTGAGCTTGTTCTCTGAGAACATTTCAGTCTGCGAGCTCAGGACAATATACAGGCAGGCTAGGACGAAGTAGGAAAAAATAAGAGTGGCGGCCTTTTTAAGCAGCACCTCGAAATCCATAAGTTTGTATCGGGAAACAGAATAAGCAAAAGTCAGCGGAATCAGGGCTTGAAAAAGAATGGTCAGCTCGCTAAAGGACGAAGGGACGTGTCCCAGAGCATAGGGCCCAACATAGAAAACGATAAACGGAATAAACCCAATTCCCAACCCGGAGATAATCCAGTGGACCTGCTTTGCCACCAAGAGATTGATCGGCTGGCGGAGGCTCCCGACGAGCACCAAGAGAGTGATAATCGTAAAAATGGCGAAATGGAATATTTCTAATCTTTCCAGAGTGCTGTAGGCGGAAAAAATTGCGCCGTCATTCCAGCCTCGCGAAAACGGAAGATACAGAACCAGGTGAGCTAAAAGAAGAAGAAATGCCGGCAGATAGAAAAGGAAGATCGATGATGCTCTCTCCTTGGCGATTCTTTTGCGCTGGGGGAAGATGAGAAAGAAATGAAGCAAGAGCGGAGGAAACACCAGCAGGGCGATTTTGTTCAACCAATAAAAGATACGGTCGAGAACATCCATTTGTCCTGTCGAGGAAAAGACGTAAAGGGAATACAGGACAAAGCAAAGGAGATAGAAATAAAGGTAAGGCAGGGAGAAGGTTTTTTTCGAATTGAAAAAAACGACGATACCTATGATCAAAGTGGTGAGTCCGATCAGAGCGAGGTAGAAATAAGCGAGCTTGGAGCCTTTGGACGCCAGGAAAAAGGAGGGGAAAAGAAGCTCTCCCTCCCGGCTGATCTGATACTTGACCTTTTGCCCAGTTGTCCCGGCGGTCCAACAGCTTTTGGCGATATCAATTTTGTTGGTAACGGGAAGGTCATTAATAGAATAGAGGATATCTCCTTTCTTGATCCCGGCGAGATAGGCAGGACCGTTGAGATCCACACTTGTGGCGACAAACCTTCCTGATTTCTCTTGCCAAACGGCCCCGTCGGTGGGTTCCTTCCAGACAATCTTCTCGTAGATATTGATCCCCCCGAGGGTAAGGAATACAGAGATCAAAATGAGGGAGAGAATGATCCGTTTATTCATAAGCGAGAAATCCAAAAAAATGAATCAATCTTGGAAAAAAATATTGAGGCCTCATTCCTAATCCAGGATATGCCTGACTTGCGTCCTAACCGCCCAGATGATTCCTCTTTGCCGCAGCAGTTTTTTCAATGCTTGATCTTCTTTGAGTCCCAAAGGTTTAGTGTTTCTTGAAAAAAAGGAGCTCATGTAATCGTATTTTGGTTGCTTGGCCGGGTATTCTTCGGGGGGAGCCGGGACGGATTCTGGAGGAGGATTTGTCTGCTCCGGGGGCCGAGTTTCTTGAGACCGGGACAAGAAAACAGAAAGAGTCAGCAAAACGAAGACCGTCCCCGCGAGAAGCTTTCTCTTCATTGCTTTTAAAATAATTCTTTTGCCATATTTTGTCAACTTCCAGAGGCCTGAATGGACTAAAATCAAGGGGGAAGGTTTGGTTTGAGGGAAGAAGTCCCGGTTTGGCGTATTTGACAAAGCCGGTTGGATAACCTAATATGAACGTGTCATTGACTCAAAATTGACGAAAAAGTCGGTTGATATATAAAATGCCCTATTTCCTCTGCCGCTTGGCCACCGAGGACGGTCGCTATCTTAACCAGTCTTTTCTGGCCCCCTCAGTCGAGGAATGCCGGAAGCACTTTGAGTCGGAAGGATTTTGCGTCCTGTCCGTCAAGAAAGACTGGAAAAAATTGCCTTTCCCGGCCCTTCCGTTTGAGAAGAAAGTCAAAGACAAAGACTTTATCCTGTTTAATCAGGAGCTCATGGCTCTTCTCCGGGCTGGCTATCCTATCCTCAAGAGCATCGAGCTGATCGCCAGCCGGACGAAGAATGTCCATCTTAGGGAAATGTTCGTAAAGGTGAAAGCAGAGATTCGGGGCGGCAAGTCGCTTTCGGAAGCCTTCGGCCCGTTTGAGAAGGATTTTGGCAAGGTTTATACCGCCTCTCTCTTGGCTGGAGAGCAAAGCGGGAATTTACCTGGATTGATCGGGCGGTATATCGACTACGCCCGAGTGATTGCCCAGACAAAGGCCCGGATCAGGGCTGCCCTCATCTATCCCACGCTCCTCCTGGTCTTCTCCCTGATTTTGATGGCCGTTCTGGTCAATTTTGTTTTGCCACGTTTTTCCGGGTTTTATACGGATTTCGAGGCCCAGCTTCCTGGCATAACTCGTCTGCTGATCGGCTTTGCCGGAGTCCTGAGAATACTGACGCCCTATGCGATTGTCTTGCTGATCGTCCTTATCCTGGTCCTTGGGCAACTTAAGAAGAACGAGAAAACGAATATCTTCCTGAATCGGCTCAAGCTCAAGATTCCCTATGCCCGGGCGGTCTGGACAGAAACGGCCATTTCTCTCTTCAGCCGGACTCTCGGACTTCTCTTGGAGGCGGGCATCACGTTGCTCCAGGCCCTTCCCATCGCCTCTCAAGCCATTCCGAACAAGTTTCTGGCCAGACGGACGCGCCATGTTCCGGATGACATCAGGAACGGAGGCAGTCTATCTGATTCCTTGGGACGGACCGGTTTTTTTAGCCAGTTGGCCATCGATATGGTGCGCATTGGAGAAAATTCGGCCAATTTGCACGGCATGCTCAGGGAAGTCGCCGATGTCCATAACGAAAAAATCCAAGCCAGAATCGACACGTTTGTCTCGTTAATAGAACCGGTCATTATCATCTTCATGGGGCTCCTCGTCGCCTTGATGTTGCTGGCCGTCTATCTTCCCATTTTTAATATTATCAGAGTCACGAGATAAACATGAAGAAAGAGGACGCTAAAAGAATCAGCCTCGCCGAAGAAACGGAAACCAAGAAACTCGCGGAAAGATACAACGTCCCTTATATCGATCTCTCGGCTCACGCTGTCAACCGGGACCTCGTCCAGTCTTTCCCTCCCGAGTTTTTGTACCGGGCCAATTTCATTCCGCTGGAGGAGAATGACAATTCCCTCAAAATTGCCATCGCCGACCCTTCGGACATCGGGACGATCGACTCGATCGAGTCCTATCTGGGGAAAAAAGTCCAGGTTTATGCCGCTTCCAAATGGGCCATTCAGGAAGCCCTGCGCAAAAGTGAAACAGCCCTCCAGGTCCTCAAGGACGCCACGGAAGGTTTCATCGTCCAGGTGGTTGAGAAAGAGAGCGGAGAAGAGGAGGAGGTCATTTCGCTGGAGAAACTGGCTGACCAGGATGGTTCGATCATCAAATTGGTCAACACCATCATTTTTACGGCCGTGCAGAAGAGGGCCAGCGATGTCCACGTGGAGTCCAGAGAAGACGGAGTCAAAATCAAGTACCGCATTGACGGCGTTCTGAATGAGGCGATGGAGCCGATTGACAAGAAGTTCCAGTCGCCGATCATTTCCCGCATCAAGGTCATGTCCGACCTGGATATTGCCGAACGGCGCGTCCCTCAGGACGGACGATTCCGGCTCAAGATCAAAGATAAGACGATCGATTTCCGCGTTTCTATCATGCCGAGCATCTATGGCGAGGATGCGGTCATCCGCATCCTCGATAAGGAGATGATTACTGAGGCCATATCCGAGTTAAAGCTGGACCTCCTCGGTTTTTCTGACAATGTGCTTCGAAAATTCCGTCGGTACATCACCCAGCCCTACGGGATGATCCTCGTCACGGGGCCGACGGGAAGCGGGAAGACAACCTCTCTGTACGCCGCACTGACGGAGATCAAATCGCCGGAGGACAAAATCATCACCATCGAAGACCCGGTCGAGTACCAGATCGACGGCATCACGCAGATCCCGGTGAACGAAAAAAAGGGGCTCACCTTTGCTCGCGGGCTGAGGTCCATCCTGAGGCATGACCCCGACAAGATCATGGTGGGGGAGATCAGAGACCCGGAAACAGCCCAGATCGCCATCCAATCCGCTCTGACGGGCCATCTTGTCTTCACCACTGTCCACGCCAATAACGTCTTTGATGTGATCGGTCGTTTTCTGCACATGCAGGTCGACCCTTATAGTTTCATTTCAGCCCTGAACTGCATACTGGCCCAACGCCTGGTGAGAGTGCTTTGCCCGAGATGCAAAGATCCCGTGAAATACAGGGACGACCAGCTCCTCGAATCCGGTTTGGTGCCGGACATCTACAGGAAACAGGTATTCTATGAAGCCCGAGGCTGTTCCGACTGCAATCTTACGGGTTACCAGGGAAGAACGGCTATCGCCGAGCTCCTGGAATTATCCGACGTGATCAGGGAAATGATCTTGGAGAGGAAGCCGCTCTCGGAGGTGAAAAAAAGGGCCAAGGACGAGGGCATTGTCTTCCTGAGAGAGGTGGGACTGGAAAAAGTGCTCGGCGGGGTGACCAGTCTCAAAGAGTTGAACAAAGTGACTTTTGTCGAATGAACGCATGGCTCAACTCATAAAGAAACTGAAGAATTACCTCACGGTGCCCCCCTGTCCCCAGGTGGTGGTCCAAGTGTCTTCATCTTATATCAGCGCAATTCATCTCGCGGTCAGGGAAAAAACAATCAAACAGCATTTGACCCTGACTTTGCCAGCAGGGCTTGTCGAGCCGCATTTCGACCGCAAGAACATGTCTGATGCGGCCACTCTGCTCGGGCTCATAAAAAAGGGACTGAAGGGGCTCAAGTTCTCCAGGGAGAGTGCGGCAGCCCTTATCCCGGAAGCCTGCCAGAAGGTTTTTATCCTTTCCTTTGAGTCCTTTCCTCCGTCGGAGCGGGAAAGAGAGAAGCTCCTTCGCTGGCGGATCAAGAAACAAATGCCCGTTCTGCCAGAAGAGAACCGCCTTTCCTATCAAGTCATGACTTCGAGCTCTTCGGTCAAGGTGGTTGTTTCCTTGGCCAAAACAGCTGTTCTCCAGGAATATGAAGATTTATTTGCCGGCCTTGGCCTTGACGTCGGGATCATGACGAGCCCCTCTCTGAGTCTTCTCAACCTCGTCGATTGGGAAATCGAGAAAGACTTCATGGCGGCTAACATTGAGGAGGATTCATTCAGTCTTGCGGCCGTCACGCAATCCGAACTGATGCTTTATCGTTTCAAGCCTTTTGCCGTTGAACCCCTAAATCTGGTTCAGGCGAAGCAAAAAATCGAGATGGTAGCAAAGGAAATTGAAAATACAGTTCATTTTATCGAAGATAAAGAAAAGCGCAAGGTTCGCTCCCTCTGGTTGCGCTCAAGTTTAGGTGGGGGGCAGGAGGAGGTCATTTCTCAATTAGCCAATAGGTTCTCGCTGGCCATCAGGGCAATCGAGTCTCCCCTCCTGGCTGAGGTTCGGTCTTCGGATCGAGAGATCCTCATGCCCCTTGCCGGGCAGATTCCATGAAACGAATTCATCTGAACTTGGCGGCCTCCCCTTTGCGCAACAGGAGGCTCTTTCTTGTCCTGGCGGGCTTTGTCGGAACCGCGCTTCTTGTTTTAGCCCTTTTTTCCGCTGTCCTTTTTTTCCATTTCAACGTGAAGAAAAGAACGGTCAAAATCTCTCTTAAAAAAGTCAATGAGGCCATCCTCGCGGATCAAAAAGAGAGGACACGGCTTGTGGCCAAGAGCAAGGAGGCCGCGAGTCGGGACAAAGATAAAATTGACCTGATCAACCGCATTATCCTGAAGAAGAGCTTTTCCTGGACCGGATTTTTTTCCCGGCTCGAAGACTGCCTTCCCGGCCCAAGCTATATTCTCTCCTTGGCCCCCACGCTCGTCGACGATTCCCGAGTCCAGGTTCGGTTTAAGGTCGTCTCCGAAAGCCTGGATGACCTTCTCAAACTGATCAGTAATCTTCAGGCCCAGAACTTCAGTCTGCCCCTGGTGGAAAGCGAAGAGAGAAATGAACAGGGTCAACTGACTTCGGAAATCACAGTCAGCTATGATAGAAATATTTAGCGTTTTGAACGAAAACGAGAAAAGGCTTCTCCGTGTGTTGGCCCTTGCCTTTCTTCTTGTCCTGGCCTTTTTCGTGTTCTTCTCCCTGGGTCAGCGGCGCCGGTATCTTGGTTTGGAAAGCGATCTCCAGGTCAGGGAGAAAGTCGCCTCCGAAGCGACCGGATCCCTAAGCGCCAGCGCTGAGGAATGCTCGAGATGGGAGCAGGCAGAGCAGGATATGGCCGAACTGAAAAAAAGGTACTTTTTTAAAGAGACTGAGGGCCTCAACGAACTCCGAGTGGACCTCCAAAAAATTCTGGCCGAATCCGGAATCGCCCTGCGCTCCATTCGGTATAACTACATGAACCTAGAAAAGGGGAGCTTTAGGCGGGTCAATGTCACTTTTACCTTTACCGGATCCTATCCTATTCTTAAGAGATTCCTCGACACGGTCGAACGATTTCCGAAATTCCTTGTCCTCGAGAAAATCGACTTTATAAAGGTCAGCGCCGGCGGAAACGTCCTCGAACTCAGGGTTGTTCTGGCGGGATACTATGAGAGTATCTAAGATTCTGGCGGTCGTTTGGGTTTTTATCTGGGTTGGCCGAGTTGGCGCGGGGGCGGTTGCTCTCCCCTCGGCCCAAAACTCCTCCAGGGAAAGGTCAAAAATGAGTCTCATCAGGATGGACTTGCTCCGCGTCCAGAGAGACGCGCCTGTCGTCTCCAAAAGGAACATATTTTCTCCGGAGCCATCGTTTGGAGCCACGGCGCGGCCGATCATCGAGGAGCCATCCCCGTTAATTGCCTCGGAGCAGGTTGAAACTCAGGGGGAACAAGCGCAAGCTCCTCCGACCCTGAATGTCAATCTTAGGTACATCGGCTTTATCGAATATACCAGGTCCTCACAAAAAATAACTGCTTTGGTCATCCTGGAAGGCCAGCCAATGGCTGTAATAGAGGGAGAAGTAGTATTGGAGGGTATTCGGATCGGAAAAATCACTCCGCGGGAGTTGGAAGTCGTCATGCCCGACTCCACGACAAGGAAATTTTCCTTAGAAGGAGAATGACGATGAGAAAACGCAGCTTGATATTAATTATAGCGGCGCTATCGTTCTGGAGTTGCGCGAGCTTCAGCTCCCATTATTACAACCTTGGGGCCCAGGCTGAGGTGAACAGGAACTGGGATGAAGCCATCAGTTATTACGAGAAAGCGATTGCCGAAAACCCGAAGGATTATACCTACAAGCTCTCCTTGACCCGGGTGAGGATTTCCGCCAGCTTGTCCCATCTCCAGGAAGCGAGAAGGCTCTTTCGAGATGGAAAGAAAGACGAAGCGACCAAGGAATACCAGAAGGCGCTTTCTTATGATCCTTCCAATAGAGCCATTATCGAGGAAATGAGGCGAACCTTTCAAGAGCCCGCCCCGAAAGAAGCGCTGAAAATGGAGAAGCTGGGCTACCCGGTCAAGCTGAAAGTGGGCCCCGAAAAGATCGAGCTCAAGTTCACTGAAGCCAGCCTGCGCTCGATTTTCCAAGCTCTTGGAAAACATGCCCAGATCAACATCATTTTCGACGAACTCTTCAAGGATATGCCCCTCTCCATCGACCTTTCGGGGAGAGAATTTGAAGAAGCGGTGGGCTATCTCTGTCTTGCCAGCAAGAATTTTTACCGCGTGATCGATGAGAGGACGGTCATCATCGTTCCCGACCAGCCGGTCAAGAGAATCCAGTACGAGCAGAACGCCATCATGGTCTTTTACCTGTCCAATATCAATGCCCAGGATATTTTTGCCGCCCTGCAACAGATGCTCCGGACGCAATACCGCGCCCCCAATATTTTCGTGGATAAAACCCTTAACACGGTCACTGTGAGAGATACGCCGGCGAACCTCGAACTGGCTGCCGAGCTGATCAGAAAATGGGACAAGCCCAAGGGAGAGATCATCATAGACCTCGAGATTATGGAAGTGTCCCGCCAGAAACTCAGGCAGATCGGGCTGGACATCGACGAGGCCGTGGGTTTTAGATACGCTGGACCCGGGGCAGTTGAGGGTGAGGCAAACGCCGGCTGGTATAACCTTGGGGAGATCGCCTTGGGTGAAACGAGCAGCTACCAGATCAACTTGCCGACGGCCTTCATCAGGTTTCTGGCATCCGATGCAGATACCAAAGTCCTGGCGCAGCCGAGGCTTAGGGGCGTCAGCGATGAGGACATCGAGACGATGATCGGGCAGCAGGTGCCCATTCCTCAGACGACTTTTACTCCCATTGCGGCGGGCGGCGTCAATCAGCAGCCTGTGACATCCTTTACTTATCAGGATGTCGGGTTCAAAATCAAGATTAAGCCGAAGATTCACATCGAGGGCGAAATCACCCTAGAGATCGAACTGGAGATTACCAATATAGCCGGGAGCGGGTACGCGGATATCCCTATCATCGGCACCCGAAAAGTCAAGAATACGCTCAGGCTCAAGGATGGAGAGACAAACCTTTTGGCCGGCCTCCTCAGAGATGAAGAGAGAAAATCTCTCCGCGGCATTGCCGGGCTCACGAGCATTCCCGTCCTGGGCAGCCTTTTCGGCGTAACCGACCAGACCATCGACAAGACTGAACTCATCATGACCATTACTCCCTATATCATTCGTTCCGTTCCCCAAACGGCCGAGGATCGCAAGCCGCTTTGGGTTCAGCTCGAGGGCGTAAGTACGGCAGGAAAAGAAGAACGCGCTCCCGGAGAAGGGATCCTCGTATCCGAGGGAATCGGGGAAAAAAGAGAGATAACGGGGGTAGAGGAAGAGCCGGCGGAGCAGCCCAGCGAGGAGCCCGGGGCTAACCAAATCTCCCTTGACCCAGCGAGTTTTGAGGTCCCTCAGGGAAGGGAGTTTCGGGTTAGCGTCAACTTAAGAACGCAGCAGGAAGTCGGCAACCTGTCGCTGAACTTAAGTTTTAACCCCCAGGTCATCAAACTCAAGGACGTCATCGAAGGCGACCTGACCCGGCAGATGGGAGGGAAGGCCCCGTTCCTGAAGAATGTGAACAATCCCGGAGGAAGCTGCACGATCGGGCTCTCCAGCCCTCAGGTCAATCGAGGCTTCAAGGGAGGAGGAGGCCTGGCCGTTCTTGTCTGTGAGGCGGTGGCTCAAGGAGAGACAAGCATTGCTGTGACGAGCATTTCTGCCAACGCTCCGACGGGCCAGCCCGTGAGATTTGTAAGCCGGGATTCGAAGGTCGCTGTCCGCTGAAGATTCAGGAGACCCATCTGCTCTTTTTGACTTCTCTGTTTTTCTAGTTTATTTTTGGCTCATGATCTTCGTACTCACGGGTCCGGTTCATTCCGGAAAGACGAGCCTCCTCCGGAAGCTTGTTGGAGAATGGAACAGACAGGGAATTGGGCTGGATGGCTTCCTGAGCCTAGCCGTGCTGAGAGGCGGAGAGATTATCGGGTACGATCTTTTTGACCTGAGGAGAAAAAAAAGACTGCCCTATCTCCGGAAAGAAGGCCCCACAGACAGTGAAAAGGTCGGACCGTTTTTTTTCATCCCCGACGCTCTGGAGACAGCGAAAAAGATAGTACTTCGCTGGCGCAGAACGAATCTACTCATTATCGATGAAGCCGGTCCTCTGGAACTTCAAGGAAGGGGAATATGGCCGGCGCTTCAATCGGTCTTGCCCGATCCGGCCCTGCGCTGTCTTCTGGTCGTGCGGCGAAGTGCCCTGGCAGAGTTTCGGGACCGCCTGAAGATGGTTCCATTGCAGGTCTTCGATATCGAGGACCGCGATACCCCCGACTTGCTGCGGGAGAAAATCGGGAGCTAAAGACATGACCATCAAGGTCAAATTCCTGGCCTATTTCCGTGATATTTTTGGAGAACGTGAGAGGGAGGTTCGACTGGCCGGTGGATCTCGTCTTCGCGACCTCCTCAAGGTCCTGTGCACTACGGCCGAGCGGGAAAAATACATCTTTGCGGAAGAGGAAAAGCTGAATCCCCAGACGGTTATCATTATGAACGGCATGCCCGTCGAGTCATTGGGTGGCCTGACTGCTCCTCTTTCAGACGGTGATATTATCGCCATTTTCCCCTATCTCGGAGGCGGGTAACAAAGCTTTCGGGCTAGCAAGCGGATCCGTTTCGGTGATGAGGGGTGGGTCCTGCGCGGTTCACCCCTCCGGCGAGGCTCGGGAGATGTGGCTCGAAGTCACGCTGCGATTTCCCCAGCGAGGAAATCTTGCTCGATTCGCTCCTCGCTCTCCTCTTCGAGGAACCGTGCCCGCTCGTCGCTCATACGGACTTCTCACCACATCATCCCTCGCC
>Ga0129297_10000222_pt1 | contig 27202 bp, 29 predicted proteins | sample I18A1metaG_FD_94708 | JGI IMG/M metagenome (GOLD analysis project Ga0129297, IMG submission 94708) | Lake sediment bacterial and archeal communities from Gulf of Boni, Indonesia to study Microbial Dark Matter (Phase II) - ​I18A1 metaG | ecosystem: Environmental > Aquatic > Freshwater > Lake >... | reverse complement strand
GCATCAACCAGCCAGTGTTTGCGTCGGCCACGAGGCAGTCGCCGTGCTGGAGCTGAGCGGCTACGGCGCGGATACGTTCGATATCCACTTCCGGGTCGCCACCGACCTTGAGTTGGAATCGCCGATAACCCTCCGCACGATAGGCTGCCACGCGGCTGGCCATCGCTTCAGGTGACTCCTGCGAGATTGCACGGTAGAGACCGAAGTCTTCGCCGTAACGTCCGCCGAGCAACACGCACACCGGCTGGCGGGTGACCTGGCCAAGGATGTCCCAGCACGCGATGTCGATGCTGGACTTCACGTAGGGATGTCCCTTGAACATAGTGTCCATGCGGTGGTTGAGGCGGCCGAGTTCAAGTGGGTCTTCGCCCAGCAGGTGCGGCCCCAATTCGGCGATGCCGGCTCGTACGCCTTTCGGGTAGGCCGGCAGGTAAGACGGTCCAAGCGGGCACACCTCGCCGTAACCAACCACGCCGGTTTCTGTCTCGACGCCCACAATCGTGCTGTCGAACACAGTGACGGACTTGCCGCCAGACCATTTGTAGCTGCCTTCACGCAGGGGAAGATCCACCTGCCAGGCTGAGATTTTTCTGATTTTCATAGTGAGTTCCATCAGCGGGAAAACGCTGTCGTCATATCGATCTATTAGACTTTCTGAGAAACCAGATGAGAAGGTGTCACTTAGAGTTATTTGGTGAGATCCTATGTGTCGTTCCGCGTATTCAGCGAAGTCTCTCTTCGGTTTTCGTAGGCGTCTCCGTATCTTTTCAGAATAGTGGCTCAAGCTTTTCGCAGATAATATTTGAAGATCTCCCTCGGCTTAGGGTAGGCCTTCTTGCTGTGCGTGAGCCCTAGCCTGACGAGAATCTCCGCCATAATGACAGTACAGCCATGCGAGTCGACAATCGGGAGTTTCTCTTGGAGATACCGGTTCACTTTTGGACCACCGTACGATATTATGACATCTGCTCCGTCCTCGTTAAGCGCAGCTACCGCCTCGGCTAGTACTGCTTTTTTCAGTTCCTCCAAATCTTGTTCTGAAACGAGATCTTCATTGAACGCTGGGGGAGGAAGGTCGATTGCGGGGATTGAGGTCAGTTTCTGTTCGAAGCCGTAGTGTTTGACAATCTCCATGAGCGTTGACCTGCGAACGCTTCACGCTATCGCAGATGCTGAGAAAGACGCGAAGCGGCGCTGTCCGAGATGCGGTGGACCAGTTCAGACGAATCTGTATGGAGCGGTCACTTTTCGTTGCGACTGGTGCCATGAGCGGTATCAACTCGAAGACGGCGAACTTGTTCCTGGGCAGCCTGAACCGAAACGCAGGCCCATGTTGAGGAAGTTCTATGTCCTTCACCAGTAGGCAAGCACTATGGCCTCAGGGCAGTGCGGTTCTGCAAGAGATGCAACGACTTGGCCTTGCCCAGGGGCTCTCGGTTACAGCCAAAAGTATCGAATTCAATGAGGGAATCAGGAAATTCTACCGCCGGTTAGGATTCGAAAAGAGGGGACGATGGGAAATGCGCTGGCCATGTCTTCGAGGGACAAAGGAACAAAACCGAAACCCTGATGACTGCTTTTCTCCTCAACCAGCTGACTACGAGAGCGGTGGGTCATTCTGCATCGATTCGCGAACATGGTAAAAAAGGGCTTACTGTATTCTGGGATAATTCTCTTCTCAGACGCAGTCGGTCTCGGCCTCGATTCACTGATACTTGGCCGGAACATGTTCCACTACTATACTCTCTTTACCCTCGCCCAAGCCGCCTTACTGTTTCTTGTGGGCGGAGCGATGGACGTGACAGGGTCGTTATCCTTCAGCAGATTCAGAGATCGCGCCAAAACATCCGAAAAGCATTGGAGTGTTGACGCTCATCGAAAAGCACAGTCGAGAGCGGCACCGTTTATCGTGACAGGGGTTATTCTGCTTGTCCTAAGTTTCGCTCTGGCATACCCTCTCAGTTAGACATTGAGCTGTCGAAGAGATGGCATGCGACATAATGGGTGTCACTTATCCGAGTCATGCCAGGGTCCTCCTTGGGGCAACGTTCGAAGGCTTTCGGGCATCGTGGGTGGAAGCGGCATCCTGAAGGAGGGTTTATCGGGCTTGGAATTTCCCCGCGAGGAATTAGCCTCTCGCGCTTGTGCTTGGGGTCGGGGACTGGAATGGCTGACATGAGAGCTATGGTGTAGGGATGTTTTGGTGACTTGAACACCTCTTCCTTTAGTCCAACCTCGACTATTCTGCCTAGGTACATTATCGTTATCCTATTGCAGAAGTAGTTCGCCGTAGCCAGATCATGTGTGATGAAAACGTACGTGAGTCCGAGCTCCTGCTTGAGGGATGACATCAGGTCGAGTATCTGTGCGCGGATTGAAACATCAACCATGGCGACCGGTTCATCTGCGACGACAAACTCCGGTTTCAGGATCATCGCTCGTCCTATGACAACGCGTTGACGCTGACCGCCACTCAGCTGATGCGGGTATTTGTCGTAAAGGGTTTCGGCAGGTGTCAATCCCACTCTCTTGAACATCCGGAGTACCTCTTCTTTGCGGTCGCTGTTCGAGCCGATCTTGTGAATATCCAGGGCATGTTTGATCGCCTGTCCGATGGTCATTCTCGGGTTGAGAGCAGCCGCGGGGTCTTGGAAGATGATCTGCGCTCGTCGCCTGAAATCATGCATTGCTCCAAGGCTCGTTTCTGCGATGTTCTCACCGTCAAATATGATTTGTCCAGATGTTGGTTCAATTAGCCGTATTAGTAGACGGCCGGTCGTCGTCTTTCCGCTACCACTCTCGCCTACTAAGCCGAAAATCTCACCACGTTCCACCGTGAAATCTATACCATCAACAGCCCGCACGAATTCCCTCTTTCCAGATAGCATTGTCTCAAGGAAACTCTTCTGAACAGGAAAGTACTTCGTCAAGTGGTTGACTTCAACGAGAGGTGGCACAGCTCATTCCTCTAATCGTAGAGGTGGCATGCTACGAGTCGTTGGCCCCTTTGAATCAGCTTAGGTTCGCGCAGGGCGCATGGCTCGAAAGCGTTGGGACATCGTGGGTGAAACTTGCAGCCAGAAGGTGGACTGATGAGGTCCGGAGGTGACCCCGGGATAGTGATCATCGATCGCTCTGGGTGCATGATGTTCGGCGCGGATTTGAGGAGGCCTTGTGTGTAAGGATGAAGCGGGTCTTCGAATATGTCCTCTGTACGACCCATTTCAACTATTTGACCTGCGTACATGACAGCTATTGTATCTGCCATCTCGGCAATGATCCCGATATTGTGAGTGATCAGTATGAGTGTCAGATTGTAATCTCTCTTCAGTTGATTCATCAGTTCCAATATCTGGGCTTCAACTATAACATCGAGCGACGTCGTTGGCTCATCTGCGATCAGCAGCTTCGGGTTCAGGGCCAAGCCAAGCCCTATCATTACTCTCTGTCTCATTCCCCCGCTGAACTGGTGTGGGTAGTCACCTACGCGCTCGCTTCGTATTTCGAGGCTCTCGAGAATCTTTGCAGCCCTTTTGAGTGCCTCTTTCTTGTTCACATTTTTTTCATGGGTGTGTATGAGTTCGACGAAATGGTCCCCGATCTTCTTAACTGGATTCAGCGAAGTCATCGGATCCTGAAAGATGAACCCCACCCTTCCCCTTACCCTGCGAATCTCCTCTTCGGAGAGCCGCATAATGTCCGTTCCATCTATAACGATACTTCCTTCGGAAATTGTGCCAGGGGACTGGACGAGGCGGATCACGGCAAATCCGAGTGTCGATTTTCCGCATCCCGATTCTCCCACAACTCCCAGAGTCTGCCCCTTTTCGAGAGACAAAGATACATGATCTACAGCTCTCACGTTTCCGGCTCTGGTGCGGTAGTCTACGGTTAGCGAACATACTTCGAGCATGGGCAAGATTTTCAACTCATTGTTCGAGCCTGGGACTCATTATCTCACTCAATCCCTCCCCGATGAGGGTAAAGCCCAAGGCAAGTAGAACGATCATTACACCTGGGAATGTTATTACCCACCATGCTCCGGCAGGCAGGAGCTGCCTTCCGTATGTGAGATCCCAACCCCAGTCGGGAACCGCCACCGACAATCCCAATCCAACAAAGGTGAGACCTGCTGCTGTGAGGATTGCGTCTGCAAAATTGATGGTCGCCACGCTGACAATCGACGGAACCACATTTGGCAGTACATATCGAAACAGGATAGTTCCGCTTCTGCCACCAAGCGCTCTGGCTGCTTCCACGTATGGCAACTCCTTGACTGTAAGTACCTGGCTTCGAACAATCCTGTAGTACGAGGGAACATAAACAACCGCTATCGCAACGCTCATGTTGACGACTCCCCGACCTAGCATCGCCGCGATGGCAATGGCGAGAACTAGCCCCGGAAACGCGTATACACTATCCATGACAAGTGAGCTCACTTTGTCTGGAAGACCACCTGCATAGGTCGCAAGCAGGCCGATCGGGAGACCTACTGCAAGGCACACCGCTACAGAGATCACCGCGACCTGCAGCATCGTCACCCCTCCCCATATTATCCTGCTGAGCATGTCTTGGCCCAGATGGTTCGTGCCAAGCGGAAATTCGGGAGTTGGTGCAGCGAGTATAGGGCCCACATTAATGGCGATAGGGTTGTGCGGAGAGATCCACGGGGCAAGAATGGTGATCACGACAATAGACGCGACCAAAACGGACCCGATTATTACCGTCCAGCCAGCCACGCCCCTACCTTTGAGCTGCACAAAACGGGGAAGAAGCTGTACGAGGATCCTTCCTGTGCTTCCTGCTCTGCTCACTTCATGTCTCTCCTAGAGCCGAATCCTCGGATCCAAGTACGCGTAGAGAATATCAACAATCAAACTGACTAACGCCACGAGCAAACCGAAGAAGACAACAGCTCCCTGGATGGCAGTATAGTCTCTGAAGGAGATTCTGTCAACCAAGTATCTGCCGAGTCCGGGCCATGAGAATGTGGTCTCTGTCAGAACTGCGCCGGCCAATAGGGCAGCGAACTGAAGACCCATCATGGTGAGGATTGGCAGGAATGCGTTTCTCAAAGCATAGGCATAGAGAACAGTCGATTGTTTGAGTCCTCTGGCCTTTGCGGCGGTTACGAAATCGAGCCGAGACGTTTCCAGCATATTGCTCCTGGTCAGCCTGAGGAAGACACCACTGAGGACTACTCCCAGAGCTAACGAAGGCAGGACCAAGTACCGTACAGCTTGGATGAACTTTGTGATGTTACCCTCTAGGAGACTGTCAACTGTGTACAGTCCTGTCACTAGATGAACACCCCCGACGCTCAATCCAAGCGGCTCCATTCCGGGATAAATTCTGCCCCCGCTTGGAAACCAGTGAAGCTGTATGCTGAAGATGATCTGGAAGACCATTCCCAGAAAGAAGACTGGTATAGCGTACGAGACTATTCCGAAAGTGCGAATTGAATGATCCTCGGTGGTGTTGTATGACTGGGAGGCTCTGACCCCGAGAAAGACTCCAATCAACACTGCACCTATCATGGCATATATAGCAAGTTCGAGGGTGGCTGGAAAGGCGGAGAATATCTGTCCACCTACCGGTGAGAAATCCTGCATAGACTTCCCGAGGTCGCCTCGAAATAGGCCCATCAAATAGTCGAAGTACTGTTGCGGCACAGGCTTGTCCAGTCCAAGATTTCGACGGAACGCCTCAAGCGCTTCTGGTTTGACCTGCTTCTCGAAATGAAGTAGCGCTGGGTCCCCGGGGAGAACACGTATGATCAGAAACACGAGCGTAAGCAGCAACAATATCATAGGGATAGTAAGTAGCAGACGAGCGATGATGTAGGATCGAAGACTCATAAGAAAAGGGGGTTTGGGGTTGCTGAGATAAAGCTTTACTCTTCAACCCCGATTCGGATATTTGTCATAAGCCAGCTGCTTTGTGCAGGAGGCACACTTGCTGTTGTAGTCGCGTACAGCGTCCAGTGCCTCCAGTTCTGCGTGATGTCCAGAATCACTCCGCCGACGTTCTGTTTTGTGACCGCGAAAGCTGTTCCCTGGAAGAGTGGGACGATCGGTGCATCCTGTACCATTAGGGTTTGTGCTTGTGCGTATAGCTGATTCCTTGCGGCAGGGTCTGTCGTTGCGCGCGACTGTTCGATCAGTGCATCCATCTGGGGATTCTCGTAGTGGACATGTAGGAATGAGGAGCCCACTGAATGCAGGAATGGGAACATGTAGTTGTCAGGATCAACGTAGTCTGGGTACCAGCCGTAAATGAACAATTGCATAATCTCCTGGTTCCTGTTCTGCCTGAAGCTGGGCCAGTCGGCGCTCTTGAGGTTCACTTGGATAACTCCGCTCGCTTCCAGTGACGATTTGATCACGCTAGCTTGGTCCGCGCTCTGCGGGTAGTGTCCTGATGACTCGTACCACAGGTCGACCACTAACTTGTTCGTCTCACTGTATCCGTACTTAGTGAGAGTTTCCTTGGTAAAGGCATAGTTTGCGTCTCCCAATTCCTTGAAAGCATCAACATGGCCTGTCATTCCGTTAGGGATCATGCTGTAGAGGGGCGCTGCTTGTCCTAGGAAGACAGTGCTGGTAAGAGTTGGTCTGTCTATCGCCGCGGCGACAGCCCTTCTGATCTCTGGGTTGTCGAATGGCTTCATCTTCTCTTGGAAGAGGAGGTACTGAATGAAAGCTCCGACCCCTTCCCAGACCTTGAGATCGGGTTTTGTTCTCAGGTCATTGATGTCTGTTGACCTCAATTGTCTGAAGGCTATGTCGACCTCTCCAGCCTCAATAGCGAGACGGAGCGCTGTGGCGTCACTGTAGAACTTGATTATGATGTGGGGTGTCTTCGGATATCCTCCTGTAGCATTCCAGTAGTTGGGGTTCGCGTCAAGGCGCATCTCGTTATCCTTTCCTGCCACCCTGACCCACTTTGTGAGCACATATGGGCCGAGGTCCATTGGACTGCTGGCGCGGGCGTCCCCCTCAGCATATTCAACAGCCGCGTCCTCTGGGGCGTATTTAGAGTTCACAATGAAGGCGCATTGGCACGCCATCAGGGATGCGAATGGGGCGAAGGGAATGTTGAGATACAAGACCACCGTGTACTTGTCCGTCACGTTGACGCTCTTTATGATATCGCCAAATCCAATTCCGACTTGAGGTCCTTCCGGAATTGCCAGTTTCCAAACGTTGCGATCAAAGGTGTACTTCACGTCGTCAGCCGTGAACTCCCTTCCGTCGTCGAACTTGACACCTTGCCTTAGGTTGAAGGTCCAGGTCAAACCGTCAGGGCTCGCAGACCAGCTCGTTGCCAGAGCGGGGACTATATCGTTGGGGCCAGCAGCTGATCCAGGCCTAATATCAACTAGACCAGAACCAGTATCCCCAATTATCTCCCACCCGAAGAAGTCATACGCCTTGCCCGGGTCGAGACCGGACTCAACGGAGTCGGTCGTTCCCATGATCAATGTGTCCTTGTATGTTACGGGTGGCGGTCCCGTGGTTGTCGGTCCAGCGGTCGTTGGTCCTGTAGTTGTAGAGGGTGGGGTCGGCCCCGGTCCTTGGGTTGCGAAGTATGCTCCTGCAGCAACTGCTGCGATTATCACGACGATAACGATAGCTGCTTGCACTCGTGTAATTGCATTGCTCGACAATTTTCATTTCTCCACAAATCTCGGTATAGCCATCTCTTACTCTGCATTTATTTAAGAACTACCACATGACCCTGGCCAAACAAAATTCTCACACGCAGAAAATCGTTCCCTGTAGGTTTCTGCCGTGCGTCTCACCAAACGACGCCGGATTTGGGCTCAGGTCTGGTTTCTTCGATCACATGTTACTCCAATACCAGCTATCTTCATCGCCCCTTAGATTCAGTAAGTCCCTTGCTTATCGTCCTTGCGGGCGTGTACACGAGTGCTCGATCTGACTACCAGAAACGCCGTCGAAGTACTTTCCTCTCGGCGTCCATGATAGATTCGTAGAGCCGATCCGAAATCCTATGTGTTCGCCTGAGCACCGCTTTAGCCTCTCCTGCTCCTATTCTTCTGCCGCCGAGGATATATGAAGCAACTCTGCCGTGCTTCTGGAGCAGCTTTGCGCTGGCTCTTAGGTCTTCGACAACCCGTTCCTCTGAGTGTGAAAGGTTGCGGCCTTTCTTTTCTTTGATCTTCTCAAAGAACTCCGGGGTCTCGGTAGTTACGCCTAGCTGGCCAGCCTTACACCGCGGACAAGAGAAACTGGCAGGCATGTCCTTCACTCTGTAGATCTTTGCAAACTCGAAGCAGTTCGGGCAGACTAAGGTTCTTGACTCGTTCAGTATTCTGACTTTTGTCGACTCGAGCAAAATCCGCTTCATCTTCTCAGGAGGGATAAGGTCTGTCTTTCGGCTGATTCTCTCTATTCCTATCCTAGCGATTGGACTTGCCTCGGCTGCTTTAGGCGCAACCAGAAGCTCCAGCTCGCCAGCAGCTATCTGCTTGAGAACTCGGATTGTGTTCGAAGCATCCAAGTCCTTTTCCAATGTTTCTTTGAATGCCTCATCCATAATGACCGTTCCCTCAAAACTCCTCATAAGCTGCCGAAGGCTGAGACTGCCAAACTCGACCCATCTTGAGATGGCGCCGAACCTTCTGGCGACGTGCACCAAGCGCCTCTTGAACAAACCAGTCTTCTTGGAAGACTCCGCAACTAATCGTGGGACATCCAACTTTGCGAGCTGTCGCAGAACCAGTGCCACTCTTGTTGCGCTGGCTGAACCTGATGTTTGAACCACGATCCTGTAGGGGTCTTGTTGGACCCCAATAGTCATACCGATCTCCTCCGACAGAACGTGACCGACCAATCTCGCCAGTGTTCTGTTCACAAGTAGCCCGAAATGGGCATTGATTATGACAAAGTCTTCCCAGTCTTCCACGGTGACTCTTCTGTCTGTGGGAAGATCAAGGCCATATGAGACCTGTTGGAAGGTCTCGCTAAGGGAACGACGCATCGTCTCGGTCCCGACGGGATAAGTCTTGCAGAACTCATCGACAATCTCGGATTCACTCTTGCCCGCGCGCAGCTTTTCTTCGACTTGTCTTCGTATTGATCCGACCTCCTGCCCAATCTCGAACGGAACTGGAATCTCCTCGCCCACCCAGCTTGGAATCGAACCAGTCGGATCCCTGATCGGTTTAACGTAGATTTTGTCTCCTCGAATGCTCATCATTCTCCACGGACTGCCACGAACGATGAACTTCCGCCCTGGCTCACCATATTCCGCAACGAATGCTTCATCCAGAACGCCAATGGCGCCGTCGTTGGTTTGGTCGATTACCAGGTACTGTTTCTCATCTGGTATCATCGAGAGCTTCCCGAAGTAATACGTGAAGAGCTCCTTCAGCCTCCGCGGCCGAAGAATCACACTGTCTTGCGGGGAGAACCATGCCAGTCTCGGAAAACGGGAATGCATGTAGGTGAGAACGGCGATTAAGTCCTGTTCTGTCAGGTCTCGGTAGGGGTCGGCTTTCGTGAACATTTCTAGAACCTCATGAAGATACCATCGACTCTTCTGCGTGAGCAACCCAACGAGTTGGTGGGTAAGAACATCCAGCGGCTTGTGCGGGACTGCCACTGGCTCTAAGTTCTCTTCAAGGGCCCGCCGGGCTATGACCATGGCTTCTAAGGTGTCATCAGAATCCAAAGCCACGATTATTCCGTCCGCAATCCTCCCGATCCTGTGACCGCTTCTGCCAACGCGTTGAATGAGCCTGGTCACCTGACGGGGGCTCATGTACTGAATGACGAAATCTATGTTGCCGACATCTATTCCGAGTTCTAGTGACGATGTGGCAACCAAACCCCTCAGTTGCCCGTCTTTCAGACCCCTCTCTGCACTTATCCTGGAAGGTTTTGCAAGCGAGCCATGGTGGATTGAGACAGGAAAGTCGATGTCCCAGACTTTCATCCTACTGGCAAGGATCTCGGCGACGGCCCTGGTATTCGTGAACAGCAACACTGAGTTGTGTTTTTCGATCAACTGGCGCATGAGTCTGAGTCGGGCTGCTACCTCTGGATGAGTGTAGAGTTTCGAAGCAAGTTCTATATCTCCCGAGGCGGGTTCGGGACATGTAACTTCAAGACGAATCTGCCTTCCAACAGGTACATGGACAATTGTTGCTTCTCTTCCATTACCGACCAGGAATTCTGCAACCTTCTCTGGCGTCCCTATGGTGGCCGAGAGCCCGATCACTTGAAAGTCGTGCATGGCGGTCCAGCGAAGTCGTTCCAGTCCAAGGGCGAGCTGACTACCTCTTTTGTCCTCGGCAAGTTCATGGACTTCATCGACTATCACGTATCGCACCGCTCGGAGGTGACGTTTCAAAATCCTCCCAGTCAGAATGGCCTGAAGGGTCTCGGGCGTTATGATCAACATGTCGGGCGGGTTCCTTGCTTGAAACGTTCTCTCTTTGACCTCGGTGTCGCCATGCCTCACCGCAATATTCAGGTCAAGCCGTTTCGCCCACCATTCAAGTCTCTCGAGCATATCCCTGTTGAGAGCCCGGAGAGGCGTTATGTACAGGATCTTGATTCCCGGCTCCTCGCTTCTGTTTGCTATGTACATGCTGAGGACGGGCAGTACAGCTGCTTCAGTCTTGCCCGACGCAGTAGGCGAAATCAAGAGGACGTTCTTACCCGCGAGGATCTCTGGGATAGCTCTTAGCTGCGGGTCTGTCGGTGATGCGAAACCTCTCTCGGCGATAGCCTCGCGTATTGGTTTCGCCAGTTCTTCGAAGACGTTGGGTTGTTGAAGTGCCATTTGTGCGAGAGCGCCTTGCCAAGTAGGCGAGGTGAATGTAAAAAGCTCAACGAAAGGCGCCGCACTTACGAGTTAATAGCTATGCTTGTTCCTGGCGTCGTAGCTGCCTCAGAACAGGCAATGTGGAAGTTACGTCATGACAAGTGTTCTTTCTCCAAGTGATCACGAGAACTCACTTGCCATTGCCCTGCCAACATGCCTCGGGCAAATGATTCATCGCAATCGAGAAGGTTGTCTTCGAAGGCATGTAGAATCGACAAATGAGTCGTCCTTACATGGAGCCACGCTCTCTCGAACCCCACCCACCATATGAACTGGTCATACAATATGTCTCTATTCTGCCCCTCGCATAGGCCAATCTTGCAAATCCATCTCTCGCCTACATGGTCTGCTACTTTGCTCATCATCTTCTCGAATTGATCTTTGGATAGGGTCAGATATTTTCCCCATCTCTCTCCTACTTGTTCTACAACTAGCCGAACCGAGAGTATTTCACAATGCTCGGCATAAATTCAACGAAGGTTTAAGGGGAATGTTCTTTCTAAGGAGGCGGAAATCGCTACTGTAGCGTGATAACCTTGCCAATACGCCAGCCCATCGTTGTTGTACTCGGCCATGTTGACCACGGTAAGACTACTCTACTGGACAAGGTGAGGGGGACGACTGTTGCAAAGCGCGAACCAGGCCAGATCACACAATGGATTGGCGCCAGCCTTCTGCCATCTCAGACGATCGAGCAGATTTGCGGTGGACTACTCCAACAGTTTCATTTTGAAGTAAAGGTCCCGGGACTCTTGTTCATAGACACACCAGGCCACGAGACTTTTTCGAATCTAAGAAGAAGAGGCGGTTCGGCTGCAGATATTGCCATTCTCGTGATTGATGTAACAAAGGGAGTTGAGCCGCAAACTGTCGAATCGATTAACATCCTTAGAAGTCGAAAAACACCGTTCATTGTTGCCGCCAATAAGGTTGACGCGATTCCGGGATGGAAATCTCAACCCGATCTGTACTTCGCGAACTCGATTAAAGCGCAGTTTCCTGAAGTTCAGACCGAGCTGGACAACCGAGTATACACAATCATTGGCACACTCTCAAGGCTTGGTTTCCGTGCCGAGAGATACGATAGAATCTCGGAGTTTACACAAACGGTTGCAATTGTTCCAGTGAGTGCGAAGAGTGGAGAGGGAATCCCGGAACTGCTGGCGGTGCTCACTGGGTTAACACAGGCCTATTTGTCCCAAGAACTTCAGACCACTTCTGGCCCGGCGAGGGGAACGGTCCTTGAGGTCAAAGACGAGCCGGGACTGGGAACGACCGTGAACGCGATCATCTATGACGGTTCTCTAAAGGTGGATGATACTATTGTCATAGGCGGTCGCGAACGACCTATTGTAACTGAAGTTCGCGCCATATTGGTACCCAAGCCACTTGACGAAATCAGAGACCCAAGAGATCGTTTCACAAGTGTGCGCAGGGTGGCAGCGGCTTCAGGAATCAAGGTTGCTGCCCCGAATTTAGAGAGCGCATTGGCCGGTTCCCCACTTTACGCTGTCCCAAAGGCGAAAAACACCAAGGAATATGTGCGGATGATTGAGGATGAGGTGGAAAAACTTCGCATCAAGACCGAGAGATCTGGAATAGTGCTCAAGACCGATACGCTGGGTTCGCTGGAGGCCATTACCGAGGCTCTCTCGCGTCACGATGTTCAGATTCGATTGGCCGATATTGGAGATGTATCGAAGAGAGACATAGCTGAAGTGGAAGCATTCAGCCAGCAGGACAGGCTATTGGCAGCGGTGCTGGCGTTTAATGTTAAGGTTCTGCCAGACGCGGAAGAAGAAGCAAAAGTCGCAGGCATACCGATCTTCGAATCCGACATAATCTATCACATGATCGAAGACTACCTAAGATGGAGTGATGAACAGCGCGCGGCCGGAGTAAAAGCCGAACTCGAATCGTTGGTGCGTCCCTGTAAGGCAAAGGTTCTCCCTGGATTCATATTCAGAAGAAGCAAGCCCGCGATTGTAGGTGTCGAGATCATCTCTGGGCGGCTCAAGCCGAAATACCAACTCATCAGCTCCACGGGAAAGAGACTCGGTGAAGTCCGAGGAATACAGGATAAAGGAACCGACCTTCCTGAAGCCCTGGTTGACATGCAAGTAGCCGTGTCGATCGAAAAGGGCGTAGTTGGACGCAACGTATCCGAAGGTGATGTTCTTTACACTGACGTTCCAGAGAGACATCTCAAGACGCTCACATCGAAATTCCCTTCGGAACTAAATGAGAGCGACCGCGAGACCATTAACGAGTTGATTCAGATCAAGAGACGCGAGAACCCGGTTTGGGGGCTTTGACCTACTTTAGCAGGCCTTCCATGAAGATCCGCAGAACGCGATCCTCGAATGTAGGCTCATCCATGGACTACTTGATCAGGTATTCGCGCTCGGTAGGTTTTGAGTATTTTGTGATCTCGTTCGTAGAGAAAAAGATCGAAAGCTCGCGCTTGGCATTTTCAATTGAATCTGATGCGTGAATGGCATTCGGCGTCATTGAAATAGCGAAGTCGCCCCTGATGGTGCCCGGTGCGGCATTCGCAGGGTTCGTTGCGCCAACCAAGTTCCTGACCACAGCTACCGCATTTGGGCCTTCCCATATCATGGCGAAGACAGGGCCTGAAGTTATGTGAGAAACTAGATCTTTGAAGAACGGTTTTCCCTTGTGTATCTCGTAGAGTCGCTGAGCTTGGCTCTCTGAGACGTGGAGTAGTTTAGCAGCGAGCAATACGAGCCCCTTCTTCTCAAACCGCGAGACGATTTCACCAATTAGCCCCCTCATGACACTTTCTGGTTTGAGAAAGGCGAAGGTCTGCTCGGTCTGCAATAGGGCTGTCCCTTACTTGCCTCTTTCCTTCTTACCGTAGTAGGCTGTCCACTTCAGCTTCCTTGGGTCTCTGCCGAAAACCATCATGCTCTTTCTGCACTTTGTAGAGCAGAAATAGAGAATCGAACCGTCATTTCGAACGAACATGATCCCTGTAGCCTGAGGGAAATCCTTCCCACAGAAAGAACACGTATAAGTCCTCGGCAAGCTGCAGACGCGTCTCCCTACCTAATCTTCTTGGCTTCTCTCTCAGTCTCCCGGAGCATGAGTATGTCTCCGGTTCTGATGGGGCCCTTTATGTTTCGGGTGATGACCCGCCCCTTATCCCGTCCTTCCAAGATTCGGACGCGTACTTGGATCACTTCGCCCGTAACGCCTGTTCTGCCGATTATTTGAGTGACCTCAGCTGGTGTGATCGCCTCTTCTGTTCGTTCCTTGGCAGAACTCATGTCTGACCTTTAGCTCCGCCTTTTCTCAGTTGATCAACTGCTTCAACTATTTCTTTCAGCGTCTTGGAACCCTCCCCACCATCTATGACAGAGACGGCAGCGCAGCCAACATCAATCCCCGCCGAACGTCCTAGATCGAGCTTGCTCGGAACAAAGAGGTAAGGTATCTTTCTTTCCTCGCATAAAATGGGTAAGTGTGCAACAACCTGAGGAGGGTCAACATCTTCCGCTATCACAACCAGTTTTGCGACTGCACGTTCGATTGCCTTGGTGCTCTCGTTCGTTCCTTTCCTAACCTTGCCCGAATCTCTTGCCACCTGTACTAGCTGGTAGGCTTTGTCGGATACATCCTTCGGTACATCGAACTTAACGTAGAAGGATTTTGGCATTCGCTTCACCGCACATTTGCCAATCGGCTAGCGTAAGCAACGACGAGCCTTTTATGAACATTTCTGCCCTAGAACTCTCGATTGTCGAATCTCTCTTGTTGTTCCAGAAAAATGCAATGGGGTTGTCAAACTTGAATAGTCACTTTTGCTCTCAGATTCGAAGACGTGGTCGTCGCCGGACAATGATCTACGATGATCTCCGCGAATGACGTCCTCCAAATAATAGGTGAGATCCATCAGTACTCGATGCTCCTTGTGGAGCTCAAGGACGCGACGACCTTTGGGATATCATGCTCTCCAAGCGAGAAGCTGAACTATTTTAGAGTAGACAGAAAGCTCAGTACGACCGAGAGAAGAGAACTGGTCAAGAAATTGTACTCAGGTGAGACGCCCGGATCTTTGCGCCCTCTGCCCGTTGAGCAATTTCTTCTTGAGATCGAAGGCAAGAAAGCGAAACACATTTGGCTTGAAACCCGTGGAGTTGAGCGGAAGGAATTGGGGTTTCTCAGCATTTCAGAGTTGAAGGCTTTCTTTAGAACTCATTGTCGTAGGTAATTCGTGAACCATTTTCTGGCAACGTTAATAAAAGGCATTGAGGCGCTAGTATCGCTCCGCACTTTGGAAAAGGTCAATGAGATGGCCAAGTTCAAGCTAATCATCTCGGATCCGGCTACTGGTAAGTCTTCAGTAAGTGAGGTTGAAGGAGCGCGTGCGCAAGCGCTTGTTGGCCGCTCCCTAGGTGAGACGGTAGACGGATCGGCCATCGGAATCTCACATGGTAAGTTGCAGATTTCTGGTGGATGCGACAAGAATGGAATCCCAATGAGGCTTGATGTGCACGGTGGGGTCAAGAAGTATATCGTCTTGTCAGCCGGACCTGGCTTCAAAGCGAGACGGTCGGGGGAAAGAAGGAGAAAACTCGTACGCGGCCGGACGATCACAGATGAAACGTACCAGATCAACTTCACTTCAATCAAGAGAGAAGCTGAACCGAAACCAAAAGAACAGGTCGTAACGAAACCGAAGGTCGAGGGACCTCCGAAGCGTGCGGCACAGAAACCCTCGGCCAAGAAGCCTGCAAAGAAAGCAAAGTAGAGGTTGAATAAGAGTGGACTTGAAGATCAGGCGGGAAGACTACAATGCGCTTTTAAAGAGAAAAGAAGTGCAAGTCGAGGTCGACCATGACGAGAAGGGCACCCCGTCAAGACTGGAACTAAGGAAAGCCCTCGCAACCAAATACGGGACTAAGCCTGATAACGTATACGTTATTGATGTCGCATCTATGACCGGAACACAGCACGCAATCTGCGAAATACAGGTCTATGATGACCCTCAAAGCGCCCAACGCATTGTACCCAAGTACATACAGACGCGTAATCTTCCCCCAGAAGAACGGAAACGGCTGAGGGAGCGGGAGGCGAAGAAAGAGGAAACGAAGCCGGCTAGGCCTGAAAAACCGAAGGAACAAAAACCTAAAGATGTCGCAAAGGCGCCCGCCGAAGCACCGAAGAAAGGCAAGGAGAGTGAATCTAAGTGAGCGCGAAGAAAGAAGCGAAAGCTAGGCAAGGGTCTCTCTACGAAGTCGATTCCCAGAAAGGAACGATCAAGCTGAAGAACCGCAAATGCCCACGCTGCGGCAGCATAATGGCCTTTCATAGGAACCCTGTCGAACGCTGGACATGCGGGTCATGTAGTTTCACAGACTTCGTCAAACCCAAGAAATGAACTCAGTCTCTTTTCTCCATCCCCTGAATTATCCCGTCGACCTCTCTCTTCTTTTCACGCGAGACCCGGACTAGGACGATTCCTTCGTTCGGCTGTCCGTAGACAACAAGCGATCCTAGAGGAGCGACCGAGATAGCAACGAGGGTGAGTAGATCTTCTTCTCCGTCCACCTGAACGATGCTATTCCTTCTTCGTGTCGCTTCCTCGACCGCCTCCCAAGCAATCAGATCAATCGTGCCAGCCGCGTTCTTTGTTCGAAAAACATGTTGGGAGCTATAGGCAAAGGGCGTTGCTTCAGCTCTCATCTCCTTCTCATCGACCACTACGACATCTGGCTTGATCCCTGCCTGAACAGCGTTTCTGGAAACTGTGTCACCAACAAGGAGCAGAAGCGACGGTCTCTCAGCCCCTATGGTTTCCTTGAGGACGCGATTGCACTCGACGGAGCTTCCTTTAATGAGCTCACCCAGCGGTTCCTTCAGTTTCTCCCTTTGGTCCTTGGTAAGAATCAGGTTTGGCAATGGCAGAAACAACTTCTGACCAAGGAACGCTCAGCGATCAGCGGACGCGCAGAGCGTAGCGACCAGCCGTAGTAATCCCCATCCTTCTAGCTACTTCAGAAGCCGATGGGTCAACTATTACAACCAATCCGCTCCAATCGTCGCTCAGGTTGGTAGATTTGCAGTTCGGGCAGAACGGCCCATTGCTGATAAACTTGCAGTTCTTGCAGGCTTTCTCGCTCAAGCAGCTTTCTCCTCATGGACAACCTTTGTTCGCTTGACGTCGGTCTCTATCCAGTCCAGCTTTCCCAAGAAGGGTTGTCGCATCGTGATGCCTATCTTTCCACCCGTTCCGCCACGTGGGAAACTCACGGCTATGATTCTTCCTCTCACCAAATCGCCTTTGCCAAGCTTCCTTTGCGACTCTTTCCCTACCAAGACGCCGTGTTTTTCGTCGAAAGATATGTAATCGTCCATGATCTGCGAGACGTGCAGAAGCGCATCTTCAGGCCCAATTCTGACGAAGGCGCCGAAATCTGTCACCTCAACGACTTCTCCCTCGACGACTTCATGCATCTCGGGGTAGAAGGAGAGTAGTTTGAAGGTGACCTTGTGGTATGTGGAGCCGTCCCCTGGAAGGATCTTCCCGACGGGGTCAACATCCACGTCGACGACTAAGACTACGTATCCAAGCTCTTCGTCCACTATGTTCTCGTATTTCAGTTTGATTTGTTCCTTGGCCGCCTTATCGATCGGATGGCCGAAACTCTGCGGTGGGATTCTGACTATGTCCTCGACCGTCACTAACCGGAACATACTTCTGGCCTCTAAGCAACCATGAATGTTACTTTCTAGAAGTAGGCAGGTTCTACGCCTTCAACTTCTAACTTGGATTTCTCCCTGAGGTACACGACCGGGACGTTAATATCTCTTAGCCTCTTTTTCAGCTCGATGTCCGTGGTCGCCACAATCGCGCCTAGCTTTTGTGAAGCTTTGATTATTGCGTCGTCAACAGTCTCGCCCGGTTGAAGCGCAACTTCCACGACCCGACAACGCGACGCAAGCTGAAGTGCAAGGGATGCTTCCGGTGCTCCTTCGCCTCCTCTCGATGAAATCCCGGTGAGCTCGCTCTTTACCGCTGAGGGGACAATAAAGTCAACCTTCTTCTGCAGAAGGTATTCCATCTCCTGAAAAATGTCGATGTGAAATTGGAACGGAATCATGAGAAAGTTTGAGTCCAAGATAATCCTGACTGGCAATTTCAGACCTTCAGAGACCCGAATCCAATTAGCCGCCAGCTGTCAGCAATCCTGCGGCTTATGGCGACCTTCGCTCCTGGTTCGGCACAGGCGGGTTTTCTGAGATTGATATCGACAAGGTCTTCGCGAGCAGAAGAAACCATTCCTGATGTTACAGCGGTGCCCAGGTTCAATACTAAGGCTTCATTGGTTCTGATCTTCTCAACGGGAACAGCGAGTTCCGTTCCGACGACCTTCTCGAAGAGCTTGACGTCTAGCGTGATCTTTCCCAATGTCTCGGGTAGAGTATCAACCTTTCCGACAACACTTCCAACAAGGCCATCGGATTTGGAGAGCGAAGGGTCTAGGTCAGTTCCCATACCCACGAGCCCACCGCTTCGGGCTTCTTGAACCGGACCTCTGCTCACGCTTAGGCTCCTAACAGTCGTGACGAGCCGTTCGTATCTCGTCTTCCCCCCTTCCTGAACTGAAATACCTGGTCTTATCTCAACTTCATCGCCAATTCGAAAGCTTCCCTGAACAACCGATCCGCCTATGACTCCGCCGAGCAAGCCGTCGAGCTCAGTCCCGGGTTTGTTAACATCGAAGGAACGCAACACGTACATTCTAGGAGAAGCAGTGAAGTCTCGTTTCGGGGTGGGTATGTATTCTTCGATGTCACGCAACAGTATGTCGACGTTCGTACCATGCTGAGCTGAGATCGGAACAATGGGCGCATCCTCGGCGATGGTTCCTTTGACGAATGTCTGAATCTCCTTGTAGTTCTCAATCGCCCTCTCCTTGCTGATCACGTCTATTTTGTTTTGCACGACTACGAGGTTTTTGATTCCGACGCTCTCAGCTGCTAGCAAATGCTCTCTGTCCTGAGCCTGAGGGCATGTCACGTTGCTTGCCAAGACAAACAGAGCTCCGTCCATCAACGCTGAGCCTGAAAGCATAGTAACCATTAGGCTATGGTGACCTGGGCAGTCAACAAAACTCACCGCACGTCTGAACTTAGTCTCGCTTCCGCAGTTCGGACACCTTGTTCGGGTCGTGTAGTTGTTGGGAGCACGGCATTTCGGGCACTTGTAGATGAATGCGTCTGCATAGCCTATCCTGATAGTGATTCCTCTTCTGAGCTCCTCTGAGTGACGAGCGGTCCATACACCCGTTAGGGCTTGCACGAGAGTACTCTTTCCGTTGTCAACATGCCCAAGGGTTCCAATGTTTACCTCAGGCTGGACAACTTGATCCTCGCCTTTCTTTTCTGATTTGAGAACCGCTTGTGCCATGCCATTATTCATCCGTTTTGTTGACTGGGAACATTCCGTTCAATATATGTCTGAGGGTGAAAAGCTAGGACAATTGGCAACGGTTTCTTACAAACCTCCAGAATCACGAAGAACCTCAATGTGTCCGGACTTGAGAACGAGTACGGAGACCGTCTCGGGTAAGCAGATTCCTTTCATAAGCTTAATTAGACATCGCCGGCGATGTCTCATAAACGGCGAGGACGATGGGTGAGCGTTTTTGCAAGGGAACCTAGAGTTTTGCAGCTGATTGACAGGGAAAGCCCTCAGCCTTGGTCGTCCACGTTTCTTGAACTAAGCAGAAGTGAGACCGTATGGTTCTAAGAGTATACAACACTCTCTCGCGCACAATCGAAGAGTTCAGACCATTACGTGGAAAAAGGGTTCACATGTTCGTCTGCGGACCCACAGTCTACGACCACAGCCACGTCGGACACGCCAGGACATACTTGGCCTACGACATAATTGTACGATACCTCAGAACCCGAGGTTACCAAGTCTTCTACCTGATGAACATAACTGACATTGAGGACAAGATCATCGACAGAGCTAACGCAACGGGAGAAGACCCTCTACTGCTGTCGAACCGGTTAACCAAGGAATTCTTCGGGGATATGGAAGCGCTTGGCATAACCAGCGTCAACCTCTACGCCAAAGCATCGGAACACATTCCCGAGATAATAGCGCAGATTTCCACACTCGTGGAGAAGGGTTACGCATACCAGGTGGAGGGAGATGTCTACTACGATGTTTCCAAATTCCCAGAATATGGATCACTATCAAAACAAAACATAGAGCAGCTCACAACACACAGGATTGAACCTGACACGCGGAAGAAGAACGTGATTGACTTCGCGTTATGGAAAAGCCAGAAACCAGGCGAACCAGCCTGGGAAAGCCCTTGGGGCAGGGGCAGACCAGGATGGCACATTGAGGACACAGCAATAGCTACGACGTACTTCGGACCTACCTATGACATACACGGCGGTGGCCTCGATCTGATATTCCCTCATCACGAAGCAGAAATTGCACAGGCTGAAGCGGCAAGTGGGGTCAAGCCGCTCGTGAAGTATTGGCTCCACGGAGGACTCCTCATGATCGGCGGTGCGCGTATGGGCAAGTCGATGAGCAATTTCGTAACGATCAAGGAAGCCCTTCAACGACATGCCGCAGAAGCTTTACGGCTGTACTATGCGATGAGCCATTACCGGAGCCAACTAGAATTCGACGAATCCAACATTGCGCAAGCAGAACAAGTGCTCGACAGGCTACGAGCCGTGCACAGCCAGTTTAGAGCCCTCCTCGAGACTTCAAAGTCTGAAGCTGACGAGGCTCTTGACCAAGAGATTCAGCGATTAACTGAGAACGCCATGCAGAGCTTCGTTGATTCGATGGATGATGATTTCAACACGCCTCGCGCCCTAGCGACACTGATATCCTTCGCGAAGGACGTGGAGCCTTACGCCGCACGCCAGATTGGACGACGTTCAGTCGAGCGAATTATGGAAACGTTCGATTACTTCGGGGGCGTGTTCGGCATACTTCAACGAATCGATGCCAGGCATCGCAAAACACTTGATGATTTGGTGAAGTTGGTTCTGGAAATTCGCGAAGATGCAAGGAAACGAGCAGATTGGAGTACCGCAGACAAGATTCGGGATCGACTCTGGGAAATTGGCATTGGCTTGGAGGATACGCCCACTGGCGTCCGGTGGTATCTTCCTTCATCAAAAACTCGCTAAGAACAAGTTCAAAGCTTGTAACCTATCTTCCTGAGGAGGCTCTTTCTTTCAGCCGCATCCTTTTCGGTCTCGATTCCCTTTGATGAGAGGCCGTCAACAACCCCTAATATTCCGCGTCCCAGCGTTGTTTCGGATAGGATAACCTGAAATGGGTTGGCCGTCGCTAGGTAGATGTTGCACACTTCTGGAACAGATTTCACCTTATCTAGGACGTTTATGGGGTAGGCGTTCCGCATGAAGATGATGAATGTGTGCCCTGCCGAGATTTCGAATGCGGTCTTCGAGGCTAATTCCTTGAGCTCTGTGTCGTTCCCTTCGAATCGGACGAGACATGGGCCGCTTGATTCACAGAACGCCAACCCGAACTTTATGTTTGGGACCGCGTTGACCAGTGCTTCGTACAGATCTTCGACGGTCTTGATGAAGTGGCTCTGCCCCAAGATTGCGTTACATCCTTCAGGAACTTTGACATCGACCACTCTGGTATTCAATTTCGGGCCTCCCTAGGTCAGCTCGAATTCCTTCTCAAGATAGACAAGGTTATCAACGCCTTTAGATGTGATGGCCACGGTGTCTTCAATCCTTACACCACCATACTTTCGCAGATAGACCCCAGGCTCGACGGTCACAACCTGTCCGCTTCTCAGATTGTCCTTCCTCATGAAAGCCAGGTACGGCCGTTCCCCAATTGTGAGACCGACTCCGTGTCCCAGCGAGTGGTTAAAGCCCGAGTTCACAGTCTTTGCCTTGCCTCTGTAGATATCTCTCACAGTCCGGTAACCCCGACGCTCAATGATGTCACATACTCTTGCCATGGCAGCTTCTCCTGTAACGCCTTCCCGCAGAAAGTCCAAGCTGTCAGTTTGAGCTTCATAGACTGTTTCGAAGAGCCGTTTCGCTTTCGCATCAGCCCTTCCCACGACGAAAGAGCGCGTGATATCTGACCAGTAACCCGTTTCCGCCTGAGGGAATATGTCAAACACAATGAGTCTTCCTTCCTTTATTTCGTCGCTCAGAACACCCATGTTGTGGCCTTCCGAGGAGGATGGACCAGTCGCGAAGATCGTGCCCTCCGGGGCAACTAAACCTTCGGCAGCTAGCTTCGAGGAAATCAGGGCTTTGATCCGGCCAACGGTTGCGCGTTTTCCAGCTACCTGCAAATGGCCGCGTTTTCGTTTCATGTTTCGCAAGATTTTCAGAATGCTTTCCACGACTTTGCTTGTCGTGTCCGCGACGCGCCGGAGCTCTTGAATCTCCTCACGGTTCTTCGTTTCGCGAGCGGTTTCGAGGATTGTTGGCGATTGCTCTCCGACCACCTCGATTCCAAGCCTTCTCAGCTGATTGGCAAGGCGGATTCCGTAGGCCAAGTCATTGCGCCCGAATAGAGCCACTTTCCCCTTCACTCGCTCCTTCTCGAAAATCGTTCCGAGCAAGTGGGGAAAGGCCTTCCCATGCCCATATTTCTTTACGAGTTTTTCCAGACCCCACTCTGTGTATGTTTCAATTCTCTTTACTCTATGCCACTTACGGGCAGTGCTAAGGTCGAGGTTGCTGGTAACCAAGAGCGGGTCCTCATTCATGCGTTTGACATACACGCCGCCTCTGGCAAGATTTCCACCAACAACATAGGTCAAGTTTGGGTCAGAGAGTGTTGTGTCGCCGAGAACAGCGATCGCGCGAATCTTCCTCTTCTGCATCTCTACGTCTAAGTGCTCCTTCATGGGCAATCAGCTCGGCTACTGCTCAGCCGCGAATTTTAACCCTTGTCGCTTTCATTGACAGCGTCTGGAGTCTCGAGCTGATGCATGATTTCACAGACATTCAAAGTCGCAGCTAGCATTCGAACGTAGGAACTGAATATGGCACGAAGAGTAGCTGCATCCTTAGCCTCGAAGTGTAAGTTGAGCATGTTTCCCCTGACAATAATTGCTGCTCGCGCTTTCTGCCTTGCGGGGTGCACCAACTCAGGCTTCAATGCCTCCACAACGGCACGCATCTTTCTTCTTGAACGAAAGCTGATTCGAAGAGTTGCACATGCCTTAAGCGTCTTTGTCCGAGTCATCCAGATCCCAGAGGAGCCTTGATGTCACCAACTTTGGCCCAACGTCGCGCCCAGCTGGGGTGATGTTATCACAAGATGGATGGATTTGTCAGGTTTCTCACTAATATGTAGCGTGCTCTGCAGCTGAGTGCTGATGGGGAAACGGTTCCGGAAGCTCCGGATAAGATATTGTACATATCCTGAGTTTCTTTCGTTGTATCGAGGTCGTACCCAACGCCCTCCATGGTCGATTCTCCTCAGTAGCCTTATTCTCTTCTGAGTTTGACAAACCTCAGGATGATTCAGGGAGCAAGCGGCGTGTTGCTGCGTAGTCTGACTTCGAAGAAATCAATGGGGCCTAGTTCGCCATGCCAACGGTAGAGAGCAAGTGAGGCCGATCACTCAGGTTTGTCCTCAGGCATTTCCTCTGTTCCCTTCAACTTCTTCGCTTGTTCCTTTGCCTCAGCCTTCTTGCGTCTTCTCTTTGCTCTGGCTTTGCCTTCTGCTTTGACGGCCTCAGCTCTCTCGGCCTTCAGTTCTGCAAGTAGCCTGGAGGCTACTCCTGCGCGGGATGCTCTTTCAGCGATCTGCCCGAGCTTTGTCGTCGGGGCATATGCCCCTCCAGCGAATTTGAAGCCACACCGGCCGCAGAGCCATATTCCAACGGATAATCGTCTCACCGCAGTTATGTGGCATTGAGGGCACTCGTGAGGGGTTCTTAAGGCGGCGACTAGGGTGGCGTACCTTTTCCTTGCTACGGTGCCATACCGTGCACCAAGGCTGCCTGCAGGGCCGACCTTGTAGGTTCTCCCCATGCTACGCCACCTTGGACAAGATCGTTGCGCGCAAATCCTTGGACTTGTTGATCGATGTGGACACGATTTGCTTTATTTCGTCCACCGTAAGAACACCCAACCCGCCTTTCTGCATCGCACATACGTTGTCATTCTTGTCGGTCGTGACAGTCAGCCTGCAGCTCATGACCTGTTCTTCCTCTAGGCACGGGTCGAGAACCACTGAACTGTCAATCTTCGCCGAAGATATTGCGACAGGGTAGTTTTGTATTGGTAGAGGGACCAACTCATCTTTGTATTTCAGTTCGCCGTCTTTCACTTCGAAGGCATTCATCTTCGCATTGATTAGTGCCCCTAAAGCTGCCGTGGCCGACGCGTCGATAAGGTTCCCGTCATGGTCCAAGACGTAGATGTCAACGAAAACGACGAAAACTTTCTTTCCTGGCTGAATACACAGCTTTTTCAAGTCAATTGCTTTCGATTCCCTTATTCCCCTGTCAACAACCCTGGCAAGCTCAATCGAGTTTTCATCAGGCGGACCGGCCTCAAAGGAGGGTGAAGCAAGGGGAACGAGTTCTGCATTGACAGTAAGAATGCCCTCGTTGGGAGTGTCCTCGAAGGGGTCGCCAGTCTGGATCTTCACTCCGGCTAAGACCTTTGTCTTGCCCAGGTAGACCTGGGCTGAACCATTCGCCTTCTCGACCATTCCTGGAGTCACGGTGAAGGGCCTGTAGTCCAGCGGGTTTCGTTCGTCAAGCCTTCTTCCTCTGACGATTAGATCGACGACTGTCTTCTGTTCAATCTTAGCGACGGGTGAGATTTGATGGGTTGCAGACAACTACGCTCTGACCTCCTGGGCCTCTTCCTTCTCCTCAGTCTCTTCCTTTGCGACGTGATACTTTTGTTTGAGAGCTTCACGCTGCATTTCGTAGATTCTTCTGCATGCGCCCGTGCTCAATTCCAGCGCTTGCATGAACTCTTCCTCAGTAAGCCCCCCGTCCATTTGTAGCAAACTAACCACATTCGATTTGGGCATGAATGCAACAGGCAGGTCGGCCTCTCCTTGCTTGTCCTCCACATCCGAAAGGTCCAAAACGATCTTTCCTTCGATTTTGCCGGCAGCACAGGCAGCCACGAGTTCGCGCATCGGAATCCCCGCATCGGCAAGGGCCAGAGAAGCTGCAGTTATTCCGGCGCATCTTGTTCCAGCGTCTGCCTGCAATACTTCTATGAAGATGTCGATGGTCGTTCTGGGGTAGTATTCTGACATGATCGATGGTTCCAGTGATTCCCTTATGACTTTGGAGAGTTCCTGCTCGCGTCTGGACGGCGCTGGGGATTTTCTCTCCTCTGTGGAGAATGGTGCCATGTGGTAGCGACATCTTACCACCGCGCGGTCAGCGAGCGCTATGTGTTTCGGGTGCGCTTCCCTGGGCCCGTACAAAGCGGCTAGAATCTTGTTCTTGCCATGTTCGATGTAGGCTGACCCGTCAGCCTTGTCCAGAATGCCGACCTCCATCTTGATCGGTCTGAGCTCGTCCCAACGTCGGCCATCGACACGAAGGCCGTTCTCATCCAGTAGACGAATCGTTTTCTGATTACCCAACAGTTCTTCCCTTCATTTGATTAACTATCATAGCTTTTACCCGGTCGGTCAACCCAGTAGTGTGTGCTTCACGCTCAATCATGTAAAGAGCTTCGACAGCAATTCTTTCCTGGTCTGGGTTTTTTCCCGTTGCCAGGATAACGCCGTTTTGGCCTGGAATGATGTCAGTCCCGGTCTCCTTCTTCAACATTGTTATCATCGAACCTTTCTTGCCGATTATGCGAGGTATCTTTGCTGGTGTTATTCGCGCAACTCGCCCCGAAGTAACCTTGCCCAGTCCCCTGCCTTTCGTCGTTAGTAGGGGGTCTCTCGTTCGATCGAACGCGATGACTTGTGCAATCATCAAGTCACCAACACCATATATGTACCCTAGGTCGCGGCGGCCGCCTCCCTCTCGACCCCGATGCATAGGAGTCTCGGACAACGGCAACAATGCCGGATATGGAGCGCAGATGTCCACTTGCCAACCGGACATTCCAATGTCAGTAACTCGGCCGATCACAATGTCGTCCAAGCGCGGAATGTACGCGCCTTTGATCGGGACGACGATCATCTTGTTTCCGACGACATCTGCCAGTCCTACGCGTGAAGCGAAAATCTTGGAACCTTCGCGGTAGGTATTCTCTCCCGCAAAATATGGCCCTTCAGCAAGAAGCTCTCCAGGCGCGACCAACTGCTTTCTTTCTGTATGCACCGTCAACCATTCCAACTCAGACTTGTATAGGAAGGCCTGCAAGAACCAGGAAACTGCTACATATACTTTGGCTAGTTCTTTCCCACTTCGAGGTCTAGACAGCTACTTTAGAACTTTGGTCTGGATTGTTCCCTGAGTGATCTTTCCAAGCCTCTCCACAAAAGGCCCGTACAGCCCTGCAGGCATCTCCACGACGGCAACAAGTGCGCCATCGGCCTGCCATTCCTCTCTGGTGATGGTTCCGAAACCCTTGATTGTCCCATAGCCTTTCGCGGCATATTCTGCCAATACCTTGACTGCGACCCGCATTTGCTCCATTTTGATCGGAAGAACGGACCTCAACTCCTCAATGATGTCTTTCGCTTGTTCATCTGCACTCTTGAATGGGTCGATCGAGTACTTGACTTGGCTCAGGGCTTGCTCGATTCTAAGAGGAGGATGCGGTGTACCTGTTCGAGGGTCGATGCAATTTCTACTAATGAAAGCCACAATCTGCTTGCGTTTGTCTTCCACGAGCTGCCTTCTTTGGTCCGTGGTGAGCTGAAGCTCGCCATGCCTCATAATCTCCTCGGCAACTTTGAGCGCGTCAGTAGTCCCGAAAGCTTTCTCCAACTTTTCAGAAGAGGCCCGGGTGCCTTTACCCGCGTCCGAGTAGATCTCGTCAATTACAAGAAGTTGCGAAATGCTGAGTTGCTTACCCATCTTGTAGTCTAAAGCCGGTTCCGGTTTGACGAGAATCTCGAACTTTTCCCCGGTTTTTGTTATTCGCGCTGTTGTAAACTTTTCACTCATCGGCTGGCGGCCTTTTTGGAGGACTCTAGCCGTTTGAGGTATTTCTCTACTTCTTCTTGCGAAAGTTTCGCGAACATCCTCGTCGTCGCAGGTACAGTGGCGATTCTTATTTTCTGAGCGTCCAGCTTCTCCTCTAGGACCTTGCTCATGCACTTCAGTGAAAGAAGAACAGCGTCGTCGAGGCTCATGCTGTCCTTGTAGTCGGCCTCAAGGATCTCGTT
>Ga0129297_10000221_pt1 | contig 27237 bp, 20 predicted proteins | sample I18A1metaG_FD_94708 | JGI IMG/M metagenome (GOLD analysis project Ga0129297, IMG submission 94708) | Lake sediment bacterial and archeal communities from Gulf of Boni, Indonesia to study Microbial Dark Matter (Phase II) - ​I18A1 metaG | ecosystem: Environmental > Aquatic > Freshwater > Lake >... | reverse complement strand
GCAGAAAAGAAAGCCAGCATATAAACAGCGGCCAGCACGGAGCCTCGGTTGGACAGGAGTGAGAGAGCGATGCTTGCCGAATAGGCGATAATGTTGAGATAGACAAAAAGGCGCACGGCTCGCCGATTCCTTTCCTCAGCGATGTTCTTGGCATGGAATAAAAGCAGGCCCAGGGCTATCGCCAGGACGAGTATTTCCAGGATTGCATAGAGGAACAGGACCGCTTCTGAAAATAAAGCGTGTTGCTCACCTGTAAACGGGGATAGGTTGGCCCAAACAATGGCAAGCCCATAAGCGAAAAAGATGATGCTCGTGGCAAGAAAGTAACCCAGAGTCAGGGCCCGGGAAACATTTTTCTGGACGATTTCGCGGCCTAACCGGAGAAACATATACCAGGCTAGGATCAGGAAAGGCAGGCCAAGAAAAGAGAAAAAATGGCTAATCATCTCGATCGTCTGAAAGGAGGACTGGTGCTGTTCGAGAATCCTCTTGGCCATCACCTGGCCGGATATTCCGTAGGTCCCATAGACATTGATGAATATCTGGAAATAGAGGTAGGTGGAGAGGTAAGAAAGCTTGTGCTTTTTTTGCAGTTGGTAGGCGATCAGGACAGCCGACAAGCCTATGAATAGCGAAATGACAAGGGCTGCAATTGTAACCAGGTTATTCATGCCTCAAAGGGTCATTCGTCAATCCTGTTTTAGAGTATACAAAAAACTGATATTTCCTCAAGATAAATAAAATTTTCTCCTGAAACAGTAAACCCGACCAAAGTCGTGTTTTCATCAAATCCAACTTTCGGTGGTAGAAAAGGCGATTTTCTTGACTTATTTTAAGGGCGTGAAAGAAAAAAATTTTGGCAGAGAATACAGGAGGCTAACATGAGTGAAGAGACAAAAAAAGTCCTGGTCCTTAGCCCGACTGCCGGCTCAACCTACAGCTTTGGCTGGCAGCGGATGAAAAAGTTTTTCCTGGACCTTTTTCTTGTCACGGTTATTGTCGGCGTCGTCCTGACTCCGATCGGCATGATTCAATCGCTGGACGGCCGTGAGACGGCTGGGGGGATCCTTTTAAGGATGTTTTCCTTTGCCTATTGGCTTCTTTTATTTGCTCCCATCACCTATGGCGCGGCTCTGGTTTTTCTGAAAGCTGTCCGGAACGAACCGGTTGAAGTCAAAGACATGTTCTCGACATTCGAGAACTTCTTGAATGTGGTCCTGGCGCACCTGCTTGTCGTCGCGATCATCGGCATCGGCATCTTCCTGCTGATTGTTCCGGGTATCATTTTTGCCTGCCGGCTGGCCTTTGTCCGGTATCTTGTCGTTGACAAGAAGATGGAGCCGGTGGAAGCCGTAAAAGAGAGCTGGCGGATGACACGCGGACACGCCACCAGCATTTTCTTTATGGGATTGTTGGCCTTTGGCGTGGTCATTGCCGGCCTGATCTGTTTAGGCGTAGGCGTCATTCCCGCGGTGATGTGGATTCGCTGTGCGTTTGCCTCAATGTACTATGCCGTGAGCAAGCTCGGAGAATCAAAAGAAGAGGCGGCCTGAAACTTCAGGCTTTTTCCTCGAAAGGCGCCAGGGGAAGCGAGTTCAAATCCAGATTGTCGTAGAATCTCTCGATTTTTATGGACAGCGCTTGGATGGCCCTGAAGAGACCGCCCGGAAGAATGAGTGCAGTCCGGGCCACCTCATCCTCGTAGAGATTGTGGTAGAGATAAGCCGGCTCAGCTTCCTCGAACCAGATTTTGGCCTCCCAGGACTTCTGCCTAAAATATTCGGTTTCAAATATTGGGTTGGTTAGCCTGAAATGATCGCCTTCTACGACATAGGCCAGGATGCCGTGGTTAGAATAGTCGCGGCGCGACAGATTGGCATACAGGCAGACATGCTCTCCGCCAAAAGCCACAGAACGCACCGAAAAAATATATCCCTGGGTTCTCGAATCAATATATTCCTGAAGAACAGAGGGCCGAACCTCTGACCTCGCCTCACTGAGAGCCAGAGGACTGTCGATGACCTGAAAATTCCTGCCTCCGCGTCCGAGCCGCCGCTTCAGAACCAGACGACCCTTTTGGCGGAGAAATATCTCCGCCGTGTCCAAGCTCCTGGGGTCAAAGACCATAGTCTCGGGCATGGGCACAAGCGGACTGAGGATCTGATATTGAACCCATTTGTCCTCAAGCCGCAGTCCAGGATGCAATTCAAGGGGAAAGGGGCCCTCCCCATCCATCCAGATCTTCAAGGTCTTCAGGCTTTTGATAAACGGGAGAGAGTCGAGATAGTCCTTGAATGGCCGGCGGTAGACTCTGTTGGATATTTCCTCGATCCTTGAAAAGATATCAGAGGGTTCTTGAAAGAAAACGAGATGAGTCCGCTCGTATTCCTCAGCCCCGCCGGGAAGCCCGACATTCACTTCGGCCACGAACGGTTTGAGACTGGGGCTGACGAGAAAATCTATTCCAAGGTACATCGGGAATCAGCTTCCGTGTCAGGCCTTCAACCGCGGCGCCATCGTGTCGTAGCTCTGCCAAATCTCGTACGGCATGTGGGGTCCGAACTGACCGAGGAATTTCTTGATGTCCTCGAGCTCGGAGGACCACTCCCCGGGGTTGACCTCAAATAGTTTCTGCAGGTTGCTTCTGGGGATGCTTAATCCTTCCAGCGGAAAGTCGTTGAGATCGGGAACCAAGCCCAGTGGAGTCTCCCGTGCAGCTGCGCGGCCGTTAGCCCGGTCGACAATCCATTTTAAAATGCGGATGTTTTCGCCGAATCCGGGCCAGAGGAATTCGCCCTTCTCGTTCACCCGGAAGGCGTTGAGCGAATAAATTTTTGGCGGACGGGCGAGAAGCCGTCCCATGCTGATCCAGTGCCTGAAATAGTTGCCCATGTTGTAGCCACAGAACGGAAGCATGGCCATCGGGTCCCTCCTGAGGACGCCAACCTTTCCGGCGGCGGCCGCCGTCGTTTCAGATCCCATCCTCGCTCCCAGGAATACGCCGTGCTCCCAGTTGAAGGCCTCGATTATGAGAGGGATGAGCTTCGAGCGCCTTCCGCCCAGGATAATTGCGGAGATAGGTACACCCCTGGGATTATCGTATTCGCGGGACAGCGTGGGGCAATTATACAGAGAAACGGTAAAACGGGAATTCGGGTGGGCGGCCTTTGTTTTTTTCTTAGGGTCCCACAGCTCTCCCTGCCAATCGAGAAGATGCTCCGGCACCGGGCCGTCCAGGCCCTCCCACCATGGTTCATTCGTGTCCGGATTCAGGGCGACATTGGTGAATATCGTAGGGTAGAAGTTTGAGGCCTTGAGGGTCCAGATCATGTTGGGGTTGGTCTTTGCCGATGTTCCTGGTGCTACGCCAAAAAAACCCGACTCCGGGTTGATCGCGTACAACCGGCCATCAGGGCCAATATTTAACCAGGCGATGTCATCTCCGAGTGTCCAGACCTTATATTCGGGCAGGGCAGATTCGAGCATGGCCAGGTTCGTCTTGCCGCAGGCAGAGGGCATAGCCGCAGTAATATAAGTCACATTTCCCCGGAGGTCTTCGACGCCGATGATAACCATATGCTCGGCCAGCCAGCCCTGCTTATATCCCAGCCAGGAAGCAATCCTCAGGGAGAAGCATTTCTTTCCGAGCAGGGCGTTTCCACCGTATCCGGAACCGACACTCCAGACAAGGCTTTCCTCCGGGAAATGCATGATGAAACGCTTGTTGGGATCGAAGTCGCCGACAGAATGGATTCCCTTGACGAAGTTCTCGCCGCTCCCGATCTTTTCGACAATTCTCTTACCCATCCGGGTCATGATCCTCATGCTGATGGCAACATAGGATACGTCCGTGATCTGGACGCAGGCCTTGGCATAGGGGGAATCGGGATGGCCCATCATGTACGGCAGGACGTACATCGTTTTACCGCGCATGGCACCGTTCGACAGCTGAGTCAGAATTTTCTTAGCCTCCCCGGGATGCATCCAGTTGTTATTTGGCCCGGTGGCATCCCGGTCGGAGTGACAAACATGGGTCAAGTGCTCGGTTCTGGCCACATCGGAGGGATGACTCCTATGGAGATAGGATTTTGGCCAGATTTCCTGGTTGAGTTCGCGGAAAACATCGTGCTGGCCGATTTTTTCTTCCCTCAGCCCCATTTCGATAATTCGGCGCGCTTCTCCTTCCGACCCGTCGCACCAGTACACCTGCTTTGGCTGAAAAAGGCGGGCCTGCTCTTCGACCCATTTTTCGAGAGGTGTGGCCATAGCTCAATCCTGTGGTGTTTTCATTTTAGCAGATTTTTGGCCAGCCCTGAACACAATTTTGACGTCATTGTTGGGGCTCCGGGATTAGCGCTGCAGCTTTGGCTTCGATTTACTTAAGGATGACCGCACAGAAGCCGTTGATTTCTGGGTTCTTGTGGTCCTTGACTTTGATAATGAGCTCAGCACCTTTTTGGAAGCCCGGATTCTTGAAGTAAATCTTTGTTCTGGCACCGATGGTACTGGCCATGGACAACTCGTCGGCCGGGAGAGGGGCTCCGCCTAAGACGGGATAGAAATCATATGTCCAGTTGAAGCGATAAAATCTCATTTTGGATAAAGCCAAGGACTCCTTCCCCAGCCGGGCGTAGATTTCAATGTCGTTCCGGGCTCCCCTATAATCTTTCCTCCATTCTTCGAGAGAGGGCATTTTGTATTCTTGCTCTTTATAGATCATCACGATGTCCTCTCTTTGCACGGTGAGGCTGGCGCCGGATTGCGAGGCCATGAAAAGCATAAACATGACATAAGGACTGTCTAGTTTTCGGACAGCTAACCCGGCATCAACGGCCAACGCAATATCGCCTTCGTTATTGTAAAAAACATTCTGGCCAAGGTCTTCTGTCTGGGCAAAGACTGCGGCCGCGATGAACAGAAGCAATGTTATTTGCCTTATGGGTTTCATCCTGACCTCCTTTAGCCGGAAAGAATTTTTCTCGCCGCAATGACGTTCAGCAGATCCATATTAGCATTTGGAAATGTTTTTGTCTATGGAAGCGCCGGAAGTCCATCAGGATGGCTTAGAACAAGGAGAAGAAATAGTGTGTATACCCGAGCCCGATACTCATGCTCAAGTAGGACTGGGCCGGTGATTGACCGGCAAGAGGCTGACCGGCATTGAAGGCGTGGTTGTACCTCACCACAGCCGTCAGGCTGAAGTTATAGCCCAGCGGCAGGATCACGCCGATTTCGGGGGCCAGCCCGAAGTGCCAGACGAACTGATCCACTGAAAAGAGGGCAATGTCAACTCTCTCCAGGACCCCGAACACTCCCGCGTTCAATCCAATATAGGCTTGAGTTCCAGGGTCTTTGCCGGCGTAGAAGTGAACGCCCAGCATGATCGGGATAGTATTGATGTAGCGGGCCTGATTTCCAGTTATCGCGCCCGAGAACTCGTCCTTTAAATCTATTGATGCGGTTTTTGCCGTGTCGCCGTGGAAGACCTGGAGTCCAAAGTATAAGCCGGCCGACAATTTTGGGTTGAGAAAGTATCTCAATTGACCGGATATTCCCAGCCAGCTGATCTGCGAAACCGAGAAGTCCTTGGTGTTCCCGAAGGGGACGGAGGTATCATAGTTCAGAAGGCCTAGGACTTTTTTTTGGGCGCTCAACGGCTGGAGAAGAACGAGCATCAGGATTAGAAACGAGAGCCCCTGGATGAACACGGCTCGTTTTTTCATGATTGGCTCCTCTCGAGATTACTCACCTTGGTCGACACTACTTCCCCAGATAGGGAGACTGGGCAAAACACTGATTGACGCCGCTGACAATCTGGTCCGAGGTTATGGTGCTGCTCGAACCCAATTGGCCGTTCATGACTCCCGACCAGCGGACAGGAAGTTTCTTGTTGGTGAGGTCCCTGGCTTTGGGGTCAACCATCTCTATGAAAACGCTTCCCGAAACAAACGCCTCAATCGGAGGCCAGGGATAAGAGATTCCCCAACTGGAATCCCACAAACCCCAATATGTCCATCCCGGCCAGAGCCCCCAATAATCATACCAGCTAAAATCAACATAGGTCGTGGTTTGCTTGGAGATGCTGATAACGAGCACGACATCGGCTCCGTTTTGCGCCGCGTCGAGCTCTCTCGTGTAGCCCAGCCCGTTCATCTTGGTTTCGACCGTGGCCAGGATGAGAGCGTCGTAATCGTGAGTCACCGTGCCTGAGCCGGCAAGGTCAAAGACGGTATCCGGCAACGCATATGTATGAACTGTGTTGAAATTGAACTGGGGATCATACATGGTGACGACGAGACTCGGGTCAGAGATGTTAGAGGGCCGGGAAGGGTAGCAGGACCAGAAAGACAAGGCCGCAAGCCCGAGCAAGAAACCGGACAGATAATATATTGTCCGTTTCCTCATGATTGTCCTCCGTTTCGGCGTTCTCCAGGAGTTGTCACTTCAAGCATCAGAGACAGCATGGTAACAGCGGGTCGCAATTTTTTCAAGTATATGAACGCCTTTGATCGTATTTTCGTTGCGGTAATAATCTTGATTTGGACCAGGGGCCTGTTGCGGCTCACTCAAGGCAGGCTTGTCTGAATGTCTCGGCGGCCCGCTTGATTTCGTCATCTGAAGAGTCGATATTCAAGCCGAAGGCGGCCCCCAGGCCGGGGTCGACGACGCCCACGCTGAGGTTGATGGCCCGGCTGAGGATGTTATCCGTCCGGGGGTAAACGCCTTTGCCGTGGGGCAGGCCTTTGTCCTTGAGATAGCGGTTGAGGTGCTCCATATTCGTATAAACATGCCAGCCGCTCTGATTCACCGTCACGGTTCCCAGGCTTCGTGAAACTCGGGCTGCTTTCTCGGCGCTCTCGAATATGACGGTGCAGAGTGTCGCGCAATCGCCTTCTGGGTCGTGGAGCGTCCGGAATCTGAAGCCTTTGATATCAGCGATGAGCTCCTTGAACTTCTTTTTTTTTGCGCGGAGGACGGCGATAATTTTGTCCATCTTCCTGAGCTGGGCGAGCGCGACCGCCCCGGTCAATTCATTCATCCGAAAATTCAGGCCAAGGACGCTGCGTTTGCCGACCTCGACTCCGGCGCGGAGCGGCGTGTGCCCCTGATCATGGAACCCGAATGCTAACCTGTAAAGATCCGTGTCGTCTGTAACTACGATCCCTCCGTCTCCGGCTGTCACCGTCTTGAAAATGTTCAGGGAAAAGGTTCCCATCCGGCCGATCGCCCCGAGCTTCCGGGCTTTGTAAGAGCCTCCGTTTGCCTGGCAAACGTCTTCGATAATCGGGAGACCGTGCTTGTTGGCGATGGCCATGATGGCGTCCATGTCGCAGGAATTGCCCAGCATGTGGACGGGCATGATGGCCCGCGTCTTCCTTGTCAGGCTACGTTCGATATCGTCTGGGTCCATGTTCAGGCTCTCGTCAATCTCGCTTAGCACAGGCACTCCCCCGGCGAAAATCACGGAGCTGTAGGAAGCGATAAATGTATATGCCGGCACAATAATCTCATCGTCCGGCCGGATTCCGATCGCTTTCAGGGAGACGAGGAGCGCGGCCGTGCCTGAACTCACGGCCAGCGCATGTTTGATCCCGCAATAAGCGGCGAATTCTTTTTCTAAGGTATAAACCTTGTGCTTGTAATCCGGATCATCGAGGCTTCCATACCGAAAAAGATGGCCGGATTCCAGCACATCCGTCACTTCTTTGAGCTCTTCTTTGCCGATCCATTGGCTTCCAGGGCCGGGCATGTTCCCTCCTTTTGTTCACCAGAAGATTCCATATATGATGATAAAAATTATAACCACAAGGGCAAACCAGAAGCTGATCCGCTTCCACCAGGGATATCCTTTTTTGAGCTCGTCCTCGGGAATGGGGACCATATCCGGATGCCAAAGAACCGACCGGAGTTTATCGGCCTCGGGCGGCGATGTGACCAAGCTTACCAGGACGATGACGGCAAGTGAGATGATGAAGACGATTCCCGAGAGGTTAAAGATGTTGAACGAACGCAGGATCCCGTAGAACTGCCTCAAAAAGACGATGACAAGCATCGGGATGGCCACGCCAAGAGCAGCGATGGCCGCCGTTTTTGTCATCCGCCTCCAGAAAATAGCCAGGAAAAAAACCGCCATCACTGGGGCCAGCATGAGCGCCCAGCAATCCTGCGCGTAGGAAAAGATAGAGCCGAATTTGCCGACCATGGGGGACCAGAGGGCCCCGAATATCAGAAACAGTGACCCGGTCAACTGGGCGAATTTGACGAGGTGCCTGTCCGAAGCGCTTTTGTTAGCCAAACCCTTGTAGACGTCCAGGGTGAGAAGCGAAGATGTCGAGTTGATCAGCGAATCGACAGTGGATATAATCGCCCCAAAAAGCACGGCTAAAATGACCCCGCGCAGCCCCACGGGAATCACTCTGCTGATCAGATAGGGATAGGCGCCATCCGGATGCGGCAGGCCGGGATTCAAGGCGTGGGCGATCATCCCCGGCCAGGTTACGCCAAGCCCGAGCGGGATGGCCAGCCCGGCTGCGAGGACGACGCCCATCTTGCCGTGCCATTCTGATTTCGCTCCCAGGCAGCGTTGGGTTATATATTGGTTCGTTGAATAGTAATATCCGCTCATCACAATGGCCACGGCGAGGATTCCCGTCCAGGGCAGGTCAGGATGAGAGGCGGGGAGGACGAGATGGGCTCTTTCACCAGAGCCGATGACCGCGTTCAAGCCGCCAGGGACGGCAATCAAGCCTAGAACAAACACCAGCAGGCCGCCTCCGATCAGAAGGGCCCCGTTGAAAAGGTCAACCCAGGCCGCCGAGCTCAGGCCGCCAAAAATCGTGTAGGAAGCGGTGACAATGACAAGCAGCCAGACGGCTGCAGACACGTTCAGCCCGAACATCTTGTTGATCAAAAAACCGCCGGAGTAAAGGACTAGGGGGAGGTTGATGACGAGATATTGAACCATGCAGACGATGGAAAACACGGAGCCAACGACACGGCCAAACCTCTTGGTCAGATATTCGGGGATGGTGAAGATCTTGTTTTTTAAATAGATAGGCAAAAAGAAAAGGAGCAGCAACCCCTGAGCCGGCCAGACCAGCCACTCCCAATTGGCCACGGCCATCCCGTACTTGTAGCCCCAGCCGACTTCCCCGATGAACTGTTCGGAGCTTATGCTGGCTGCGATCAAGGAGAACCCAATGACATACCAAGGCAGTCCTCTCCCGGCTAGAAAGAATTGCGAGGTGCTTTGGTGCCCTTTTCTTCCCGAAAAATAACCTATCACCAGGACTGCAATGAGATACAGGACGAAGGTGCCGACCTCAAAGACGGTTAAATTCAATTCCACATCTCCGGGGGCTTGGGCTAGCGCTCCTGCACAATAAAATCGCCGGTCGCCCGGATGTCCTCGGAAGAACTCCCGACGAAAACCTTGAATTGTCCCGGTTCGACAACGCGTTGCAGGAATTTATTATAAAGCGACAGATGCTCGGGGGTCAGCTCGAACGCGACGGTTCTTTTTTGGCCGGGGTCAAGCCCGATCCGGGCGAATCCTTTGAGCTCTTTGATGGGGGTGGAAACCGTGCTGATGACGTCCTGAATATAAAGCTGGACGACTTCTTCCCCGAAACGGGCCCCGCTGTTTTTTATCTCCACGCTGACCTTCACCGACTCGGCCGGGCTGATTTCCCGGGCGCTTATCTTGAGATTGCTATACTCGAATGTGGTATAGCTCAAGCCGTGTCCGAAAGGATAAAGCGGGGTCGGGTCCAGATCTGCATAAGGATGTCCCCAGCCTTCTTTGAGCCAGTAACGCTTCGACTTTTTGGCGTTATAATAGACAGGCAATTGGCCGGCATGCCGGGGGATGGTCACGGACAATTTTCCGCCGGGATTGCGATCGCCAAAGAGAATTTCGGCGACAGCTTGGCCGCCCTTCTCTCCGCAGACCCAGGCTTCGACTACAGCCGGAACGTGTTCGGCGACAGACCGGCTGGCCAGCGGCCGACCGTTGATGAGAACCACGACTGTGGGAGTGCCGGTTTCGAGGATGGACTTGACCAAGTCCTCCTGGAGTCCGGTGAGCTCGAGAGTAGCGGCATCATAGCCCTCGCCGCTCGTCCCTTTCCCTCCTTCGGCCTGCCACTCGTTCTCGCCGACCACGACGATCGCCGCATCCGCCTTGCTGGCCGCCTGCCTGGCCTTGTCAATGTCGTTATATTCGGAGCCGATGACCTCACAACCCTTGACATAAGTGACTTCGGTTTGGAGCGAGACGATCGTCTTGATGCCTTCAAGAACGGTGGTGACATCCTGAAGCACTTTGGAGGCCACATAATCGCCGAGCTGGTTGAGCGTATTATCTGCATTCGGCCCGATGACGGCAACAGATTTGAGGTCCTTTCGTAGCGGCAGAAGGTTGCTCTCGTTTTTTAAGAGGACGATTCCCTGGCGCGCAGCTTCGAGGGCGAGATCCTGGTGCTCCGTGCTATGGACGATTTTTTCTGCCCCTGAAGCATCCACAAACGGGTTCTCGAAAAGCCCGAGCCTGAATTTTTGAACAAGGATGCGCCGGACGGCCCGGTCGATGAAAGCCATGGGGACTTTGCCCTCGTTGACGGATTGGATGAGATCCAGCATGTAGCCGGATTCGTAAGAGATGCCCACATCCACTCCCGCCCTAAGCGCCAGCTGGCCGGCCTCCTTTTGGATCGGCGCCAAGCCTTCATAGACCAGGGTCCCGATCCCTCCGCCCTCGGAAAGAACCAGGCCCTTGAATCCCAATTCATCCCGGAGAATAGACGTCAGGATTTTCTCGGACGCATGGGTGGGGATTCCGTCGATGGCCGGATAGGTCGCCATTACGCCCAAGGCGCCGCTTTTCTTAATCCCGGCTTCCCAGGGTGGCAGGAAGATTTCTCTCAAGATCCGCTCCGATATTTCCATGGCGCCGCGCTCCAACCCGCTCACGGGCTGGCTCTGTCCGGGATAATGGCACAGGCCTGCAACGCATTTGTCAGCAGACGAAACATCATCGCCCTGGACAGCTTGGACAATCGTTTCGGCATAACGGGCGCAGAAATAGGGATCTTCGCTGTAAGCCTCTTCGTTGCGGCCCAGCCGGGGGTCCCGGATCGGCTCAACGACCAGTGTAAAAATCTGGTGGATGCCGATCGAACGGGCCTCTTCGGCGGCGGCCGCGTAAATCCTGGAGATCAAGTCCGTGTTCCAGGTGCTCCCCAGAGACGGGCCTTCCGGAAAGATGGTTGCTCCCGGGCACATCAAGCCGTGAGTGCCTTCCTCAGTGAGGAGGAGAGGAATTCCGAGACGGGTCTGTTTCAGCGCAATCTGCTGGAGCTCGTTCAAGAATTCGGCCTGCTGCCGCGTCCCTTCATGGAGGATTGTGTTGGGCAAAGTGAAAAAACCTCCGCCAGGTCCCAACCCCTTCAGGTACGTTCCCGCGGCGAATCTTTTGACGGCCTCCATTTTTTCCGGGATGGTTTGGCCCAGTTCTTCCTGGTAAACACAGGGCATATTCATCTGCCCGACCTTTTCCTCGAGCGTCATCCGGGAGAGGAGGTCGTCCACCCGGGCTTTCAGGGGCCGGGCTGAGTTGAGATAAACCGGGTTATCCGCTTTTTTCTTCACCGAGAGAATAGCAATAGCTGAACAGGAAATAATCAGAGCCAGTACCACGACAACAATCCAGGCGTTTTTTTGTGACATAGCGCTTTCTTTTTTTATCTTTTGCGGCTCTTAAGGATGTATGGCCCTATATTCCCGACCGTGTCAATCCAGATGCCGCTGGCAGGGTCCTGGGCATATTGACAGAGTTTTTCCACTGTTTGGTCCAAGGTGGTCTGGTATCCGCCCTGGCCTATCTCGTGTCCGCACAGGATCAACCAGCGTCCTTCTTGAGCCGCCTTGTCAACGAGAATTTTGAGCTGCTCAAATGTCTGGCCGTCGCTTCCCATCGCCAGCAACTGGCTCAGGTCGCAGAGGAGGGGGTCGTTGGCGTCCTCACCTCCGGCTCCGCGTCCGGTGAGAAACCTCGCCGCGACCAAAGGCACATAGGTCTTGACGTCTTTCCCGCGCCCCACAAATGTCTGCCCGCAAGGATAAGCAAAGGTTGTGGGTTTCACGCCCAGCTTTTTTTGAATGAGGTCGTTGGCGCTGTCTATTTCTGTAGCTATTTTCTCCAAAGTATAATCCTCGAGCGCATTCTCCTTGGAGAAGGCATAATTCCCAGTGCAGGGATGAGTCATCGTGTGGTTGCCGATCTCATGACCATTCTTAACGGTCTGCTTCCAGCCCTCGAGACGCTGTTCGACATTGACAGGGGAAACATAAAAAGTCGCCTTGACCTTAGATTTGTCCAGAATAGGAATGCCGACGTCAATTTGGCTGAGCCTCGCATCATCGAAAGTCAGACTTATGGCCGCTTTTTTCCCGTCGGGCCAGCGGAATTTTTCCGCGGGAGTCTGACTTCTTGATGAGGCGCTTTGCAGACCCATCAAAACCGCTGCCAAAAATAGACAGGCCCACAGGCAACAAGAGAAGACAGATTGTTTAGTTTTCATGTCGGCCTCCTAGCTTTTAATCTGCAAAACCACGACCGATTTTGCGGGCAGGGTGGCAGAGATTGTGCCGTTTTTCAGTTCGCAGCTCTGAAAAGACTCCGGTTTGACCTCATCCGGCTTCTCGAAGGTATTGTGGGCGTTTATGGTGGGAGACGTGAGAATCCGGCCGCTCACGCTTTGAGGTTTGATTCCGCGCATCTCTATAACGATTCGGGCTGTCCGATTGAGGTTGAGGTTACACAGGGAGACGCGGACGGTGCCGGCCGCGTCGCGGGAAGCGGAAACGCTTAGAGCAGCCAGCTTCTGCCCGTTGAATTCATAATCCGGCGAGCTGCTTTGAACAGGAAGCAGAGTTGCGTTCTGGTGGCCCGCATACATTTCAAAGACATGATATGTGGGCGTCAGGATCATCTTCTCGCCCTGGGTTAAGATAACAGCCTGAAGGACATTCACTGTCTGGGCGAGATTGGCCATTTTGACGCGGTCACAATGGTTATTGAATGCGTTTAGGGTGAGACCAGCAACCAGGGCATCTCTGAGGGTATTTTGCTGGTAGAGAAACCCCGGATGGGTCCCCTTTTCGACCGCGTGCCAGGTTCCCCACTCATCGACGATCAACCCAATTCGTCTTTTGGGGTCATACTGGTCCATAACGCTTGCATGGCGGCGGAGGATGCTGTCAATCGCTGAGGCGTTTTTCATAATCGCAAACCATTCCTCCTCGCCGAATTCCGTCGCCGAATTGCTCAAGCCCTCTCGCCCCACCCCCGTGTAATAATGGAGGCTCAACCCGTCCATGAGGTCGACAGCTTCGCGCATCAAGACTTCAGTCCAGCGCGTGTCGGCGCCGTAGCCCCCGCAGGCAATCTTATAGATCTTGTTCCCGGAGAAGTCGCGCACATAAGTCTGATAGCGCCGGAACACGTCGGCGTAATATTCGGGCCTCATGTTTCCCCCGCAACCCCAATTCTCATTTCCGATGCCAAAATATTTGAGCCTCCAGGGCGTGTCTTTTCCGTTCTTCCGGCGCAGGTCCGCCATCGGGCTCTCGCCGTCAAAGGTGATGTATTCGACCCATTCCTGCATTTCCCGGACCGTGCCGCTGCCGACGTTCCCGCAGACATACGGCTCGGCGCCTATCTGTTCGCAGAGGTCAAGAAATTCGTGTGTGCCGAAATGATTGTTCTCCGTCACCTTTCCCCAATGTGTATTGATCATTGTCGGACGCAACTCACGAGGGCCAATCCCGTCCTTCCAGTGATACTCATCGGCAAAACAGCCCCCGGGCCAGCGCAGAACAGGAATCTTTATTTTTTTGAGCGCGTTGACGACATCAGTCCGGATGCCCCGAATATTTGGGATCGGGCTGTCCATGCCGACCCAGTAACCTTCATAGATGCAGCGGCCGAGATGCTCGGAAAAGTGGCCGTAGATATCCTTGCTGATTATGTCTTTGCCCAGGTCAGCATTCACGACAATCCTGCCTGTGAGCTCGCTGCTTTTCCTGGACTGGGGCCTCGGGCCCGCCCCACCCAGGCCGACCAGACAGAACGTGAGGGCTGCAATGATTATTTTTTTCCCAGCCATGGCCGGCCTCCTTTTCATGATCAATTTTCCCGCTTGATACTATAGAAATAAAGAAACCCGGTCAAGGCTGCTAAAATGGAAGGGTCCTTCCTGGATCATCGCTTCAATATCGCGGAAAGGGAGACGATGTCCTTTCCGAATGCCTCTTTTGAGAGCGCAACCGGAGATATGCTAAAATTATCAGGATTCTAAGGAGGCCGCGATGAAGAAAACTGCCGCAATTTTGGCTGTTCTCCTTGTATTGGCCGGCCGGCACGGGATATGCGCGAATTCTCTTGCGGCTGACCCGGCCGCGGCAAATCAAAAAGATGCTCTGCTCAGCCCGCAGGCCAAAAAGATCGATGAATACCTGACGGCGATTACTCCGTTCGGGTACTCAGGCGCCATTCTTGTGGCCAAATACGGGGAAATCCTTATCAACCGGGGCTATGGCCTGGCGGTTCGAGAGAAGGGAATCCGGAACACTTCAGAGACCGTTTTCTGCACTGGTTCTATCACCAAGCAATTCACGGCGGCGGCCATTCTGAAGCTCGAGATGCTGGGCAAGCTGAGCGTGAGCGATACTCTTGACAAATTTTTCAGCGATGTTCCCGCGGATAAACAAAAAATCACCCTTCACCACCTCCTCACCCACACGTCCGGCCTCGTCGGAGACGTGGGCGGCGATTACGAGGTCGCCGAGCGCCACGAAACCGTTCAAAAGATCCTGGCCCAGCCCCTGCGGTCTGAGCCGGGGACAAAATTCTTATATTCAAACGCCGGCTACAGCCTTCTTGCGGCGGTGATTGAAAAAACGGGCGGCCGAACCTACGAGGATTTTCTTTCCCGAAACTTGTTCAAGCCAGCCGGCATGTCAGATACGGGCTACAGGCTTCCGCGCTGGAAAAATAAAGTGATCGCGCACTGGTATGTCGGGGAAAAAGATAACGGCATTCCTCTCGACAGGCCGTTCCCCTACTGGAACCTCATCGGAAACGGCGGGATCTTGAGCACCACAGCAGATATGTTCAAATGGAGCCTGGCCCTCAAAGGGAACAAAATTCTCTCTTCCGAAGCCAAAAAGACACTCTGGACACCTGTGCTCAACGACTATGCCTGCGGCTGGGATGTCCTCACGACCGCCGGCGGGAAGCTCTTCCAGCATGACGGCGCAAGCAGCCTGGGCAGCAGTGCGGATTTCCGCTTGTTCGTCGAGGCAGACATCGTCATCATGCTTTTTTCCAACCAGTCGCCGGATGGGTCCGCTCTCATCTTCAAAATCAGGGACAAAATCGAAAGGCTTGTGTTCAACGAGGATGTGCCAATTCCGCCGCAGCTTGCGCCCGGAGATCCCAAGATCTTGGCTCGGTTTGCCGGCGAGTACCGGCTTCCCGTGGGAGCAAAGTTCAACGTCAGCGCTGGAGAAGGCGGGCTATTTCTTGTTCCTGAAGGACAGGAAGCCCTGAGCCTGCTCATGAGCGTCAACTTAACGGACCCAACCTACAAGGAACTCAACGCGCGGACTACCGCCCTCATCGAAAAAGTTGTCCGCGGCGACTATCAGGCGATTTATGAAAGTTTCGGCGGCGGGGTCCCACTGGAGCGCATAACAGCACGGCAGAAGAGGATCTGGGAGGAGATGGAAAAAAAGTTCGGGGCTTACAGGGGTTTCCGGGTCCTCGGCACGATTCCTCTTGAAGGCGCCTCGGCCACTCTCGTCCAGTACGACTTTGAAAAGGGAACGGAAACGATTCAATGCGTCTGGGGGCCGCGGGGGCTCATGGGAATCAGAGTCCCGGCCACCCCGGTCAAAATCAAATTCGTTCCTCAGACGGCGACCGAGTTTATCGGCTATGATATCGGCACAACCCGTCTGGCCAGGATTCAGTTCAAGCTGGATAATAACGGAGCCGTAACGGGCCTGAGCATCAGCGGCCGGACCGCGAGCCGGATGTAAAAAGACCCTTCCGCCCTTCTCGCCTTTGGGTGGGGCAGAAAAAAATGATCAGACCTGGGTAGTCAGGAAGACGGGCACGCCCATCTGGGCGATCTGATCCTGGAGCTCCTCGATCTCATCGATGTGGCCGTCCTCGTCGCGGAGAATTCCCTCGAGAATCTCGCGGGTGGCGAAGTCTTTCACGTCTCCTGCAAGCTTGATGGCGGCATTGTAGGCCGCGACCGCACCGGCTTCAGCAGCATGGTCGTTCGCCAGCATTTTGGGAATATCAGCCCCGATATGGATCTTTTTCAGCGCACTGACAATCGGGATCCCTTCGAGAAAGAGAATCCGGCCGATCAGCTTCTCGGCATGCTTCATCTCGGTCACGGCCCGGGTCTCGATGGTCTTGTGGAGTTTGTCGTAACCCCAATTGGCGCACATCTCGGAATGGACCATGTACTGATTGATGGCCGTTAGCTCGTCGGCCAATAAGGAATTCAGGACATCAATGAGTTTTTTATCGCCCTTCATGAAAACCTCCTTTGTTCTCGTCCTCAGGCGTCTTGAGGGCTCTATTTTATCGGGGCAGACGGGATTTGTAAAGCTCTAAATCAGGGCAGGGATGAGTGCCGCCCTCCATCCCCCGCACCCCAGGGAACCAGTCCCGTCGGTTCCCCCCGTCAAGGCTCGGTTTTGGGCTCGCCTTTTTCCCTTCTAGCCACTTATGTTGATGATATCCCAAAATTTCCGTTAGGACTTTGTCATCACGAGCGAAGCGAAGTGATCTCAGTTATTTATTATAGGATCGCCACGCACCCAATGGGTGCTCGCGATGACAGGGAAAACATCCGCCTATCGGCAAATTTGGGTGATAACTGAGCAATTGACAAGATTTCCGCCGGAGTGCTATCTTGGACAATCCGAAAAAGACGGGAGGAAAAAATGAAAAAAACGATCGCTTTCGCGCTCATGCTATTCTTTGCCGTATCGATATCGTTGCTGGCTCAAAAGCCCCTTCTCACATCCGAGGCCATTTCCGGACTCGAGTTCCGGAACATCGGGCCGGCCTGGATGTCCGGCCGGATTAGCGATATTGTTATCCACCCCAAAAACAGGACCGTCTGGTACGTGGCTGTCGGCTCGGGCGGTGTCTGGAAGACTGAAGACGCCGGCACTACGTGGACTCCCATTTTCGATGGCCAGGCGTCATACTCCATCGGATGCGTTAGTCTAGACCCCAACAACCCTGATATCGTCTGGGTGGGAACCGGCGAGAACGTCAGCGGCCGGCACGTCGGGTTCGGCGACGGTGTTTATAAGAGCCTGAACAGCGGCAAGACCTGGACCAACATGGGCCTAGCCAGGTCAGAGCACATCGGCCGGATCCTCATCGACCCCCGCAACTCTAACGTCGTCTATGTCGGGGCCGAAGGCCCTCTCTGGTCGCCTGGCGGCGAGCGCGGTCTCTACAAGACCGTCGACGGCGGAAAGACCTGGACCGTATCCCTCGAAATCAGCAAGGACACGGGAGTCACGAGCGCGGAATTCGACTCGACGAACCCGAATATCATCTACGCGGCCGCCTACCACCGGCGGCGCAGCGTGGCCGCGTTCATGGCCGGCGGCCCCGAATCCGGAATTTACAAAACCGAGGATGCCGGCAAGACCTGGCGGAAGCTCGCGGTCGGTCTTCCCAAGGGCGACTTGGGAAAAATCGGACTGGCCGTCTCGCCCGTCGACCCTCGCGTCGTTTATGCCACGATTGAGGGCGGCCGCGACGAAAGGGGCTTTTACCGTTCGGCTGACAAAGGGGAAAGCTGGGAGAAGCGCAATTCCTACATCAGCAACGGGACCGGCCCGCATTATTACCAGGAAATCTTCGCCGACCCCAATGTCTTCGACCGCGTCTACCAGATGGACGTCTTCATAATGGTCACCGACGACGGAGGCAAGACCTTTCGCCGGGTTGGTGAAAGCAACAAGCACGTCGATAACCACGCCCTGGCCTTTCTCCCCAGCGACCCCGATTATCTTCTGGCCGGGTGCGACGGGGGGGTCTATGAAACCCGCAACCGCGGAAAGACGTGGCGGTTCTTCGAAAACCTCCCCGTAACCCAGTTTTATAAAGTAGCCGTTGACAACGCGCTCCCGTTTTACAACGTGCACGGCGGCACCCAGGACAACGGCAGCCAGCTTGGCCCATCCCGCACGCTGAACATCAACGGAATCCGAAACTCGGACTGGATCGGGACCTACGGGGCTGATGGCTATGCCAGCGCCATTGACCCAACCGACCCGAACATCCTCTACGTGGAGATGCAAGAGGGGAATCTTTTTCGCTACGACAAAAAGAGCCAGGAATACGTCAACATCAGCCCAAAGCCGGAGGCAGGAGAGCCGCCGCTGCGTTTCAATTGGGATTCGCCCGTCCTCATCAGCCCTCACTCACACACGTGCATCTACTACGCTTCCCAGTACCTCTGGCGGAGTGAAGACCGGGGCGACTCCTGGACGAAAATCAGCCCCGACCTCACCCGGGGAATCTTTCGCCTCGAGCAGCCGATCATGGGGAAGACCTGGAGTGTCGATGCCCTCTGGGACCAGGGCGCCATGTCGATGTTCGGCACAGTTACGGCAATTAGCGAGTCTCCTCTCCAGGAGGGATTGATCTATGTCGGGACCGACGACGGCCTCATCCAAGTCACAGAAGACGGCGGCAAAACCTGGCGCAGGGTCGAAAAAATAACGGGCCTTCCCGACTATTTCTTTGTCAACAGGATCAGGGCGTCAAAACACGATAAAGATACCGTCTTCGCAGCAGTGGATAGCCACAAAGCGGGAGACTACAAGCCCTATATCATGATGAGCACCGACCGGGGCAAGACCTGGGCGAATATCGGCGCCGGCCTCCCCGAGCGAGCCGTTGTCTGGTCGGTGGCCCAGGACAATGTGAAAAAGGACCTATTATTCGCAGGGACCGAGCTCGGAATATATGCGACCGTTGACGGGGGCAAACATTGGGTTAAACTTTCAGGCGGAGTGCCGACGATTTCCTTCAGGGATATCGAAATCCAGGAAAGGGAGGCCGACCTCGTCGGCGCGTCTTTCGGGAGAGGTTTCTTCATTCTCGACGATTATTCACCCCTCCGGGAAATCAGCGACCAAACTCTGGAAAAAGGGGCGGTCTTATTTCCCGTCAAGAAGGCCATGCTCTACATCCAACAAAGGCCTCTTCAGGACAAGGGCAAAGCGTCTCTGGGAGATGCATTCTACCTTGCTCCGAACCCGCCGTTCGGCGCCGTCTTCACGTATTATCTCAAGGAATCGTTGAAAACCAGCGCGGAGGCGCGGCGCGAAGAGGAAAAGAACCTGGATAGGGCCGGAAAGCCGATTCCCTTCCCCGGCTGGGACAAACTGAGAAAGGAGGAGGCGGAGGAAAAACCGGAGATCGTCCTGACAGTCACGGACGAGGCCGGCCAGGTCGTGCGCCGCCTGGCTGGGCCTGCGGGCAAAGGGATTCATCGCGTGGCTTGGGACCTGCGGTATCCAGCCATCGAGCCGCTTACGCCCCAAGTCTCGGAATGGGAAGAATGGCGGGGAAAGCCGGAAGGCCCGCTCGTCGTTCCCGGAACGTTCACGGTATCACTGGCCAAAAAGGTTGATGGAATGCTCATCCCTCTGGGACAGTCGCAGACATTCGCGGTCGAATCGCTCGACCTCGCCAGTCTCGGAGAAAAAGACCGTCAGACCCTCCTCGAATTCCAGAAAAAGGCCGGCGCGCTCCAGCGAGCGATGATGGGAGCGGCGGAGGCGGCGGAAGAAGCGGTCGCAAGCCTTCAGTCTATGAAGAAGGCCTTGATGGAAACGCCCAAGGCTGACCCGAAGCTGGGCGAACAGATTAAGGACCTCGAGAAGCGCCTCCGGGAAGCAATGCGCGCGATCCATGGCGACCGTTTGCTCCAACGCCGGTCGGAGCCGACAACTCCGTCGCTCCTGGACCGGGTCAGCCCGCAGCTTTCCACGACTTGTCCGATCACAGAGACGGCCAAGCATAATTACGAGATCGCGGCGAACGAGGTTGAGAAACTGCTCGAGGACCTGCGAGCAATGATCGAGCAGGACCTCAGAAAGCTAGGTGAGGAACTCGAGGCCGCTGGAGCGCCCTGGACTCCGGGCCGCGGCGTCCCCCGCTGGAAGAAGACATAATGACCGGCTATGCGGTCAAGATATCATGCGAATGCAGCAACCGCGACTTGACCTTTAATCCGTAAGGGCAGGCTTTGTCGCAATAGCCAGGGCAGTTCGAGCAGTTGAGGGGCTTTAGGGCCGGCTCCAGATCCGCGTAATATCCCAGCGCTTCTTTTTGCATGCCGTAGTCCTCAAAATACATGGCATAGCGCAGCACCTCGTTCACGGCGACATTGTTGGGGCATGCCGAAAGGCACTCCGTGCAGCTCACCCGGCAATAGATATTGTGGGCCTGCTTCTGGTAACGGGAAATCATCGCCAGCGCAGCCCGGTCGAGCGGCTTGCCCGAAGCGGCGATGTATTCCTCGACATGGGAGTAGCTGCTGATCGTCGGGATGCATGTGTCCACATCGGGATTGCTCAGGACCCAGCGGATGGCGGCCTGCGGATAGCTGACCTCTTTGCTGATCATGCCTTTCAAATTCCCGTGCTTGCCGCCGGCGAAAATCTTCATGGCCACAGTTCCGATGCCTTTCTCCCGAACTGCCTTGACCAAGGGCTCGATTTCTTTTCCTTCCATATGGTTGTACATAAACAGGATGACCTGGGCAAAATCCGAATCCAACGCCTGTTTCAAAGTGAGGTTGGCGTTATGAGTAGAAAACCCTGTGAACCGGATTTTCCCGTCTTTCTTGAGCTGGTCATAGGCGGACATGATTTCTTGGTTCTTGAGCAGGGCTGACAGGTCACCGAGGCCATGAACCATGGCGATATCGATATAATCGGATTGCAGGCGCTTGAGACTGTCCTCCACCCGCTTGATCAGGGATGCCTTGTCGGCTTTTTGGGGAGCTCCCTGTGGATGTTTTGTGGTGATGATCACCTTGTCCCGGACTCCTTTGAGTCCTATGCCCACATAAGTCTCGCCTTTCATCCTGAGATAGCCTTCGGCCGTATCGAAATAATTGATTCCACAATCATAGGCATAACGAAGCACATTCGGCTCAAAAAGCGAGATGGCGCCGTAGCTGACGTCGGAGACTTTGAGGCCCGTCTTTCCTAAAGCGTTATACTTTTTGATTTTGGGCGGGGATGATTCCTTCGGGCCGGAGTTAGAAACGGCCGGCTCAGCCTGAAGCCGTCCGGCGGCGCCGAACCCGAAAACGCCTGCGGCGAGAGTTGCGATGAAGTTTCTTCTTTTGATACAAGACATATTTTCTCCTTTGAGTCTATTTCTTTTTTATTTGAATGACCGCCAGGGGCCTCAATCTGGATGCGATCTGGGCCTGGTCGACACCATAAAACTGGACGATGTAATTATCGCCGCCCCGGGGCATCGGCATGAGCAGCTGCGCGCCCTTGGATAGCTCATTCTGGGGCGGAATGTCATTCGCCGAAGCATAAAAGACGAGTTCTGTTTCGGCGCCTTCAACCAGTAGCGTCAGTGAGTCTCCTGTCCGAAGCCCGGCTTTGTCGATGTCCGCTCTGGTCAAGTTGGTGACGACTGTCAGACCAAAGGGAGAGGAATTGAAGTCGAGAACATTTCCTTTGAGATCTCCGGCCGAAGCTTCAGTCGTCCCGGCATTAATTTCGATCCGGTCAAAAAAATCCTCAGGCAACGGCTCGTTCATTTTGAGTTCAGTGACCTCGGCCAGGGTGCCGCGCGTCCCCACTTGAGAGGTGAACCAGGAGAGGGGAATCCATAAACCTTCAAGTTCCTCAAAGGCTCCAAAATCATAGTTGACCTCGTATTTGTCGCCATCCGGAGTCAAGCCCTTAAAAACGAGCCTCTTCAGGAAGAAATCGTCGGCCCTCAGAAAAAAACCGACCTCAACGCCGTCGGAGTTCATGAGCAGATGGTAAAACTTTTCAGGTCCATAGGCCTTTAGCCCTTCGAACTTGAGACGTCCTTCAAACTTAGACAGGGAAAAAAGCCCGGCATAGAGTTGTGCTATTGTCCCGTAGAGGACTTTGTGTGGTCCGGTGATGTCAGTAATGGCGTTGAGGGAATTCCGCCGGACTTTGCCGCCCTTTGCCAGGATCACTTCTGTGACGACGGGATCTTTCCCGCTCACCAGCTTGAGCTCTCCGTTTGCTGACGCGTAACACCGGGTCCCACCTATTTTAAAGGAGATATTCTGGACCTGGGCGAGCCGTTCCCGGCCGCCCGATGCCTGCACGTTTTTCTCGAAGACCTCATCCAGCGAGAGGTCCGCCTGGCCGGACCAAAGAGACGAAAAAGCCGCGAAGACCATAACGCTTAAAGCGATCCCGCAGCGGCCAAGTTTGGACATGCCGTCCTCCTTGTCGGTATATAAAGCGTGCTATTATAGCGGAAAAACCTGAAGCGCGCCACTGTACACGGTGGTAAGTAGCCACGTTTCCGTGATACTAAGGTCGCGATCTAAAAATGGAGACGGGGCTGTGGGGGGTTGGTGGATGAGGCGAGGGATGATGTGGTGAGAAGTCCGTATGAGCGACGAGCGGGCATGGTTCCTCAAAGAGGAGAGCGAGGAGCGAATCGAGCAAGATTTCCTCGCTGGGGAAATCGCGGCGTGACTTCGAGCCACATCTCCCGAGCCTCGTCGGGGGGAAGCCACGGCAGGACCGTATTCCAGAACAAAATGATCACGGAAACGGAGCTCCTTACTCTGCCCGTTGTGAAATCATCGGAAATAGAAAGCGACTCCGGCCAGGAGCTGGATCCCGCCGAGGTTAATTTTCCCGCCGAGAAGCGATTCCTGTCCCGTGGGCACGCTTTCCCATCGCACGGAGGTGAAGAACCCAACCCGGGAAAAGAGGTGAAAATCAACCGCAGCATAGACAAGGGGGCCGAGCTTATTATCCTGATAACTCAATTCGAACGTTTCCCAAGTTTCCTTGTAAGAATGCCAGCTGATCCCCAACCCAAGGGTGACGCCCAGCGGGACGCCCCCGAGCCTCCCCGGAAATTCATAAAAAACGGAAACCGGAACAGAAATCATTTTAAAATGAACGGGGAATTCGTCCTGCCCCTGGTCGAGCGGCCAGGCCCGGCCGTTATTGCTGATCCAATTCACGCCGGAAGAAATCCCGAATTTCCTGGTCAACCGCACTCCCGCCTCGATAACCAGAGGATACGCATTCCCGTAGACATGCCTGAAGGAGGCTTGCTGTGGGAACATGATTCCGCCGCCGGCTCGAATCGAGAAGGTCTGGGGATAGACCCACAGGACCGAAAAGAAAAAAATAAACGCCGCGCCGAAGCTTTTTCGGGTCATCGTTTCCCCCGTCCTTCGAGAGACGAGGCCCCCCGGCTGACCCCCTGGCTGGAAGACGCCAGGATGGGCTCAATCTCCACTTCGCCGGAGTAATTGCTCTCTAACCCTCCCCCGCCCACTGCCGTGACAACGTAATAATAAAACTTGTCGGCATCAAGGACCGTGTTCACGAATGCCGTTGACTGGACCGGAGATGAGTTGACCTTTTGATAGTTGAGATGCGACGCCGAGCTCCTGTAGATGTTGTATCCAAAAGCATCCGGACTCGCCGTCCAGGAAAGATAAACGGTCCTGATCGTGTTGAAAAGAGAGCTATAACCATAGGTTTGCGCGGTCAGCCGTGTCGGACTTCTCGGGTATCCTGCCTTTACCGGCTGGGCCAGCTCGGCCGCAGTTCCAAGAGCAGCCTTTGTCGCGGCCGTGAAAAAATCGAAATTCAGCGTGCTGACTGTATCTGTCGTTTCATGATAATAAGGATTGGTGAGCGGACCGTCCTCGATGCCCAACAAGGCAGGATATCCTGTATCCCAGAAAGGGGCATGGTCCGAATAAACCATGGAAGCGTCAACGAACTTATTGGCCCGAAGTCCGGAATACTCTCCGGCCGCAATCCTGAACCGTTCTGCCAGCCACTCGGAGTCACTATTCACAAAAAGCTCCAAGTCCTCGGGCATCAGATTGGCGTAGGCAATCATGTCCAGGTTGATGACTCCGATGATGTCATCGCCGCGGTTTCTGGCCTGCGCCGCATAATTCCTGCTCCCGTAGAGGCCCCACTCTTCGCCGGAGAAAGCGATGAACCGGACGGTGAAATCAAAAGCATAAGTCCGGAGAATCCTGGCGGCCTCCAGGACCGCCGCCACCCCGCTGGCGTTGTCATCCGCGCCAGGAGCGAGCACAGTGGGGATATCAGAGGTCGAATCATAGTGAGCGCAGATGATCAGAATTTTTTGGGGATCCGTTTCTCCCCTCTTGTCGGCGATGACGTTCCTCGAAGAATAGGCGCCTCCGAAAGGAAAAGACTCGAAGGCGGGGTCGAGGCCCAGCGCCTGGAAGTACTGGAAGATATAGTCGCCCGCTGCTTCACAGTTAGGAGTCGAGGAATACCTCGTCTGGAAGGACTCGAGGCCCTGGATAAGACCTCTGAGGTTTTCTCTGGAGACCAGGTCGACCATAAACTGAACAAGGTTGTCCTTGACAGCCTGGTATTCCTGAACAGCCACGGAAGGAGACGGACGCCGGAGATATGAAAGAATCGAGCCCGTCGGCAAAGGCTTGCGGGCAACGTCCGGAGGAATGAGCGAGGACGGGTCCTCCGCCGTTGTCCAGCCAATCAGTGTCCCGCTTTCGACTTCGATCAGTCGGCCCTGGACCTGAAGCTCGGGCAATTCGTCTCTGGAACTTGCCCGGACGAGAAAATATTCCTTGCCCCGGATGTCTTTATCCAGGATAGCAAAACGGACGCCGTTTTCTCTCAAGAAGCGGAAATCATCCCGCGGCGCCCTGGCGATGAAACACGTTTCCAATTCCTGGGCGACATCGACCCGGAGCTCGGCCAAAAGGCTCCACTGTGTCGGGTCTCCTTTCGGAATCCTGATAAGATAAACGGGCTCTGAATAAAAGGAAAGAAGGATGAAGCTCCCCAGCAGCACGAACGGACGGAGGATTTTCAGGTTTTTCATACCGGTTTTATTTAATCAAATAGCTCGGCACAAGGCAAGCCTGCGCAGCAATTCTCCCCGTTATTGAGTTGACAGGGAGCTCCTTTTTTAGTAAAAATTGAGTTCGTTTATAAAATATATAGGGAAAGTAGAAATTAAAACGAATCGTTTGAGCGCTTGAGCGATCGCATCGCCACAAGGAGGTCAGTATGCGCAAAGTCATCGGAATTGTCATGGTCAGCGTGGTCTGTTGTTTCCTGGCAGCCACAGCATTGGCCCAACAGAAACCGGTCCATTTTAAGCAGCTCCAAGAGTTTCTCCCTAAGATCGACATCTCCGGGTTTACCAGGGGCAAGCCGGGCGGCCAGACATCAACGGCAATGGGAATGTCGACCTCAGAAGCTACTGTCGAATATACCAAAGGCGAAGAGACGATAGAAATCAAGATCTCGGACGTGGCGGGAATTCCGTTCGCTGCGGCCGGAGCTGCAATGCTGGGAATGACTGAGTTCGAAAACCAGACCGAGAACGGCTACGAGAAGTCAGTCAAGATCCAGGGCTTCCCGGGAACAGAAAAGGTCGATAACGGTGAATACAAATCGGCCGAGATCAGCCTGTTCGTTGGCAGCCGGTTCATGGTGGAGCTGAGGAGCAGCGGGATGAGCGACGCCGCCATCCTGAGAAAATTGGTTGACAGCATGAACCTGGCCGGACTGGCCAAGCTGACCGCAGAATAGCAGCGAACCTCTTAAAAGACCCGGAAAAAACCGCATTCTAAAATAAGGGGCTACTCTCTATCTATTTCTGCGGCTCAGTTGACCCGCTTTTCAACCTCGCGTAAAGAAAAACTTCTGCCAAAACGTATTATAAAATGAAGAGAGAGGAGATGAGCGACCGCCAACTCGTGAAAACCTGCCTCGAAGGAGATCAGGGGTCTTATCTCACTCTCATGAACAGATATAGAGCGAATGCCATTACATAAAAATCTACGGCCAGCCTGCGCAGGCCTACATTTTCAAAACCCAGGACGAAAACAGCACCTTCGTCTGGGCAGAAAAATCAACCCAAGGAGAAATGCCATGAGAAACACAAAAGGACTCTTTCTTGCGCTCCTCGTCTGTCTTGTCAGCTCTGGCGTTTGCTTTCTTCAAGCTGCCCAAAGGCTTGACCTCAAGCTCAGAGTCTATGAGGGGACCCGGCAGGGCGCCCTCGCCCCGCCCAAGTTTGTCACCTCTTCCTATCTCCAGCCAACGATCACGGCCAACATGCAGACCGGGTTTGACTTGGAGAAAGAGAAAGCCCAGGTCAAGAGGGTCTTTAACCTCCAGGACATTCACCTTCTGACCGAGGCCGACCTCGTCATCGGCGAAGGAGGCCAGGACCCGAACTCTGCCCGCCACTTTTTCCGGCTGGACGGAACCGCCTTCGCCGCGATCGTGATGCCCCAGGATTGGAAGAACCCGGCGCGCTTCCTGGTCCTTCTCAACGAGATGGTGGGCGACAAACCGAAAAACATCCTGACCACGGAAATGTTGCTGATGGGAGGCCACAGCGCAGTTTTCGGTTTCGAAGACAGACAGGGCAAACCCTATTTCTGCTCATTCTACATCACCGGGCCCGCTGAGAGGATTGCCCCTCCGCCTCCACCGCCTCCGCCCCCTCCCGCGATTACGCCCGAGTTTAGGAAGAAAATTGAAGAATTCGAGAGGGGAGCAGTCAAAGCCTGGAATACGGTTAATCCTCCCCGCATCCTTAAGCTTGTTGACCCCGTGATTCCCGAGGCCGCCCGGAAACAAGGCCTGGACGGGTTTGTCAAGTTAAACATTAGGACCGACGAGCAGGGCAACGTCAGCCGAGTGATGGTTCTCTTCAGTTCCAATGAAATTTTCAACCAGCCGGCCATCGATGCGGTCAAGCAATGGAAATACGAGCCTTACATTGAGAACGGACAGCCAAAAGAAGTCGTCTTTTCCGTGTCGCTGAGGTTCCAGAAGCCAGGGGCTGAAGAAAAAGAAATCAAGAAGTAGCAGCCTACAGTGTGC
>Ga0129297_10000220_pt1 | contig 27294 bp, 20 predicted proteins | sample I18A1metaG_FD_94708 | JGI IMG/M metagenome (GOLD analysis project Ga0129297, IMG submission 94708) | Lake sediment bacterial and archeal communities from Gulf of Boni, Indonesia to study Microbial Dark Matter (Phase II) - ​I18A1 metaG | ecosystem: Environmental > Aquatic > Freshwater > Lake >... | reverse complement strand
CCGTCCTCGAAAGCCGCCGTGTGCGGCGTAGCGCTGCAACCCTCACCCAATCCCTCTCCCAGAGGGAGAGGGCAAGGCATGCTCTCCCCCTCTGGGGGAGAGATAGAGAGAGGGCTGCCTCCGCGGGGCTTTCTGCGGGTGCAACGATCTGACTGTTTTTGAGCAACCTTGTGTATTGTAATAGCCGTAAAAGACGGCAATTCATGTCTTTTCGGCAGGGTTCCAGGCTTTGGAGCTCCTGCCGTCCTCTTGATGCGGCCTTGACCTCCAACCGGTCCATTTTGACATTCAATTTATTCGACCCCTGCTACCCTGAAAGTAGGAAAGCACTGGTACTGAAAGGGGAGTTCGGTCATGAAAGCCTACCTGTTCGATACGGAAACGGGACTGTATGAGGGTGAAACCTTCGCGGAAGCTGCTACACTTGGTCATGAAAGCGGACTGACCCCGGTCCCCCCACCGGCGTACGGGCATGGCCAGGTGCCGGTGTTCGACCGCCGGCATAGCACCTGGATACTCGTTCCGGTCACTGTCGCCCGCCAGCTGCTGGGGATCCGCGGGGTCGGCACCCTGGAGACACCTTCATGAACAGGTACGAATGGCTGCAGACACTCCTGCTGTTTGCGACTCTGCTGGCGTTGGTCAGGCCCCTGGGGCGCTTCATGGCACGGGTATTCCAGGGGGAGGCGACGGTTCTGTCCCCCCTGCTCGCCCCCTGCGAGAACCTCCTCTACCGGATCTGCGGGGTTGACCGCGACGAGGAGATGGACTGGCGGCGCTACGCCCGGGCCGTGGTCCTCTTCAACCTCGTCCTCGTCGTCTCACTTTTCGCCATCCTGATGCTGCAGCACCTGCTGCCGCTCAACCCGCAGAAACTCCCCCCCTTCTCGTGGCAGCTGGCGCTCAACACCGCGGTCAGTTTCGTCACCAACACCAACTGGCAGGCCTACAGCGGTGAACAGGAGGCCAGCTACTTCACCCAGATGGTGGGGCTGACGACCCACAACTTCGTCTCCGCCGCCACCGGCATTGCCATCGCCATCGCTGTCATCCGCGGCTTCGCCCGGCGTAGGACCTCGCTGCTCGGCAATTTCTGGGTCGACCTGACCCGTGCCATTCTCTACCTCCTCCTCCCCATCTCCCTGGGTGCAGCCCTCGTGCTGGTCTCCCAGGGGACCATCCAGAACCTCACCCCGTACAAGACCGTGCCGCTCCTCCAGCCGGTACGGTACGACAAGGCGAAGCTGGACGGCCGGGGAGTCCCGGTCACGGATGCCACGGGGAAACCGGTCACCGAGAGCGTTACCGCCCAGGAGGTCACCATTCCCCTGGGGCCGGTCGCCTCCCAGGAGGCGATCAAGGAGCTGGGGACCAACGGTGGCGGCTTCTTCAGCGCCAACTCGGCCCATCCCTACGAGAATCCGACCCCCCTCTCCCACATGGTGGAGATCCTCCTCATCCTCCTCATCTCCGGCAGCCTTACCTGCACCTTCGGCGTCATGGTGGGCAACCCCCGCCAGGGGTGGGCCCTTCTCGGCGTGATGCTCTTCCTCCTCCTGGTCTCCTTCGCCGTGCTCCAGTGGGCCGAGACGGGCGGCAACCCGCTGGTGGCGGACCTGGGGGTGAGCGGCGCCAACATGGAGGGGAAGGAGCTCCGCTTCAGCCTGGCCGGCACGAGCCTCTTCACCGTGGCGACCACCGGCACCTCCTGCGGTGCGGTGGCGGCCATGCACGATTCCCTGACCCCCCTCGGCGGCATGGTCCCCCTCTCCCTGATCCTCCTGGGGGAGATCGTCTTCGGCGGGGTCGGCTCCGGCCTCTACACCATGCTCGCCTTCGCCGTGATCGCCGTCTTCGTCTCCGGACTGATGATCGGCCGGACCCCGGAATACCTGGGGAAAAAGATCGAGGCTACCGAGATGTGGATGGCCATCGTCACGGTCCTGGTCGCCGGGGTGGTGGTGCTGGTCCTCTCGGCCAGTGCCATGATCACGCCTGCCGCCGTGGCCTCCATGGCCAACCCCGGGGCCCACGGGCTCTCAGAGGTGCTCTATGCCTTCGCCTCCATGGCCAACAACAACGGCAGCGCCTTTGCCGGACTGAACGCCAACGTGACGTTCTACAACCTCCTCGGCTCCCTGGCGATGCTCCTCGGCCGCTACGCCCCGGCGGTGGCCATGCTCGCCATGGCCGGTTCCCTGGCGGGGAAGAAGTACGTCCCCCCCAGCCTCGGGACCCTTCCGACGGACAAACTGCCGTTCGCCCTCTGGTTGACCCTGGTGATCCTGATCGTCGGCGCGCTCACCTTTTTCCCGGCCCTCTCCCTGGGACCGATCGTCGAACAGCTGACCATGGCGGGGGGTACGTAGCATGTCGAAACATGCACCGGAACCGGTATCAATCTTCGATCCCCGGATCATGGGGCCCGCCCTGGTCGAGGCGCTCAAAAAGCTCGACCCCCGCGACCTGTGGCGCAACCCGGTCATGTTCAGCGTTGAGATCGCCAGCGCCATTACCCTGGTGACCTTCGTCATGTCCCTTAGCGGCGCGAACCGTGAACCGGCCTGGTTTACCGGCCTCGTCTCCCTCTGGCTCTGGCTGACGGTGCTCTTCGCCACCTTTTCCGAGTCCCTGGCCGAGGGGCGCGGCAAGGCCCGGGCCGCCAGCCTCCGCCAGAGCCGCACCGACGTCACCGCCAAGCGCCTGGACAAACAGGAGTTCGGCGGCAGTTACACCACCGTAGGCGCCAGCCAGCTCCGCAGGGGCGATCTGATCCTGGTGGAGGCGGGGGAGATGATCGCCGGCGACGGCGACGTGATCGCCGGCGCGGCCCTGGTCAACGAGGCGGCGGTGACCGGCGAATCGGCGCCGGTGGTGCGGGAGTCCGGCGGCGACCGGAGCGCCGTTACCGGCGGCACCACGGTCATCGCCAATGCCATTATCGTCCGGATAACCGCCAATCCGGGTGAGACTTTCCTCGACCGGATGATCTCCCTCATCGAGGGGGCCAAGCGGCGCAAGACCCCCAACGAGATCGCCCTGGAGGTGCTCCTCATCGCCCTGACCCTGGTTTTTCTCCTGGTCTGCGCCAACATCAGCCCCCTCTCCATCTACAGCGTGAAGGCCACCGGCCAGGGAGCGCCGGTGTCGCTGACGGTCCTGGTGGCGCTCTTCGTCTGCCTGGCGCCGACCACCATCGCCGCCCTCCTCCCGGCCATCGGCATCGCCGGCATGGACCGGCTCTTCCAGAAGAACGTCATCGCCCTGTCCGGCCGGGCCATCGAGGCGGCCGGCGACGTGAACGTGCTCCTCCTGGACAAGACCGGCACCATCACCCACGGCAACCGGGAGGCGGTGGCGTTCGTGCCGGTCGGCGGTCACTCGGAGCATGCGCTGGCCGAAGCCGCGCTCATGTCCTCCCTGACCGACGAGACCCCCGAAGGTCGGAGCATCGTTACCCTGGCGTTGACCAGGTACGGTTTCAAGGCGGAGTCGGTGCCGGCCGATGCGGTCACCATCGCGTTCAGCGCCGACACCCGTCTCTCTGGCATCGATACGGGGGGGAAGCAGTACCGCAAGGGGGCTTCCGACTCGGTGGTCGCCTTTGCCAGGAAGATGGGGTGCAGGGACGTGCCTGGCGAGCTGCGGGAGATCGTCGACCGCATAGCCCGGGCAGGCGCCACCCCCCTGGTGGTTGCCCGGGATTGCGAGATCCTGGGGGTCATCGACCTGAAGGACATCGTCAAGGAAGGGATCCAGGAGCGCTTCCTGCAACTGCGGAGCATGGGGATCAGGACGGTCATGATCACCGGCGACAACCCCCTCACTGCCGCTGCCATCGCGGCCGAGGCCCAGGTGGACGATTTCCTCGCCCAGGCAAAACCCGAGGACAAGCTTCGCCTGATCCGGGAGAACCAGGAGGCAGGCTTCATGGTGGCCATGACCGGCGACGGCACCAACGACGCCCCGGCCCTGGCCCAGGCCGACGTGGCGGTGGCCATGAATACCGGCACCCAGCCGGCCCGGGAGGCGGCCAACATCATCGACCTGGACTCCAACCCCACCAAGCTCCTGGACATCGTCGAGGTGGGGAAACAGATCCTCATGACCCGGGGGAACCTGACCACCTTCAGCATCTCCAACGACGTGGCCAAGTACTTTGCCATCATCCCGGCGATGCTCCTCTCCATCTACCCCCAACTGGGGGTGTTGAACGTCATGCACCTGGCGACGCCCCACTCGGCGATTCTGTCGGCGGTCATCTTCAACGCGGTCATCATCCCGCTCCTGGTCCCCCTGGCCCTCAAGGGGACCAGGTTCCGCCCCCTGCCGGCGGAAAAACTCCTCATCCACAACCTGCTGGTCTACGGTCTGGGGGGGATCGTCGCCCCGTTCGTCGGGATCAAGGCGATCGACCTCGTGGTGGCAGCGATGCTCTAACCCGTCCCGCCCTCCCCTTAAACTGAGGGGAGGAACCTCCCCCTCTTATGATACAAGGGGGCGTGGGGGAGTTATAAAGGATAAACCCATGAAAGACCTGAAATCCGCCATGGTGATGCTCATCATCTTCACCGTCATCTGCGGCTGCATCTACCCGGCCGTTGTCACCGGTTTCGCCCGGGTACTCTTTCCGGACCAGGCCAGGGGGAGTTTCATCACTGACGGGAGGGGGAGAGACGCCGGTTCCCGCCTCATCGGCCAGCCCTTTTCCGATCCCCGCTACTTCTGGCCCCGCCCGTCGGCAACTGCCGGGTTCCCTTACAACCCCATGGGCTCCGGCGGCTCCAATGCGGGCCCGACCACTCCGGAGTACCTGAAGGGTGTCGGCGACCGGGTGAAGTCGTACCGGGAGAGCGGCGTGACCGGACCGATCCCCGCCGAACTCGTGCAGGCCTCTGCCAGCGGCCTCGATCCCCACCTGTCGCCGGAAGCGGTGCTGCTGCAGGTCCCCCGCGTCGCCAGGGCACGTAATCTGTCCGAAGAGATGGTAACGAAGGCCGTCGCCCATGCAACCGAAGTGCGTCAGCTGGGATTTCTGGGGGAGCCGCGGGTGAATGTACTTGAACTGAATCTGGAACTTGATGGCCGGCTGAAGCGATAGTTTTTTCCAGGATTTTGGAGTTGATCCCCTTGGCTGCAATGCTATAACGAGTGGTAACGGTTCACTCAGGGGGGCAGACTCTGCCCTGCCGTCGGGCCTGGGGGAAAAGGGGGGGCGTATGCCGATAGAACTGATATCGTTGGATCACACTCCCGGCGTTCTCTATCTCTGTACCGGGGTGGTGACCGGCGACGATCTCCTTGCCGCCGGTGCCTCGCTCCGCGCCTCCGAAAAGCGGTTGAAAAAACTCCGCTATGTGATCGTGGACATGACGCGGATGGAGTCGATGGATGTGAGCTTCGCTGATCTGAAAAAGATCGAGAACAACGACAGGTTGATAGCCCAGATCAACCCGGAAGGGATAGTCGCCATTATTGTCGACAAGGATCTTCCTTTCAACATTGTGAGCGCGTGGGATATCAGGACCACGGACATCTCCTGGGAAAAGAGGATATTCCGCGAAAAAAACGAGGCATACGACTGGGTGCGTGCCAGGACACGGGAAAAGTTCGGGGAGGAGACCCACCCCCTATGACCGAGACCGACGACATGCGCCCCTCGCCGGAGGCGATGCTCAAACTTGCCCGGGCCGAGGAGGTGACCGCCGAACTGGGGCGGCTGAAGATCTTCCTCGGCTACGCCGCCGGGGTGGGGAAGACCTATGCCATGCTGGAGGCGGCCAGGCAGCGGAAGGGGGACGGGCGCGACGTCGTGGTGGGGTACGCGGAGTCCCACGGACGGCCCGAGACGGACGCCCTGCTTGAGGGGCTGGAGCAGATCCCTCTCCAGCCGGTTCACCACGCCGGCATGGAACTGCGGGAGATGGACATCGACGCCATCCTGGCCCGCGCACCGCAGATCGTCCTGGTGGACGAACTGGCCCATACCAACGCCCCCGGGTGCCGCCACGGCAAACGCTGGCAGGATGTGGAGGAGATCCTGGAAGCGGGGATCGATGTCTACACCACGGTCAACATCCAGCATTTCGAGAGCCTCAACGACGTGGTGGCCCAGATCACCGGCATCACCGTGCGGGAGACCGTGCCGGACCGCCTGCTGGATCTGGCCTTCGAGATCCGGCTGGTGGACATCTCCCCGGAGGACCTGCTCCAGCGGCTGAACGAGGGGAAGGTCTACATCCCCGACCAGGCCGCCAAGGCGATCGAGAAGTTCTTCCGCCCCGGCAACCTGATGGCCCTGCGGGAACTCTCCCTGCGCCGCACCGCCGCCCGGGTGGACGACCAGATGCGGGCCTACATGGAGACCCAGTCCATTGCCGGCCCCTGGCCCACGGCGGAGCGGCTCATGGTCTGCGTCAGCGGCAGCCCCTACAGCGAGAAGCTGATCCGTGCCACCTGCCGTCTGGCGGAGGAGTTGAAGGCCCAGTGGTTCACGGTGTACATCGAGACGCCGGGTGGTGACCGGCATACCCGGGAGAACCGGGGGAGGGTCTGGCGGGACCTGCGGCTGGCCGAGGGGCTCGGCGCCCAGGTGGCGACGGCCACGGCGACCGACATCAGCGATGCGGTCATGGAGTATGCCCGCAAACACAACATCACCAAGATCGTCATGGGGAAGCCGACCAAACCCCGTTGGCGTGAACTCCTCTTCCCGCCGCTGGTCGATCAGGTCATCCGCCGGAGCGGGGCGGTGGATGTGGTGGTCGTCAGTTTCGAGCCGGAAGGCCGTGCCCAGACCGTCCCGGTGCCACCCCATCGCCACCCCCTGGAACTGGGCGCCTACGTCGCCAGCTGTCTCCTGGTTGCGTCGGCCACGCTGCTGTGCGAACTGCTCCGCCCCATTCTCGCGCCGACCAACATGGTCATGTTCTACCTCCTGGCGGTCGTGGTGGCATCGGTCCGCCTGGGTCGCAAGCCGGCCCTGCTCTGTGCCCTGTTCGGGGTACTGGCCTTCGACTTCTTTTTCGTCCCCCCCCGGCTCACCTTCGCCGTGGCCGATACCCAGTACCTGCTGACGTTTCTCGGCCTCTTCGTGGTGGGCGGGGTGATCAGCACCCTGGTGGTCCGGACCCGGGAGCGGGCCGAGGTGATCCGGGTCCGCGAGGTGCAGACCGCCAGCCTCTACTACCTCAGCCGTGACCTGGCCGCGGCGGTGGACATCGACGCCGTGCTGAAGGCGGTCGTCAGGAACGTGGAGGAGGCGCTCAATGCGCGGCTGGCGGTTTTCATCCCCGAGGGGGAGCGGCTGGACCTGGTTGCCTGCAGTGACGGCCTCACCCTGGATGTGAAGGAGCAGGCCGTGGCCGACTGGGCCTTTCGCAACAGCCATCCCGCAGGGCGCGCCACCGATACCCTGGTCTCCGCCGCCCTGATCTACCTGCCGCTGCAGACCCCCTCCAGTGTCCTGGGGGTCATGGGGATCAGGCTGGTCCACGAACACGACTACCACTCCCAGGAGAACCGGCGTCTGCTGGATGCCTTTGCCACCCAGGCGGCCATGGCCATGGAGCGGCTCCAGTTCTCCCGCCAGGCCGAACAGGCACAGATCCTCCAGGCAAGGGAGAACCTGGAGCGGGCCCTCCTGAACTCGGTGTCCCACGACCTGCGCACCCCCCTGGCCACGGTCACCGGCGCCCTCACCACCCTCCGCGACGACGGGGGGCACCTGGGCGAACAGGCCCGCGCAGAGCTGCTGGACAACGCCTGCGAGGAGGCCGCCCGCCTCAATCGTTTCGTCGGCAACCTGCTGGACATGACCCGCATCGAAGCCGGCGCGGTCAGGCTGAATCTGGAACCCTGCGACGTGCAGGACCTGATGGGGTGCGCCCTGGCAGCCCTCGAACCCCGCCTGGGGGGGAGGGAGGTGACCTTCAGGATGCTGCCGGTCATGCCCCTGGTGCCGCTGGACCCGGTGCTGATGACCCAGGTGCTGGTCAACCTCCTGGACAACAGCCTGAAATATGCCCCCCCCGGCAAGCCGATCGAGGTGCTGGCGACGACCGAAGACTCCTGGCTGGTGCTGGAGGTTGCGGACCGGGGGCATGGCGTACCGGAGCATGACCTGAAGCGGGTCTTCGACAAGTTCTACCGTATCCCGATTCCCGAGGGGGCAGGGGGGACCGGCCTCGGCCTTGCCATCTGCAAGGGGATCGTCGAGGCCCACGGAGGGAGAATCTCGGCGGAAAATCGAGCCGGCGGCGGGTTGAGCATCGTGATCCGGCTGCCGTTGTCACAGGGGGAGGAGATGCACCATGGTGGTTGAGAAGGGGAGTGAGAACCTCCCCCGGATTCTGGTGATCGACGATGAACTGGCCATCCGGCGCTTTCTCCGCACGGCTCTTTCCCCTGCGGATTTCGTCCTGCACGAAGCGGCGGACGGTCATGCGGGGCTCGCCGCCGCCGTTGCCACCAGGCCGGACATCATCCTCCTCGACCTGGGTCTCCCGGACCTGGACGGTATCGAGGTGCTCAAGCGGATCCGGGAGTGGTCGGCCGTGCCGATTATCGTCCTTTCCGTGCGGGAACGGGAAAGCGACAAGGTAGGAGCCCTGGATGCGGGGGCCGACGATTACCTCACCAAGCCCTTCGGCGTGGGGGAACTCCTCGCCCGGATACGGGCCTCCCTACGCCGCTCCCTGCAGCAGGTTCCCGAGCCGGTTTTTGCCAGCGGTGACCTGCAGGTGGACCTGACCCTGCGCCGGGTGACCGTCGGGGGGAACGAGGTGCAGCTTACCCCCACCGAGTACGACATACTCCGTCTCCTCGTCACCCATGCCGGCAAGGTTCTGACCCACAGCCAGATCCTGAAGCAGGTCTGGGGGATGGCCTACCTGGAGCAACCCCACGTCCTGCGGGTCAACATCAGTAACCTGCGCCGCAAGATCGAAGCCGATCCCTCCCGTCCCCGCCACATCATTACCGAGCCGGGGGTGGGCTACCGCCTCAAGGGCCAACCCGCGTGACACACCCCGGTGCTGATTCTCTTGACATGCTCCGCGAAAAGCGTATAAAGGCAGAAAAAATCAGCCGAGATCCGTTCCGGGAACGGATGCGGGGGACCCACTCAACAGGGGCGTATTACGGCTTGCGCGCCGTATAGAGGACTTTCAGCCTCGAGCCCGTCAGCTAACCTCGTAGGCATCTGGAAGGGCTCGACAGCGGAGAGATACCGCCGGTTCACGCCGGCGTTTTTTTATTTCGCCTGTCAGCCCTGCAAGATTCTTTGCAGGAGGCACACAGATGAAACAGCAGGGCGCCGACTCCTACTGGGGCGGCATCGTCAAATCCATGGGCCTGGTGTTCGGCGACATCGGCACCAGCCCGATCTATACCCTCACGGTCATCGTCACCTTGGCCAAGCCGGAGCAGGAGAGCATCTACGGCATCCTCTCCCTCATCGTCTGGACCCTCATCACCCTCGTCAGCGTTGAATACGCCTGGCTCGCCATGAGCCTGGGGCGCAAGGGGGAGGGGGGGACCATCGTCCTCAAGGAGATCCTGGTCAAGCTCCTGAAGCCGGGGCGCCAGCTCGCCTTCGTCGGCTTCCTCTCCTACATCGGGGTCTGCCTCCTCCTGGGGGACGGGGTCATCACCCCGGCCATCTCCATCCTCTCGGCGGTCGAAGGTATGGAACTCATCCCCGGGCTGGAGCACACCCCCCAGGGGCTGCTGATCGCCATTGCCGCGGTCATAGCCGTCGGCCTGTTCATCTTCCAGTTCAAGGGGACCGACAAGGTGGCCGGTGCCTTCGGCCCCCTCATGGTGGTCTGGTTCATAGCCCTGACCGCTTCGGGTCTCTTCTCCATCGTCGATCACCCGGAGGTGCTGAAGTCGGTCAACCCCTGGTACGCGTTCAAATTCCTCCGCGACAACGGCCTCCCGGGGTTCTTCATCCTCTCCGAGGTCATCCTCTGCGCCACCGGCGGCGAGGCTCTCTACGCCGACATGGGGCATCTGGGGCGCAAGCCGATCATCCGCGCCTGGTACTTCGTCTTCGCCGCCCTGGTAATCAACTACCTGGGGCAGGGGGCATTCATCATCACCCACCCCAAGGCGACCAACATCCTCTTCGGCATGGTGAAGAACGAGGCGAGTTTCCTCTACATCCCCTTCCTGATCCTCACGGTCATCGCCACGGTCATCGCCTCCCAGGCCCTCATCAGCGGGGTCTTCTCCATCGTCTACCAGGGGATCACCACCCGGATCCTGCCGCTCCTGAAGGTCGACTACACCTCCAGCCACCTGAAATCCCAGATCTACATCAGCTCGGTGAACTGGTTCCTGATGGTGCTGGTCATCTTCATCATGCTGGTCTTCCGCAAGTCGGAAAACCTGGCCGCCGCCTACGGCCTGGCGGTTACCGGTACCATGACCATCACCGGCATCATGATGGTGATGATCTTTGCCAGGACCACCAAGAAGTGGAAGGTTCCCATCGCCCTCGGCGTCACCCTCCTGGATGCCGCCTTCCTGACCGCCAACCTGAACAAGCTCCCCCACGGCGGCTACTGGTCCATCATCCTGGCATCCGTCCCCTTTGTCGTGATCCTCATCTGGACCCGCGGACAGCGCGCCCTCTACCGGGCCCTCCGGCCACTGGACCTGGAGACGTTCCTCCTCAGCTACGAGCAGATCTTCGCCAAGGAGAAGAACATCCCCGGTACCGGTCTATTCTTCACCAAGGAGTGGAACGTCGTCCCCCCCTACGTGATCCACTGCATCATCAGGAGCAACATCATCTACGAGCGGAACGTCTTCATCTCCATCGTCCGCACCGATGAACCCTTCGGCATCAGGACCAACCTGCGCACCGCCATCGGCTCCGGCCTGGATGCCTTCGAGATCCAGGCGGGGTACATGGAGAGGATCGACATCGAGAGCTTGCTGAAGAAGAACGGCATCATCGAAAAGGTCATCTTCTACGGCATCGAGGATATTGCCACCATGAACCCGGTCTGGCGGGTGTTCAGCACCATCAAGAAGCTCACCCCCAACTTCGTCCAGTTCAACAAGCTGCCTGCCAGCAAGCTGCAGGGGGTCGTGACCCGGGTGGAGATGTAGGCCCTACCGGCGGCCGAGGAGGAGGCTTTCCACCTGTGCCGGGGTCGGCCGCTTGCCGAAGGCATGCTCCCGCCGTGCCTCGGCATCGATGTTCTCCAGGACCGCCACGAGGCGGTCGCTCCGGATGACCCGGTAGTACCGGCCGATCCGCTCGTCGAGAGCGGCAATATCGGCGGATTCCGGGAACACGACGATGCCGTGGACCGGCAGACGCCACTGGGGCTGGCGCTGCTGCACCAGGTTCATCAGGCTCATGGCATACTCCCGCACCTGGTGGTAGGGATTGACCCCCCAGGAACTCTTCACCCCCACCGGCTCCCTCGTACCGTCCCGGCACTGCCACGGCGAATTTGCCGTCTCCCCCTCCGCCGTGACCTCTCCCCAGTAGTTCTTCACCTCCAGGACCACCAGGCAGTTCTTGCTGACCACCACGAAGTCGATGACCTTGCTCGTCGCCTTCCCCCCCGCCACGTCCAGATGGGGGAGGACGAGCCATTCCCCCCTTCCTGCGGCCGGGCTCGCCGCGAGGGTCGCGAAGACCCGTTTTTCGAAGGCATTGGCGAACTGCGGGGTGATGGCCTGGGCCAGGGCCCGGGATGCCTCGGTCTTCTCCTTGCTGGGGGCGTTCCGGTACTTGTCCAGCTCGGTCTGCAGGCTGAGCTTTTCCGCTTCGGTCCGCGCCAGCTCCTCCCGGAAGCTGGCCGCCTGCCGGTTGCGCTCCGCCTCCAGTTCACCGATGATCGTGGTCGAAATGTCCCGGTACTGGGTGACATCCTGGATCCGCTGTTCTAGCTCGCGGATCCGGTCCACGTAGGCTTCGAACTGCAGGTGGAAGTGGCGCTCCCGGTCCTTGATCCGGTCTTCGTTATCCTCCAGCTGGCGCAGGTAGGTGGCTGCGCGCTCCATCAGCTCGGCTTCCCGCCGGGCCGCGCTCCGCACCTCGCTGCGCCTGATCTTGAGGAACAGTTCGATGATGAGCCAGATCCCGGTGCCCCCCAGGAGGGAACCGGCCATGGTGAGCAGGTACTTCCGCCAGAGCTCGTTGTCCCGGAAAGGGTTCCTGAGCCACATCCGGTAGTCTTCGCTGAAGGTCGGGATGGTACTGATGGTGTAGACCCGGCCGATGATCTCCCCCTGCCGGGCCTGCTTCCCCCGGGGGGCCAGCAGGTCGAACACCGATGTGGACGCCGGCGTCCGGAGTATCACGTAGGGGAATTCGGACAGCCGGTCGAGCCGGAACCCCTGCCTGCCGTAGAGCTTGGGATTGGTGGCGAAGAGGAGTTTCTGGTCGGGGCAGACCTCCTGTTCCGAGCGACAGTCGGTGATCACCAGGGCGAAGACGTTGTAGTCCCGGTCCAGGAGCTGCTGGAGGGGGGGGTAATCGCGGGCGACGATGAGGCGGGACAGCTCGTTGGCGTCGACCCCCAGGTTGGACTCGGCGTGGATCTTGATGAGGGTCTTGCTGATATGGTTCGAGTAGTTCTTGCCGTTCAGGTAGTTGGCAAAGAGCACGGCGGCAGAGAGGATGATGCCGAGACGGATGAGGGTAGCGGCAGCCTGGCGCATGCCGGTCGCTGAAAATACCATAAATCCTCGTCAGGGATGGAGGTTCTCCCCGGGTCGAAACCCGGGGGAAGGGGCTACTCCCCATTGAGTTATTCTACCAAGCTTCTGCCGGAGCGGGGCAAAAAAAGCCCTGCGCGCTCCGTCGGAGGTGCAGGGCAAGAGCGTGCCGGCTGAGCCGTCCCCTTATTGGGGTTGCACCTGGTGGCTGTCGTTCCAGTGGCACTTGTTGCAGAGCGACCCCTGGTTGATGGCGAAGCCGCCGGCATCCCGGCCGTACATCGCCTGCTGGTACTCCTGGACGGTCTTGCCCGTGGCGTTCTCCCCCTTCTGGCCGTCGATTGTCGGGGCGTTCGTCCCGGGCCAGGAACCGGAGACGGTCAGGTATGAACCGGGGGTCGTGTTCCAGCGGGTGGCGCTGCCCCAGGCCGAGGCGTGTGCCCGGTGGCAGGTGAGGCAGCTGACGTTGTTCCCCGCCGTTGCCCCGGCGGTGGAGGAGGTATCGGCCGCCAGGGCCGTGAGGTCACCCGTCCCCTCCTCGAACGGCACGAGGGAGGTGTAGGACGTGGCGATCGTCCCGGTGTAGAGGTACGACTTGAGGTAGGAGTTGTACTCGTCCGCCTCCGACTGCAGCTTGGCGGAGATCCCGGCGGGGTGGGACGCCACCGGCGAGGTCCCGGTCAGGGAGTGCTGGTAGGCGCCGTGGCAGTTGGCGCACCACTCGGACATGCCGCTGCCGTAGGCGACCCGCACATCCCCCGCCCCTTCGGAACGATTGTAGGTCGTGGGGGAGACGGCCACCGGCGGATTGTTGACAAAGGCCGCGGCCGGCGTGGCGGCGACTGCCGCGGGGAGATAGCCCGCTCCACCCAGGAGCCGGTAGGAGCCGACCGCCTCGGTAGCCGTGGGGAGGGTGCCGTAGGAACCGGAGGCGAAGGTCGGCTTGCCGCCGGTTCCTACGGTTCCGTTCGTGTCGAGCTGGCGGTACCTGCCGTGGGGGTCGTGGCAGCTGGTGCACCCCAGGCCCGCTGCCGGGTAGGTGCCACCCGGTGCGACGCTGAACCGGCTGTCCGGGAAGTAGAGGAAATCGGCGGCCACGATGTTGTGGCCGTGGCTGTCGCCGCTGCTGGCGGTCACCTGTCCCGTAACGGAATTGACCCAGCTGTAGCTCTTCTGCAGGTAGGCGAAGTCGCCACCCGGGGTGAGCTGGACCGGGGGGGCTCCGGGAGCGGGGGGGGGAGAGGTCGCCACCCGGTACCCGTCTCCCGGGATCGACCCGGCATGGCAGAGGAGGCAGGTGGAGCTGGCATCGCTCCCCCGCAGGAGGTAGCGGTTGCCGGTCCCCGTCCCTGTGCCGACCCCCACCGGTTGCCCTTCGCTGGAGTTGTGCATGGTGTGGCAGCCGTCGCAGGACGCTACCCCGCCGTCATGGAAGGCCGGAGCCTGGCCTGCCGTTGCGAGCAAAAGGGCGACTGCCGTGGCAATGGACGCTCTGTTCATGGAGCCTCGCACGGATCGGGTCAGGGCTGTTGCGTGACCTTGTGGTAGGTTGCCTGCTGGCCGGTCCCCTCGAGGATGAACTCCTCACCCTCGAGGCGGCCGGTCAGGGTCCGGATTTTCCCCTGGAAATCGATGTCGATCCTGACCCGGTTGGTGTTGTCCACGATCGACCAGGTGAACGCCAGGGAGGGGCGGTCCTTGACGACGAAGACGCCGCTCTTGTCGGCCCTGAATGCCACGGTTTCCGGGGTCTGGACGTTGCCCCAGAGACCGATCAGGTCGCTGCTGGTCTTGTTGCACCCCAGGATGAAGATGACGACGATGGGGACGAGCTTTAAGGTAGATAGTGCCTTCATGCGTGCTCCTTGCGTTGTGAGTGAGGGTGGTGCAGGGCTACTGCTCCCCCATGACGGTGAGCAGCTTGCGGGCTCCGACGTGCCCCTGCCTGGCGGCCTTGCGGAGCCATTTCACCGCTTCCTTGCGGTCCTTGGGGACCCCTTCGCCGTTGGTGTACATGAGCCCGAGGTCGAACTGGGACTGGGCATGCCCCTGTTCCGCGGCTTTCCGGTACCAGGCGGCCGCTTCCTTCAGGTCCAGGGGGACTCCGTCCCCCTTGTCGTAGATCATGCCGAGATTGTTCTGGGCCCGGACATGCCCCTTGTCCGCGGCCCGGCGGAGCCAGCGGATCGCTTCGGCCTTGTCCGGCCGGACCCCTTCCCCCCGGTAGTACATGATCCCGAGGAGGTAGGCGGAGTCGGAGCTGCCGTCCTCCTTCAGGAGCTTCAGGGCGGTGGGGAAGTCCCGGTGCTGGTAGGCCTTCATCCCGGCGCTGAAATCGGCCCGGCTGGCCAGGGCCGAGAAGAGGCCGAGGAGCAGGGCAATGGACAGTCTGGTGGTGAGTCGTTTCATGGTCGGTTATCTCTCCCGGTTGGTTACTTGAGTGCTTCGAAGAGCTGGACCCGGTTGTTGTTCCGGTCGGCCACGACGATGGTGCTGCCGCAGACCGCCACCTGCCCCGGGTAGTAGAGCTGACCCTCCTTCCAGCCGAGGGTCGCGATCCGCCCCGTCGGGCTCCCGTCCGGCCCGAGGGTGGCGATGGTGCCGCCGTCCTGGTCCACGAGGAAGAGGCCGCCCCGGTCGTCGCTCGTCAGGTAGGTGGGGAAGCTGACGGACTCCTGCAGCTTCGCCGTGAGGGGGGAGAACGACTCCGCCCCGTTGCGGGCGATCAGCACGGCCCCCTTCGTGCCGTCCAGGAGGAGCAGGTCCCCCGAGGGGGTGACCGCCAGGTCCGAGGGGAAGCCGTGGTCACCCGGGAGGGGAACCTGCCTGATGAACGCTCCGGCCTGATTGAGGACCAGGACCCGCTGTCCGAACAGGTCGAGGAGGTAGATGGTGCCGCTCCCGTCGACCCGGAAGCTGCGGATGCTCATCGTCCCGGGTGCCGGGATCCCCTGGGGATCCAGGTAGCCGGCAAAGGCCCCGTCGGGGGTCAGGTGGACGATCCGGTGGAGGCGGCCGTCCAGGGCGTAGATGTCGCCCCCGGGGGCGAGCTGGAGCCGGAGGGGATAGGAGAGCTGGGGAACCTTGATCTCCGTTCCCCCCTTGACCCCGTCACTCCCGAGGGTGAAGCGGAGCAGCCGGCCGTTGGCCGTGTCGGCAACGATAAGGGCCTTGTCGGTGCAGGCGACCCCCTCGGGTGCCTTGAGGCTCCCCCCCTTGTCGTCCTTGTAGAGGGAGGTGGTCTGTTTGTACTTGTCAGCGGCTGCCTGGCAGGCGAGGGGGAGCATGACGGCCAGGATCACGATGATGGGGATGAACGATCGTCGCATGGTGGTCACCTCTTGAATTGCTCGTGGCACTGGACGCAGAGGTCGCTCGTGGTCGGGAACGGGATGAAGTGCTTGTAGTCGGTCCCGTGGGAACGGTGGCACGAGAGGCACTGCAGGGTCTGGTTCTTGTTGCGGGGGTCCTTCACCTTGTCACCGATTGGGTGGGTGGAGTGCTTCTGCCAGTCGTGGCACTTGCCGCACAGTTCGATGGTGGAGGCGTTGTTGACCAGGAACAGGTTATCCGACCCGTGGGGGTCGTGGCAGGCGATGCAGTTCCCCTCCATGATCGGCTTGTGCTTGGTCACCGACTTCTCCTGCCGCTGGATGGTGTCCTTGTGGCAGGAACCGCACAGGGTGAGGAGGTCCCCCTTGATCAGCGCCTTCTGCCTGGAGGCGTGGGGGTTGTGGCAGGCGAGGCACCCCCGCCCGGCGAGCAGCGGCCAGTGGATCCGGTTCTTGCCCATGGCCGTGTTGACCATGTCGTTGTGGCACCCCTTGCAGAGCTCGAAACCGGTGCGCTTGGTCTTGAGAGGGTTCGCCGAACCGGCCTCCTCGTGGCACTGGTTGCACATCCTGTTGGCCACGGGCTTGTGCACGGTGTTGTAGAGGATGCTCGGACGGTCGGACCCGTGGGGGTCGTGGCAGGAGGTACAGCGGGAGCCTGCCACCGGGTAGTTCATGTGCTGCTTGATGAACAGGGGCTTGGTGGCATTGTGGCAGCCGAGGCAGAGGCCCGGGACGTCGCTCTTCAGCAGGAAGCCCCCCTTGGTCGAGGCGTGGGGGTCGTGGCAGGTGAGGCACCCCTTGGCCACCGGCGGGTGCTTGAACCTGGCCTTGGCCACCGCGTCACCCATCTCCTTGTGGCAGGAGAAGCAGAGGTCGTTCCCCCCCTTGACCAGGTTGGACTTGTTGGCGGCCGCGTGGGGGTCGTGGCACTTCATGCAGCTCCCCTCCCCCACGACCTTGTGGACGCTCTTGGCATCCGCCGGCACGACGCTACTGTGGCAGAGGCGGCAGATGGAGCCGGTCTCGGCGGCGAGCAGCTTGCCGTGGGAAGAGGCATGGGGGCTGTGGCAGCCGATGCACTCCCCCGCCTTAAGGGGGGTGTGGACGAACGGCTTCTTCACCGTCTCCTGCATGTCGTTGTGGCAGTTCAGGCAGAGCTTGCCGCTTGCCCCCGGCTTGAGCTTGAATTTCAGGGCATTGTCCTCGGCCCGGACGATGCCGCCGGGCAGCAGCAGGAGGGCGAGGGTAAAGGCGATGGCTATGGTCAATCGTTGGGTCATGGCATGCTCCTCTCAGCGCTTCTCGACGATATGGCATTCGTCGCACGAGCGGGCGGCGAAGGGGGGATGGACCTCCTCCTTGAAGAACTTGGGGTCCTTCGATGCGTGGGGGTTGTGGCACTTCATGCAGTCCATCTGCTCCGGCGCGATGTTCAGGTGAGTCTTGGCAAAGGCCGGGGCCTTCATGTCGTGGCATTCGCCGCAGAGGCTGCGCTGGGGCTCGCTCAGCAGGACCCGCTCGGCCGAGTAGTGGGGCTTGTGGCAGGTCAGGCAGTTCTTCTGGGCCGGCGGATGGGGTGTCTCCTTGGTGAGCTTCTCCTTGACGGCCTTGTGGCAGGTGAGGCAGAGGTCGGGGCTCGGCGAAAGGAGCAGCTTGTTCAGCTTCGACTTGTGGGGGCTGTGGCACGTGGTGCACTCCCCCCCCACGACCGGGGCGTGGCCGCTCCCGGCACCCATCCTGGCCTTGCCCAGGTCGTCATGGCAGGTGGCGCAGAGGGTCGCCTGCTTCTCCACGAGCATGCCGGCCGTGGCACTGGCATGGGGATCGTGGCAGTTCAGGCAGTCGCCGCTGGCGAACGGCTCATGGTTGGTGCCGCCGGTCTCGGCCTTCATGAAATCGGCATGGCAGCGGCTGCAGACCTGGGTGACCGGGGCCTTGAGGAGTTTCTTCTCGTCGGAGCCGTGGGGTGAATGGCAGGCCATGCAGTTGCCGCTGGCCACCGGCCTGTGGGTATAGGTCATCTTGAACTTCAGTTCGGAATTGGAATGGCAGCCGAAACAGACGACCTCGGTGCGTGCCTTGAGCATCCCGGGGATGTTGGAGCCGTGGGGATCGTGGCAGGCGTTGCAGTCGCCGTCGGAGAAGGGGGTGTGGACATCCTTCCGCTTCAGGGTCTCCTTGACCTTGTCGTGGCAGGTATAGCAGAGGTCCGCCCCCTTGGCGACCAGGAGCCGCTTGTTGGCCGACCCATGGGGGGCATGGCAGGAGAGGCACCCCTTCCCGGTGGTCACGGCGCCGTGGGCGGCGCTCATCTTCTCACCCTTCTCCGTGTGGCATTCGATGCAGAGGCTGTTGCCGTCACGGGAAAGGAGCTTGGGGAACTCGGACGTATGGGGGTTGTGGCAGGAGAGGCACTCCCCGTCCTTGAAGGGCTGGTGGCTCACGCTCCCCCCCCCCTGCAGTTTGGCGACCTCGTGGCACTGGTAGCAGAGCTCCGACCCCTTCTGGGTGACGGTGAACGGTTTCTCCGCATTCGCCGCCGGATGGCAGCCGTCGCAGCCGATGGTGGCCACGGGGTTGTGGGCGCTCGTCTTCAGCAGTTTCGGCTGGTTCGAGGAGTGGGGGGAGTGGCAGGCGATGCAGTTGCTCCCCTCCACCGGGTAGCCGCCGTGGGCTTTCTTGAAGGAAGCGGCACCGCTGTCGTGGCACTCCAGGCAGAGCTTGGGCACGGCCTTGCTGAGCAGGTTTTTGGTGTCGCTGCTGTGGGCGACGTGGCACGCCTTGCACCCCTCCTTGGTCAGGACCGGGTGCACCGTCTTCCTGGTGAACTCCTCCTTCTTGTGGCACTGGAAGCAGAGGTCGCTCCCCTCGGCCCGGAGGAGCTGTTTCGACGGGGAGGCGTGGGGGTTGTGGCAGACCGTGCACTTGCCCGTTTTGAGCGCGGAGTGGACGTTGGCCCGGTTCATGCCGATCTTCTCCTTGGCGTGGCACCGGAGGCAGAGCCCGTTCCCCCCCTCCTTGAGGATGAGCTTCGGCACGATACCGTGGCGCAGGTGGCACTCCTCGCATTTTTTCTCAGCCGTGACCTTGTGCACATCCTTCATGCCGAAGTAGGTGTCGTTGAACTTCTTGTGGCACGAGAGGCAATCCTTCTGGGCGAATTTCAGGGTCGCGGCGGTCGCGGTGCCGCCGGTCCCGGCCAGGAGCAGTGCGGCCATCATGGTGAGCAGCACCGGGAACATCCGCTTCATTCTTGACGCTGACATGGCTAATCCTCGCTATGGTTGGTGATCGCTACCGGCCCTGGTCCGCCAGGTAGATCTTCACGGACGATGCCGCGCGCAGCTTGGCTCCCCACTCCTCAACCGACGTGGCGATCTTCTCGCCGAACAGTTTCTGGGCGATCGCTTTCCGCTCCTTTTCCAGGGGGCTCGGCTGGGGATTGATGACATCCAGGACCTGCACGGCATAGCTGTACCCCTCGGGGCTGGCATAGAGCCGGAAATCCCCCGGCTTGGCGCCGTCGATGGTCTGCTGCAGCTTCTCGGGAAGATTCCTGGTGATCACCGGCGTCGCTTCGAACTCCATGAGACCGGGGCTCTGGGCCGGGACCAGCCCCTCGGCATTGGCCTGGAGCCACTGGAACTCGGCCCCCTTGCGCAGCTTCTCGATGGCCGCCTCGGCCTGGCCCTGCTTGCCGAAGGCGAGTGCCTTCAATTTTACCATGGCCGGGGTGGAATAATCGGCGAGGTGGGCGGTGTAGTACTCCTGGACGTCGCCATTGGTCACCTTGATCTCCGGGACCACCACCTTGTCGACGAACAGGCCGAACACAAGGGACTCCTTGTACTTGCTGTTGGCCTGGCGATAGTCGTCGGACTTGTCGATCCCCTGGCGCAGTGCCTCCTGCCTGAAGAGCCGTTTCAGGAGCATGTCCTCGATGGCCGGATACTTCCCTTCGTTGACCTTTTTCACCCTGATCGCCTCGTCGACGCCGTGGAAGAACTTCTTCTGCATCTCTTCCGCCAGCAGGGCGACTGTGATCGGCTGTTCACCCTTGATCGCCACGATGACCCGCTTGTCCTTCAGCAGCTTCTTGAACCCGGGCTTGGGGGCCTCGAAGTCGAGCTTGTCGATGAGCTTCCGGTTGATTTTCGCCTGTTTCTTCTTCAGCCCTTCCCAGTACTCGTTCATGATCCGGGTTCCCCGGGCGTCGGTGGCCCGTGCCCGTGCCTCGGCCATGGCGGCGGCGTTCCCCTCTGGGTAGCGGATCTCCTCCAGTTTCACCACCGTGAAGCCGGTGCCGACCGGGATGACCGGTGTGGCCTCCCCCGCCTTCAGGGGGGCGAGGGCGGCGGCGATCTGGGGCAGGAGTTCCTGGGGCTTGACATACTCGCCCGTCTTCCCCCCCTCGGCCTTTTTGTCGTCGATGAGCTTGTCCGCCAGGGCGGCGAACTCACCCCCCCCGGCGAGCCCTTTGGCGAAGGCGTCCGCCGCCTCCTTCCCGTCGAACTTGACCGAACGGATCTTCCACTCCCGGACCAGCTGGCGGTAGGCCTCCTTCACCACCTCCGGGTCGGGGGTGAGGTCCTTCAACAGGCGCCGTTTCAGGACTTCGCGCAGACTCGACTCCTTGAAATCGGCCAGTAGCCGCTTCGCCTCCGGCAGTTCGTCGAGCCCCATGGTGAGCCCCTCCTGGAGGATCAGCCGGGCATTGATCAGCCGGTTCAGCACCTGGTCGAAATCCGTCTTCCCGGCCTTCCTCCCCCCCGTCCCCCCTTCGTGGAGAGCCTCCAGGGTGGTGACGAACTCATCGAGGAGGATCGGGTCGTCGTTGACCAGGGCCACGGGGGTCTGGCTGAAGCGGGGCGAGAAGGCCGGAACCTTCAGGGTGAGGGTGATGTCGTCGCCAGCGGGGGTTTTCTCCCCGGCCCCTTCACCGGCTTTGGCATTCCCTATGGCGGTGGGGCCGACGGCAGCCGGTGCCGGCGCCGTTTCTGCGGCAAAGGTGGCCGATACTCCGAACAGCATGAGTGTCGCTACAAGCTTCGCTACGTTGGCTGATGTTTTCATGGTGCTCCTTTTCGTTCTTCCTGGTGTTAGTTCCATCTGTGTCGTGGTGCGGACCGGGATGCCGGTCACGGTTGCCGGGCGGTGCCGGGTGGCACCAGCGTCTGTACCGCCCCCCTGGTCATGGCCGCGGCCAGGGCGTTGGCCGTGGAGAGACGGCCGAGGTCGAACAGGTAGACCCGGTCGTCACCCCGGGCGTGGGTATCCACTGCCCATCCCGCCTTCCGGTTGTCCCGGTTGAGCATCAGGGCGGTGAAATCCACCTTCGGTGCGCCGATGACCCCCTGGATATCGTCGTAATCGTTCACATTGCCGGTGAAGAGGAGATCGACCCTCATGATGCCGAACACGAGCTCCGCGTCGGCCAGGGAGACCCCGTCTTCCATGATGATCCGGTACTGCAGGAGTTCCTGGCGTGCCACGCCGGGCTCGAGGACGCTGAACCGGCCGGCCTTGACCAGTTCCCTGATGAAATGGAGGGCCACGATCTCTCCCGCGTAACGCCGGCTGCTCTTGTTGAAGAAGGGGAGCACGGCCACGTTGTACCCCTTTCCCGGGTCGAGGGGCTGGTTCCTGAACACGCTCGCCGGCCTCAGCGCCGGACCCGTCCGCTCCCTCCCACCTTCTGCCAGCAGCCCCGCCACCAGCCGGTCCATGGCCACGGCGCGGAGCGTCTGCGGCTTGTCGATCAGCCCCATCCCCAGGAGTCCCGGCGTGTCGTCGCCGGCCAGGGCGGTGCTCTCCATGGCGAGGATCTTCGGGTCGCTCCCGGTGGAGACCAGCCGGGTCGTCAGGGCGATGCGGGGGGGGAAGCTTTCGCCATAGAGCTCCAGGGAGGTGACGGCCACGGCATCGACCCCGGCTTCCTGCCTGAAGGCGACCGCGTCGTCCCGGGTCACCCCCCCCACGTACCGGAGGCGGTGCCGGGTCATGAAGGCGTCCAGCTCCTTGTCCGGGAGCACCGTTATCCCCCTTGCCAGCAGCCTGGCGGCCAGCTCCTCCCGAATGGTCTTCAGGGGGGCAGCGCTCCCGCTCAGGTTGTCGACGGGGAGCACCGCGACCCGGGCGACGGGAACCGGGGTTCCCGGTGCCGGCATCCGCCCGGCGCACCCCCCCAGAGCCAGGGCAAGGGCCAGGAGGCTGCGGGTAAGCTTACTGGAACAGTTTCCCGATGATCTCATCGATGGCCTTCACGGTTATGGTGTTCATCGCCTCGCCGCCGCCGCCGAACAGGCGGTCGGAGATGCCGATCCCCCCCTTGGTGGTGGAGGCGGTCCAGACCAGCTTGCCGGTCTGGGCCTCGATCAGCTGCATGCTGAGGGAGATGACGTTGGCCGCCGAGCTCCCCGAGCGGACCTCTCCGTACTCCTTGATGGTGCCGGTAATGATGGCGTCGGCCTTGATGACGGCGGCCAGCTTGATCGCCTCTTCGGTGCTCGGTGCCGCCGGATTGGCCACCCCTACCCGGTTGAGCCCGCGGGCCACCTCGCCGGGGGGGATGACATAGAGGGAACCGGTCGCCAGCAGGGCGGTGCCGAACACGTCCCGCACGCGCTCGGCTGCCGAACTCTCCCTGGTCAGGTTGGCCAGGGGGAGTATGGCCACGGTGCGGACGGCGCCGAAGTCCATGTTGGCGTCGCGATACATATCCAGGGGTGCGGCGGCGCACCCGGCCAGTGCCATGGCGACCAGCAGCAGGAGAGCGCTTGTGAAACGTACAGTCATGAACATATCCTCGCAATCAAGAGAGTCACTCCTCAAAATGACATGCGCAGGTTTGCGCTGAAGGTTTCGGATGCGGTGGTCCCGGAGAGGGAGGTGGTGCGCAAGAACGGGTAGGAGAGCTCCAGGATGGCCCGATTGGTGATCTTCCAGGTGAGGCTCGGCGAAATCAGCCTGCTCCGCTCCTCGTTCAGGGTGCGGACGTTCTCCTGGTACGAACAGTTGAACTGCAGGGTGCCGTCCGGAAAGGGTGACCAGTTCAGGCCGTAGTTCTGGATCAGGTCGGTCTTGCGGTTCGTCTGCTGCAGCTGCCCCAGGGAGGCGAGGAGGTAGAGGTTGGTGAACGGGCGGTAGGTGATGCCGACATCACCGCGCCTGGTGTTCGAGGTCACGTCCCCCTGGTTCCCCCCGGACAGGTCCGTCCTGTTCAGGCTGTAGTTGACGCTCAGGGACAGGTCCCTGCGCGGCATGACGTTGAGGCTGGAGATCATGTTGTAGGAGACGACCTTTTCCCCGGTCTGGTTGGTGGCATTGCTGGCGCCCCCGTTGAGGCTGAGGTTCACCCCCCGGTAGAGCTCGGCCGTATTGCTGAGGTAGAGGGAGTTGGAGGTGCTGGTCTGCCCCTGGAAGGTATCGGCGCGGCCGGCGTAGGCAAGGGTGTGGCTCAGGGTGCGCAGGGGGGTTACCCGCAGGGTGGCGGTGTAGGTGTAGGCCCCCCGGTGCCCCTGGGGTTCTTCGCCGTCCTCCCGGGCGACCCTGCCGCTGGCGCTGACCAGCTCGTTGAACTGGTGGTCCCCCTGGAGGGCGTTGCTCATGGTCCACTTGAGAAAGCCGTTCGGCGAGGTGCTCGCCAGGTAGAAGTTGGTGTTGTAGTAGAGGGCATGGTCCTGGAGGAGCCGTACCTTCATGTCCAGGTTGAGAATACTGGAGACAATGCTGGTGTGGCCCTGGGCAGTGGCGGCCGGGACCCGGTCGGAGGCTTCGATCCTGGTGACCGGCACGCTCAGGGCCAGGTTCGAGGAGGGGATCCCGCTTGCGATCAGCGCCTGCTGCACGCGCGACTCGTTGGCGTTGAGCTGGGTGACCACCACCTTGACATACTGGGCCCTGGTCGTGTCGAAGACGATCTCGAACTGGTACATGACCGGATCGAACGTCACCGACTGGACCGTAACCTCCGTCCAGTGGCTGGCCGGCGTATTGTCCGGGCTCTGGTAGACGGTCCAGCTGTACAGGGGGGCGATATTCTTCCTGAAGTCATCCGCCTTGACCGGTGCGGAGCCGCTGGTGAACAGGGAGGGTGCAAGGGAGACCAGCACCCTGTTGACCGTCGTGGCGCCGTTGACGAAATCGAATCCCATGTTCTGTGACGGCGACTGGATTGCCGTCGTCGTCCCGATATCGATGGTGGCGTTACCGTCTACCAGTGCCTGGTTCGGCTCCAGCCTGCCGATGCTTGGATCGGCGAGCTGGGCGGAGAGCCCGAAGAGAGGCTGGGCTATCGGCAGGTTGACGAGTCCCGTGCCGCTGGTGGTGGTCGTCGTGGTCTGCTCGCTGATGTTGTAGGACGAGTAGAGCGACACCCGCTCCTGGAAAAACTGGCCGCTGTAGGTCGCCCGGGCGGCGTGGGTCACCTGGTTGACGTCGATCCTCTCCAGCTTGTCCGTATGGTCGTTGTAGGTCCCCGCGTAGCGGAGATCCAGCCCCCTGAGCTGGTAGGTGAGGCCGAGGGTGGCCCGGTCGTTGGTGGAATCCTGGAACAGTCGCTGGCCGTCGTAGATATTCGTCCTCTCCAGGTTGAGGCTGACGGCAGGGAGCCCCGCCGGGTGCCAGTTGAGGGTGCCGTGATAATCCTCGTTGTACGTATCCATGGTGGCGACGCCCGACGAGCTGATGCTCTCCTTCCTCCTGTTGTACCCGGCGCTGGCGTTCAGGAGCTTGGAACCCAGGGTGAGGTCCCCGGAGGGGAGGCTGGTCGTGATCCTGGTATGGGTATCCTGGTCGCCGCTCGTGAGCCAGGTCTGATCGGTCTCGAACAGGTAGCCGGCACGCAGGGTCAGCAGGGGCAGCAGGTTCGTGTTCAGCATCAGGTTGTATTTCTGGTTGAACGAGTTGGATCTGGTCATGGTGTCGTTGCCGGTAGCATCACTTGTTTTGGTCGTCATGTGGTTGTAATCCAGCTCCGTGAACCCGCTGAACACGTCGGCGCGGGCCATGAACGGCCGTGCCAGGGCTGCCGCGAGCGACAGGCCCGCCACGGCGGCAAACCGGAAGAAGGTGGAAACGCCGCACCGCACGGAGCCTTACCTCTCGCCCATCAGTGCCACCCGGCCCGGTTCTCCCCCCAGGTCGAGCTCGTCCTCGACCCGGTAGTCCGCCAGGTTGACGACCTGCAGCGAATGCCGGCGGGCGTTCCCCACGTACAGCCTGTTCTCCTCGCCGTCAATGGTCAGGTAGCCGGCACTCCCGCCGATGCTGATCGTTGCCAGCCTGGTGAAGGAGAAGGGCTCATAGACCTCGGCCTGGGCGTCATGCCGTTTCCCGGCGTAGACCAGGTCGGTCAGGGGGTCCACTTTCAGGGAGGTCATCCCCATCCCCACATACTGCCGCTGCTGCTGCGCCATGGTGACCGGGTTGTACACCGTCAGGTACGAGCCGAGGTCGTGGATCACGTACAGCTTGTCCCCGGCCCGGCTGAAGCTGCCCCGGGATGCCCCCGGTTCGGAGGGGACGGTGATCACGACCGACCGCCTCCCCACGTCGAGGACGGAGATCGTGGAGGCGAACCCGTTGAACACGTAGGCCCGCTGGCCGGCGGGGTCGATGAGGATCGAGGAGGGGCCGTCCCCGACAGGGACCCGCGTGTTCTCGAAGTAGGAGAGGGGATCGATGAAGCTGACCGTGTTGGAGCCGGGGTTGACCGAGAGCAGGGTCCTGCCGTCCGGGGTCAGGGCCAGTTCGGTCGGTCCATCCCCGGCGAGGAGCCGGATACGGCGCACCTCTTCGCCGGTGACGATGTCGATGACCGCGATGGCGTCCTCGCCGGACAGGGCCACGTAGGCGCGCTTGCGCTGCTGGTCGAACACCAGCCCCCGGGGCTCTTTCCCCGTGGCGATAACCCCGACCACCTGCCGGTTCTGCTTGTCGAACACGGTGATCGAGTTGGCCGCGGGAGTGGTGGCGTAGCCGGTCAGGCCGGCCACCGGCCGTCCGGGCATGCGTATGGTGAACATCGGCGCAAAGGAGAACCGTTGGCGCACCGACGTGGGATAGTCGAAGGTCAGGGTCAGGAGCTGGGCCTGCTGGCGACGGACCGTGAAGGGGAAATCAAGCAGGGTGGCTTCCGTGCCGGCCAACAGGGAGGCGTCCGCCTCGTCGGTTTTCAACCGTGGTTTGCTCGCGCGCAGGGCCAGGCCACGGTACGTTCCGGGGGGGATGCGTCCCGATGCCAGGAATCGTTGCCTCCGGAGCTCGGGGCCGGCCAGGTCGTGGAGGGAGAGGTCCAGGGGGAATTCGGCGCCGTCCTCGCGGACCGCGGCGACGGAATCCAGGGTGAAGCTGAGCCGGTCGCTTTCCCGGGGGAAGGGCTGGAGATAGAGAACCAGCTCGCTCTCCTCGTTCAGGACGGGTTTGAGCATGGCCAACTGGGTCTGGCAACCGGTGAGAACCAGGAGGACAATCATGGTGAAAAACGTTCGTACGTGCACAACGGATCCCTTGTATCTGCTCCTCGGGAAACAGTCCGGTCCATGGGGCGGACAATTGCATTTCATCGGTGCTGCACTGTTACGACTCACGGTGGCAAACCGGTGAGTTGGTGAGCGAAAAACGGGGGCTGACCCGCAGGCCAGCCCCCCCTTTCGATGGTGCCTCAGCAGCGGCACCGTGCCACCAGGATTAATCCTTGGCGTGGCACTTGTTGCAGAGCGACCGCTGGTAGGTGGCGAAGTTGGTTGCCGGACGGTCATAGAAGGTGGCCTGGATTTCGGCCTGGGTCTTGCCCTGGTTGTACTGGCCGTAGCCGCCTTCACCGGCAACGCCCGTGCCCGGGTAGGCACCGGCAACGGTGAGGAACTCGGCCTTGTTGTTCCAGCGGGTCATGCTGTCCCAGCCGGAGGCGTGGGCACGGTGGCAGGAGAGGCACATGACGTTGGAGTTGGCGTCGGCACCGGTGGTGACGGAGCCGTCGATGACCGCATGGCTAGCCAGCGCGGCGCGGTCCTTGGTCCCTTCCTCGAAGGGGACGAGGGAGGTGTAGGCGGTGCCGACCGAACCGGAGAAGTCGCCGGATTTCACGTAGGCGTTGTAGTTGCCGAGGATGGTGGCCCCGAGCTTGGAGTCGCTGCTGGCCGGGTGGATGAAGCTCGCGCCGCTGTCATAGTCGGCGGTGGAGTTGTGGATATTGGTGTGGCAGTTGGAGCACCACTCGGACATGCCGGTACCGTAGGCAACGCGGGTGTCGGTGGTCGTCTCTTTCCGGTTG
>Ga0129297_10000219_pt1 | contig 27390 bp, 21 predicted proteins | sample I18A1metaG_FD_94708 | JGI IMG/M metagenome (GOLD analysis project Ga0129297, IMG submission 94708) | Lake sediment bacterial and archeal communities from Gulf of Boni, Indonesia to study Microbial Dark Matter (Phase II) - ​I18A1 metaG | ecosystem: Environmental > Aquatic > Freshwater > Lake >... | reverse complement strand
TCGCAACCGCTCCGGGCAACGATGCCGCCGCGGTCAAAGCCGCCGACTTCTATGACGCCGGGGGGAAGTTCGAACTGGCCGAAAAGACCCTCCTGGCCGCCCTGCCCCACGCCCCCACCACCTCAGCGCGGGCCATTCTCCATAACCGGCTGGGCATGCTGTACGGGACCCACAACCTGTTCGACAAGAGCGCCGGCCAGTACCGGGAGACCCTGCAATTCGACCCGGCAAACTCCCCCGCCCTGGTGGGTCTCGGCAACATCGCCCTTCTCCGGAACGATTACCGGACCGCCATCTCCCGGTACCTCGCCGCCATCGAGGCCGACCCGAACAACCGGGAAGCATACTTCAATGCCTCCCTGGCCTACCGCAGACTTGGTGATAACGTGCTTGCCGACGACTACCTGCGCAAGGCCCGCTAACGGGGAAAACCGCCCGCGGCCATAAGCCATTCAGGATGCCAGACACGTTCCGCGTTCATGACCGGCAGATCACGAAGCGCCCCCAGATTCCCTCACTCACGGAAAGGGGAAGGCTCGGTCACGTTGTCCTCCTCGTGCAAGACCGGCTTTCGCCAACTGGCGTTTTAAATTTTACTCTCGCTAAAATTTTTCCATTCCACTATACTTCCTCTCCATGAGCAACCTGGCCTTCATCCTCATCATCACCTCGTCCGTCATGCACGCCCTCTGGAACCTGTTCGTCAAGCAGAGCCGCCACAAGACGGTCTTCATCTGGTGGATGTTCATCAGCTCCGGGCTCCTCTTCACCCTCACCCTCCCCTTCATCCCCGGGCCGATCCCCGTTCCCGACCGGGAGATCCTGCTCATCAGCGCCGCCGGCGGCGGCTGCTTCGTCCTCTACCATCTCCTGACCGGTCGGGCCTACCGCTCCGGCGACCTCTCCCTCACCTACCCCCTCTGCCAGACCTCCATGGTCTACGTCCCCATCTGGGGGGGGGTCCTCATCGGCGAGCGGCTGACCCTGGTCGGGATCAGCGGCATCGCCCTGGTCGTGCTGGGGGCCTACACGGTGCAGATGCAGCGGCTCAGCCTGGGTGAGCTCCTCCGGCCGTTCCGCAACCTGAAGGAGGGGTCGGTGCGGGCAGCCCTGGCAGCCGGCTTCGTCTACTCCTTCGGCGCCATGCTGGACAAGGCGGGGGTGCAGCGCTACTCCCCCCTCTACTTCACCTGGCTGATGGTGGTGGTCATGCTGGTCCTCATGAGCGCCAACCTCCTGCGCACCCGCTACCGGAACCAGATCCGGGCCGAGTTGCGGGAGAACTGGCGGCTCATCCTCATGAGCGGGCCGATCATGATGGGGTCGTTCCTCACCTTCCGCTACGGCCTCAAGCTCGCCCCCATGAGCTACGCCGTGCCGGTGCGCCAGGTGAGCATCCTCGTGGGGGTCCTCATCGGGGTGCTCTTCCTCGGCGAATCCTTCGGCCGGGTCCGCCTCGCCTCGGCACTGCTCATCCTCGCCGGCGCCTTCCTCATCAGGCTGGGGTGAACCGGGAAGCGACCTTCTCCACCACCACCACGAACGGCGCAGCCGCCGAGCGGTTCAGCTGACGGGCCTGCCAGACGTTGAACTGCTTCGGTTCAAGGCCGGCGCACCATCCACGCACAGCCTCCCACTCCTCCATCCCCCCCTCGTGACCGGTGTACACGGCAAGCAGCACGATCCCCTCCGGAGCCAGCAGGTCGGCCGCCTGGTCCAGGGCAGTGACGGTGGTTGTCCCGCCGGTCCGCACCTCCCGGTCCCCGGCGGGGAGGTAGCCGAGATTGAAGACCACCGCCCGCAGCGGCCCCGCCACGAGCGCCGCCAGGTTCTCGTGACCTGCCAGCACGAGCTCCACCCGCCCCCCCCAGCCGGCGGCGTTCACACGCTCACGGGTTCGTGCCACCGCCTCTTCCTGGATATCGAAGGACCAGACCCGCCCCGTCTCACCGACCAGTTCCGCCAGGAGCAGGGTATCCTGGCCGTTGCCGCAGGTCGCATCCACCACCCGGTCCCCGTGACGGACCCTCTCCCGGAGAAAGTAATGACACAGCGGCACCGCTCCCCGCAGGCCGCCCCGTTCCCGGCTCCCTGGCATAGATGTGGAATTCATCACCGCGCTCCTGTTCCCCTTGGAATGACTCCGCTGCCGGAACTTAGCACAGGGCCACGCCGAAGGCAATTCCACCCCGGACCGGGCATAAAAATCTCCGGCAAAAATTAAATGGATGTATCTTTTCGCAGATGTGTGCTAAAAAAACCGATGCAGCGGCAGGCGCCTACCACCTGCGTCTCTCCAGTGCCGCCTGCGGAAAACAGGACATGCTACAGACAACACCACCCATATCAACCGCGATGACCTCGTTCCCCCCTCCGGCTGGCTCCATGCCGGCAGCCGGAGCTAAAAAGGGGGACTCCGGTGCCGCCCGCCTCGACAGCGCGATTGCCGCCAGCCAGGAGTTTTTCCTCCACCAGCAGCTCCCCGACGGGTACTGGTGGGCAGAGCTGGAGTCCAACGTCACCATCACCGCCGAATACCTGATGCTCTTCCACATCCTCGGCATGGTCGACCGGGAGCGGGAGCGCAAGATCGTCACCTACCTCCTGGACAAGCAGACTGCCGAGGGGTTCTGGACCATCTATTACGGCGGGCCCGGCGACCTCTCCACCACGGTGGAAGCCTACTTCGCCCTCAAGCTGGCCGGGATTTCCGCCGATCACCCGGCCATGGTCAAAGCACGGGAGTTCATCCTCGCCCATGGCGGCATCCTCAAGTGCCGGGTCTTCACCAAGATATTCCTCGCCCTGTTCGGCGAATTCTCCTGGTACGGCGTCCCCTCCATGCCGATCGAGCTGATGCTCCTCCCCAACTGGGCCTACTTCAACCTCTACGAGCTTTCCAGCTGGTCCCGGGCGACGATCGTCCCCCTCGCCATCGTCATGGAGAAGCGGCAGGTCACCAAGATCCCGCCCCAGGCGCGGGTGCAGGAACTCTACCTCCGCCCCCCCCGGCCGACGGATTTCACCGTCAGCAGCGAAGACGGCCTGTTCACCTGGAAAAACTTCTTCATCGGCATCGACCATTTCCTGAAGATCTACGAAAGCAGCCCGGTGCGACCGCTGAAAAAACGGGGTCTGGCGATTGCCGAGCAGTGGGTGCTGGACCACCAGGAAGTGACGGGCGACTGGGGGGGGATACAGCCGGCCATGCTCAACTCGGTGCTGGCGCTGCACACCCTGGGATACGCCAACGACCATCCGGCCGTGGCCAAGGGGCTTCAGGCCCTGGCAAACTTCACCATCGAAACCGGGGAGAGCCTGGTGCTGCAGTCCTGCATCTCGCCGGTATGGGACACCGCCCTGGCCCTGAAGGCGCTCCTCGACTCGGGCCTCCCCACCGATCACCCCGCTGCCGTGAAGAGCGCCGAATGGCTCCTGGCGCGGGAGGTCAAGATACGGGGGGACTGGCGGATCAAGGGCCCGGAGCTGCAGCCCGGTGGCTGGGCCTTCGAATTCCTCAACGATCACTACCCCGACGTGGATGACTCGGGCTTCGTCATGCTCTCCATCAGGGATGTCAAGGTAGGGGACAGCGCTGCCCTGGACGCGGCCATCAGCAGGGGCATCGACTGGTGCCTGGGAATGCAGAGCAAAAACGGCGGATGGGGCGCCTTCGACCGCGACAACACCAAGCACCTGCTCAACAAGATCCCCTTTGCCGACCTCGAGGCGCTCATCGACCCGCCGACCGCCGACCTGACGGGGCGGATGCTCGAGCTCATGGGGAGCTTCGGCTACAGCGCCGACCACCCCCGCGCACGGCGCGCCCTTGCCTTCATCATGGCGGAGCAGGACCCCCGCGGTCCCTGGTGGGGGCGCTGGGGGGTCAACTACATCTACGGCACATGGTCCGTCCTCTGTGGACTGGCAGCCATCGGCCAGGACATGGGCCAGCCCTCCGTCCGCCGGGCAGTGGCGTGGCTGAAGAGCGTGCAGAACCCGGACGGCGGGTGGGGTGAGAGCTGCGCCTCCTACCACGACCCGGCCCTGGCAGGGGTCGGCGTCAGCACCCCGTCCCAGACCGCCTGGGCGCTTCTCGCCATGCTGGCGGCGGGGGAGACGGTGGCCCCGGAGACGGTGCGCGGCGTCCAGTTCCTCCTGGAGCGGCAGAAGGAGGACGGCACCTGGGACGAAGATGAATTCACCGGGACCGGTTTCCCCAAATACTTCATGATCAGATACCACATCTACCGCAACTGCTTCCCCCTGGCGGCCCTCGGAACCTACCGGCGACTGGCCGGCTCCCCCCCATGAAGGCGTTCGTCACCGGCGGCAGCGGCTTCATCGGCGCGGCACTCGTCCGGGCACTGCTGGCAGAAGGATACCAGGTCCGGGCACTGGTGCGGCCCGGCAGCGACCGGAGGAACCTGGCCGGCCTGGACGTGGAACTCTGGGAAGGGGACCTGCTGGACAGACGTTCCCTGCAACGGGGCCTTGACGGCTGCGGGTTACTGTTCCACGCCGCCGCCGACTACCGCCTCTGGACACCGGACCCGGCGGCCATGTATGCCGCCAACGTCGACGGTACCCGCACCATCCTCGAAGCAGCCCTGGAAAGCGGCGTCTCCCGCGTGGTCTACACCAGCAGCGTCGGTACCCTGGGGAATCCGGGGGATGGCACCCCCGGCACGGAAGAGACCCCCGTATCCCTGTCCGACATGGTGGGTGATTACAAGAAAAGCAAGTTCCTGGCGGAACGGGAGGCTGAGAGCTTCCTGGCCCGGGGGCTCCCCCTGACCATCGTCAACCCCTCCACCCCTGTGGGTCCCCGGGACATCAAGCCGACCCCCACGGGGAAAATCATCGTCGACTTTCTCAACGGCCGGATGCCCGCCTACCTGGACACGGGTCTGAACATCATCGACGTGGACGAATGCGCCCGTGGCCACCTGCTGGCAGCCACCAGGGGTGAGGTCGGCAGGAAATACATCCTCGGCGGGGAGAACCTCACCCTGGCGCACATCTTCCAGCTTCTGGCGGAGATCACGGGCCGGCCGGCACCGAAGGTTCGCCTCCCCTACCTCCCCATACTGGCAGCCGCCTGGGTGAACGAGGCCCTGTCCATGGTCACCGGCCGGGAACCGCTCATCCCCCTTGCGGGGGTCAGAATGGCGGCAAAGAAGATGTTCTTTGACTCCAGCCGGGCAGAGCGGGAACTGGGGCTGGAGACGCGCCCGGCAACCGAGGCCCTGCGGAGAGCGGTCGACTGGTTCATCAGGAACGGGTACGTATCACACGAGGAGCAGCCATGAGCAGCATTCTTGCAACCATAGAGAGTCCCGCGGATCTTAAGGGGCTCTCCTCCGAGGAGTTGGAGACCCTGGCCGGGGAGCTCCGCACCTTCCTCCTGGAAACCATTTCGAAGACCGGTGGCCACCTGGCCTCCAACCTGGGGGCGGTCGAGCTGACCCTGGCCCTGCACTACTGCTTCAACTCGCCCCGCGACCGCTTCATCTGGGACGTGGGGCACCAGGCCTATACCCACAAGATCATCACCGGCAGGAGGGACCGTTTTCCCACCCAGCGCCAGTACGGGGGGCTCTCCGGATTCCCCCGGAGGAGCGAGTCACCCCACGATCCCTTCGGCGCCGGCCATGCCTCCACCTCCATCTCCGCCGGCCTGGGGATGGCCATGGCCAGCGCCATCAAGGGGGAGAGCAGCCGGGTCATCGCCGTTATCGGCGACGGGTCACTCACCGGCGGCATGGCCTTCGAGGCCCTCAACCAGGCGGGGCACCTGAAGCAGAACCTGATTGTCGTCCTCAACGACAACGAGATGTCCATCGCCGAGAACGTGGGGGCCTTCGCCACCTTCATATCCCGCAAGATGACCAGCTCCTACTACCGCGGCCTGCGCAAGGAGATGGCCTCGCTCCTCAGCAGCATCCCGGCCTTCGGCCGCAACATCCTTCAGTTCGCCCGCCGGGCCGAGCACTCCCTCAAGGGGTTCCTCACCCCCGCCGCCCTCTTCGAGGCCCTCGGATTCGAGTATTTCGGCCCGATCCCCGGCCACGACCTCACCAAGCTGATCGACATCTTCGCCAACCTGCACAACGTGGAGGGGCCGGTACTGGTCCATGTCATGACGAAAAAGGGGTGCGGCTACCCGCCGGCGGAGAAGGAGCCGGGCAAGTTTCACGGCGTCGGCCCCTTTGACCTCAAAACCGGGGCGACAGCCGGCGACAAGGGGGGCGCGAAGTCCTACACCGCCGTGTTCGGCGAAACCCTGGTGAACCTGGCGGAAGAGGACGACAAGATCGTCGCCATTACCGCCGCCATGCCCGAAGGGACCGGACTTACCGGGTTTGCCCGGCGATTCCCCCAGCGGTTCTTCGACGTGGGGATCGCCGAACAGCATGCCCTCACCTTTGCCGCGGGCCTGGCCACCGAGGGATTCAGGCCCGTAACGGCCATCTACTCCTCCTTCGTGCAGCGCGCCTACGACCAGCTCTTCCACGACATCTGCCTGCAGAAGCTGCCGGTGACCATCGCCATGGACCGGGGGGGGCTGGTGGGGGATGACGGCCCGACCCACCACGGCGTCTTCGACCTCTCCTACACCCGCCATCTCCCCGAGCTGACCGTCATGGCCCCGAAGGACGAGAACGAGCTGCGCCACATGCTGAAAACAGCCCTCTACCTGGGCCGGCCGGTCACCCTCCGCTACCCCCGTGGCGCGGGCTACGGTGTGCCGCTGGAGCAGGAGCTCCGGGAGATCCCGATCGGCAGGGGGGAAGAGCTGGCAGGAGGGTCCGATGTGGCGCTCATCGCCATCGGCTCCACCGTCCATCCGGCACTGGCGGCGGCCATGGAGCTGGAGAAGGAGGGGATCCGGGCAACGGTGATCAACGCCCGGTTCGTGAAGCCCCTGGACCGGGAGCTGATCCTGGCGGCGGCCCAGCGATGCGGCGTCCTGGTGACGGTGGAGGAGAACGCCCTGCAGGGGGGCTTCGGCAGCGCCGTGCTGGAACTTCTCGCCGACGAGCGGGTCACGGGGCTGAAGGTGAAGCGTATCGGCGTACCGGACCGGTTCATCGAGCACGGCAGCCAGGCCCAGCTGAGGAAAGACCTGGGACTGGACGCCGCCGGCATCGCCGCCACGGTTCGGCAGGTACTGGGGAGATAGGTCAGGGTGGCACAAACGGGGCCGCGCTGACCCAGCCCGTACCGTCGCTGGTGAGGGTCTACGAAAAAAGAGGGGGAGCAGCGGGGACTATCTCCGCTGCTCCCCCTCTTCAGTTGTCTCTTCCGGAGCATTCCCGAGTCGTGGTCTCTACAGGGTAACCAGGTACTCCAGTATCTTCTTGCCGTCCCGGTGCGAGATCTCCCCGCCGGTCAGCCTGATCTTCTTGACGACGATGCTCTTCACGTTCTGCTCGTAGTTCTCGTCCCGCTCGCTCCGCATCAGCTTCAGGCTGTCCATGATGCGGCTCTCGGTATGGCAGGTGGTGCAATGTTTCTTCACCAGGGCATCGGCTTCGAGCTGCCTGGGGGAGAGCGTCTTCCCCCCGGGACACCCTCCTGTCGGACACTCCCCGCTGCCGGCCGGTTCGCCTGCATACACGGTTGCGAGGGAAATCAACAGGATCGAGGCCACCGTCACTATTCTTGTCATACCTCCCCTTTCCAGCTGACCATGACAGGCAGAACAGGCAGGTTACAAACTGCCTTCATCTCATTAACAATCAGCTCCTTACATTTTTCTAGCAAAGATACGTTCAAAAGGTCAATGCAAAAAGCGTTGGAGACTATTGATGTGAGGATGTGCATCACAGAACAGACTTTCTTATTAAATACCTGTTCCGTGGCACTGCCATAAAGTTTTACTCCCCAAAAGGGGGTGGAATCGGTTAGTATAGTTCGGATGACCACCACGTCACGGACCGGCAACCAGCCGTCCCCGGATACCGCGCAAGCGAACAAGCGTCCCCTGGTCAAGAAAGGAACATTTCCGTGCGTTTTCCCTGGCGACTTAACTACGACCTGAGCAAGTACATACTCGGCAATTCGCTGAAAAAAATCGACCGGTACCCCCTGGTCCTGATGCTTGAGCCGACCCACCTGTGCAACCTCGCCTGCTCCGGCTGCGGCCGGATCCGCGAGTATGCCGGCACCATCCAGGAGATGATGTCCCTGGAGGAGTGCCTGGCTGCCGTGGACGAGTGTCCGGCCCCCATCGTCACCATTACCGGCGGCGAACCGCTCCTCTATCCGCCGGTCTACGACCTGGTCAACGAAGTCCTGGCCAGGGGCAAGCACATACAGTTCTGCACCAATGCCCTGCTCCTGGGTGATGCCCTCGACAGGCTCTCCCCCCACCCCAACTTCACCCTCAACGTCCACATGGACGGGCTGGAAGAGACCCATGACCGGATCCTGGAGCGGAAGGGGACCTTCAAGATCGCCGTGGAGAGCATCAAGAAGGCGAAGCGCCTGGGTTTCCGCGTCTGTACCAATACGACGATCTTCCGCGACTCCGACCTGCTGGAGATGGAGATGCTCTTCTCCATGCTTACCGACCTGGGCGTTGACGGCATCCTGGTGGCTCCCGGTTTCAGCTACGTCGCAGTCGGCGAGGAACTCTTCCTGGAACGGCAGGAGATCGAACGGAAATTCCGGGAGGTCTACGCCATGAGCAAGCGGTTCCGCTTCTGGTCGACCCCCATGTACCTCCGCTTCCTCATGGGTGAGAAAAAACTGCAGTGCACCCCCTGGGGCAACCCGACGAGGAACACCCAGGGGTGGAAGGCCCCCTGCTACCTGATCACCGACGGTCACTACAAGAGCTTTGCCGAACTGATGGAGAAGACGGAGTGGGGCCGCTACGGCGTCGGGAAGGACGAGCGCTGCGCCCAGTGCATGATGCACTGCGGCTTCGAGCCGACGGTCGTGAGGGAGATTTCAAAAAGCTGGCGGGACATGCTGGAGATGGCCATCTGGAATTTTACCTGACACCATCTTCCTCGCAGGTCATCCGGGCACCCCTGCGCAAGAAAACGCTTTTAAACGCCTTGAACACATGGGGGTCGAACTGGCTGCCGGCGAGATCGTCCATGATATCCATCACCTTCCCAGGATTCATCGCCTTCCGGTAAGGCCGGTCGGAGGTCATGGCATCATAGCTGTCGGCAATCGCGATGATCCGTGCGGGGAGGGGGATATCCTCAGCAGTGACTTTACCCGGGTACCCCCTCCCGTCATACCTTTCATGATGTTGCCTGATCCAGGCCATGACCTCCTGCAGTTCATCGATAGTTGAGAGTATGTGCGCCCCCTGCAGCGGGTGTTCCTTGATCACTTCCATCTCTTTCGGCTGCAGCCTGCCGGGTTTTTGCAGAATACGTTCCGGCGTGCCGATCTTTCCGATGTCGTGAAGCAGGGCGGCAAGCTCGATGAACTGAATCTCCTCCCCCGGCAGCCCCAGCTCCCGACAGATTGCCTCAGAAATGTGCGCCACGCGCCGTGAATGGCCGTAGGTGTACGGGTCCTTGGCGTCGATTGCCGAGGCAAGGGCCTCGACGGTGCTCATGAACAGCTTTTTTATCCTTTCGTACAGCTGAGCTTTTTTGATGGCCGCGGCAATCTCCCCGGAAAGGGCGTCTATCAGCTTGATCTCCTGGGAGCGGAACTCCTTGCCATTTACCTTGTCCGCGGCGATCAGCATGCCGATGTTGCGATTGTCGGTGACCAACGGCACCCAGAGAGCCTCCTTGAACGGGAGGGGAAAACCGGTCGCAGCTTCTCCCTCCGGGATAACGACGCATTTCTTCCTTGCAAATATCTGGGCAAAGGGTTCTGCCGAGGAGGCGACTCTCATAGTTTCGACCCGTTCCCGGACCTTCTCCGTGCAGTACTGGATCGAAAGGGTTCCGCTCTTCTCGTCCAGCAGCATGAGGAGAATCGTCTTGACGCCCAAAACCCGGTTTATCTCTTCCACCACCTGCAGGCAGATGGTGGCGATGTCCAGCTCGGCGCCGAGCTTGCTCGACAGGGAGTAGATGAGGGACAACTCTTCGTAGACCCGGACAATTTCCGCGGAGAGATCCTCGATCTCCTTTTCCAGCCGGAACAACATTTCCAGACTGACAGCGGCGGCGTTCAGGATCGCTTCACCCTGCGCCGTCCCGTCGCCGCAGGCGACGAAGCCGACCATCTCCCTGCCGAGATAGACCGGTACCCGGCGAAGGGAATGTTCGTCCCCGTGGAGGCTCTCTTCCTGCCCACGCGGATCATCTCCACTCGTGAAGTAGTTCCCCTCCATGTCGATGAATGCGAGGGGGAGCCGCATCTTGCCCGACAGTTCGGTGATGGCACCCACGATTTTGTCCCTTGAGAATAGCTCTGTCTCAGCCATCGGATTCCCCTTTACTTCAGAAGTACGCCTTCAATTTCCTGTATCAGTGGCGAGAGCCCGAACAATAGAGGCTTTTTATCCTGAAAAGATGCGGTGACCAGCCTGACATGATTGGCAGGCTTCGCCTCAATGACGAGAAACAAAGGCTTGAGCGCCAGTCCTTTGTGCGCCCGTACCCGGCCGACAATGATGTCCAGCGCCTCTTCATCATATGATCCGATGATAACGGCATCGGGAGAGCTTGACGCGCTGGACTGGATGAGCGATTCGACCGTAACGAAAAGGGATGTCGCATGCCCTTCGGTCCCGAGAATCATCTGTAACATCCGCGACTCATCCATGTCAGCCGAGATGATCACGAACGTCATCCGCTTTTTTTTGAACGGTTCGATCAGGGGGAGTATCTGGTAGCCGTTGAACGGCTTCCAGATATAGCCGGTCATCGGCAGGCTTATGATTTCCGGAGGGGAGACATGAAAGTAAGCCATGAAGAAAGGGGTTCCCTCGGTGTACGCCAGTGCTGCCAGAGATTCGAGACCATCCCTGTTGTTGGTGAGTTCGGCGACAATGAGGTCGATCGGGGTGGTCTTGGCCAGGTCGCAGGCCTTTTCGTAGGTCAGTGCACCCACTGTTTTGTAGCCAAGTTCTTCCAGGCACTTCCTGAGACACATCCACTTGACGGTATTCCGGATGACAACCAGAATCGGCCGGAATCCGTCATGGTGGCGTTTCGGCTTTTCCCCCGGAGCCATCAGAAACGAAGGTTCCCCGCTCTGGAAAAGAGGGATGGTGAAGCGGAAGGTGCTCCCTTTACCAACGGCGCTCTCGACGGTTATGGTGCCACCATGAATCTCCACGATCTTCTTGCAGATGGAGAGTCCGAGTCCCGTGCCGGCCGGGCGGTTCGGCACGCTGTCCAGAACACGGTAGAACTCTTGGAAAATCTTCTCCTGTTCTTCAGGGAATATCCCCTCCCCCGTATCGGCAACGAAGAATTCAGCCGACTTCTCCCGGCGAAGGACTCCCACGGTCACCCCCCCTGTCTGGGTGAACTTGATGGCGTTATTGATCAGGTTTATCAGTACCTGCTTCAACTGTTCGATATCGGCATTAACCCAGATAACGGCAGAGGCTGACACGGCGTCAAGCGTTAACCCCTTTGTCGCAGCCATCGGCTTCATGATGCTGATGCACTCGCCTATCAGTTCCGCAGCATTGACCCTCCCGGTTGCCAGCTCGACTTTGCCGGTTTCTATCTTGATGAGATTGAGCAGTTCGTTGACCAGGTTTGTCATCCGGACGCTTTCATTCTGCATTATCTCCGTAAACTCCCGTTGGGTGGCGCTGTCCAGATCGTTGTACGTCAACAGCATTTCGGAATAGGCGCGTATGCCCGACAAGGGGGTGCGCAGTTCATGGGCTACATTGGCCAGAAAGGCGGTCTTATTCCGATCGAGATCCTGGAGCCTGTCGTGTGCCTGGGAGAGTGCATCAAGTGCTGTCTGTAGATTCGTCGTCCGGTGGCTCAGTTCGTTTCCCAGCCCCTGAAAGGTCGCTTCGGCCAACCGGAAGCGCTTGGCCTCTTCAGCCCGGGAACCGGCAATCCTGGTGGCCGCCCATGTGGTCAAGAGGTAGCAGACGAACTCCGCAACGATACCGGGCAGCGACGGCATGTCGGCTGGCCGGGCGAAGATGGCAAGAACGACTTGAACAGAGGAGAATATGACCCCTGACAGGAAAACGGTAGCGGGGGCAAGATACAGGGAGAGCAGGAGCACCAGGGGGAAAAAAAAGAATCTGAACGGGCTCGAAACGCCACCGGTATAAGAGCACGCGACCAGAAGGGGCAGAATCGTCAAGGGGAGCACTATGTTGCGAAGTTTGTCGTTCATGAATCAGCGGTCCAGCAGAGATCTGACCTTCCCCAGGACCTCGCTGGGGCTGAAAGGCTTGGTCATGAATTCGTTGGCTCCCGCTTTCAGGCAGTTTTCACGATCGACATCCTGCCCCTTGCAGGTAAGAATGATGACATAGGGGTGACAGCCACCTCTGTCTGACTTGATCTCGCGACAGAGTTCGAGACCGTCCAGCCGGGGCATGATGAGATCGAAAAAAGCGACTCGGGGGGCGAATCTCCGGCATTTCTGGAGAGCCTCCTCACCATCCGCCGCGGTTTCGACTCGAAAGCCTTCCCTGCTGAAGATAAAGCTGAGGGCCCTGACAATGTGCGGCTCATCATCGGCTATGAGGATATCTATTTCTTTCACGATACGCTCCTTAATGAAATCACTGTCGATTAATTTCTCTCCGCTGCCACGGGTTCACCCCAGGGTAAAGTAGAACGTAGCCCCCTGCCCCGGCACCCCCTCAGCCCAGATCCTGCCGCCATGCCGATGAATGATCCGCTGCACCGTTGCCAGGCCGATACCGATCCCCTCGAACTCCTGGTGATGCAACCGTTGAAATGGGATGAAGAGTCTGTCGGCGTATGCCATGTCGAATCCTGCCCCGTTGTCCCGCACGAAGCAGGCACGCCGGCCGTCCAGGGCGACGGTCCCGAAGTATATGGCAGCATCGTCCTTCCTGGCGCTGTATTTCCATGCGTTACCCAGGAGGTTTTCCAACACCCCCCGGATCAGGCCGGGATCGGCCTCCACAACAACCCCCTCCTCGACATCGAATCTGACGCACCGCCCCGGCTCGGAGGCAGCTAGATCCGCCAGTATCTTCCGGGCTATCCCGGAGAGGTCGATGGCGCTGCGTTTCATCTCCGTCCGGTTGACGCGGGAGAGGTTGAGCAGGGCACCGACCAGGTTGTCCATGGCGACCGTCGAACGAATGATCCGTCGCAGATAGCCCCGTTCAGTCTCATCCAGCTTGCGTGCACAGGACTCTTCGAGAATCCTGCTGAACTCTCCCACCCGCCGCAACGGAGCGCGCAGGTCGTGGGAGACCGTATAGCTGAAGCTCTCCAGCTCTCCATTGGCAGTCTCAAGAGCGGTTTTCTGCTCCTGGAGATCCTCATTCAGGCAGATGACCTCGTCCTGGGCCTCCTTGCGGACCTCGATCTCCCGTATCAGCATCGCATTCACACTCTCAAGCTCGGCGGTCCTCTCCCTGACCCGCTGTTCGAGTTCCGCATTGAGCTCCCTGAGCTGCTCTTCGGCACGTTTGCGGTCGGTTATGTCTTCGACGAACCCCTCCAGGTAGAGGATCTCGCCGTTTTCGGCGCGTACGGCCCGCATGTAGAGGTTTGCCAGGAAGATGGAGCCGTCCTTGCGACGGTAGTCGACCTCCCTGACCGCATACTCCTTCGTAGCCAGCGCCGCCCCGATGATCTCGGTGCGCTGCCCTGGCTTGACGAAGATCTGCCTGGGGATGTCGGTCACTGCGGCAATGATCTCGGCACACGACTCAAAGGCAAACTGCCGTGCCAGGGTCCTGTTGACACTGAGAAACCGACCGGTCACCGTCGACTGGAAGATGCCCACCGGTGCGTTTTCGAAGATGTTCCGATACTTTTCCTCCGACGCCCGTAGCGCCATCTCCGCCTGTTCGCGCAGGGCTTCATGCTCCAGGTTCTCCAACCCGAAGGAGACATCGACGACAACCTCTTCCAGCAACTGCACTTCCCGCTCTCCGAAAAAATTCGCTTCGAGCGCATAGATGGTCAGGGCACCGGAGCATTTCCCCCCCTGACGGATGGGGAACGCGGCCGACGAGTGCCAGCCGGCCCTGGCCGCAGCATCCCGCCAGGGGATCGTCCGTGGATCGTCGAAGAAATCGTTGCAGATATAGGTCCGCCCCTCGCGAATCGCCGTGCCGGTGGGACCCCTCCCTTCAGGACGGTCATCGGCATACACATGGAGCCTGTCCAGGTAACCGCTGTCATCCCCCCTGTGGGCAACCATCTCGACCTCACGGGTTTCGGGATTCGTCAGGCCGATCCAGACCATCTTGAACTTGCCGATCTCCACGAGAGCATGGTTGACCTCTGCAAACAGTTCCTCCCGGGAGCGAATCCGCACTATCGCCTCGTTCACGTTGCATAACACAGCGTAGAGCCGGTTCAGCCGCTCCATTTCCCGTTCGTGGATCTTGCGGTCGGTAATGTCCCGGGCGGACCCGAAAAAATATTCCAGGCTCCCCTCGTCATCGAAGCATGCCGTGCTCACATCGTGGAGCCAGCAATAGCTTCCGTCCGCTTTCCTGAAGCGGTACTCCAGGTCGAAGTTGACCGTGGGTGACGTCCGCGTCCTCACGGCATGTTCGATGAGACCGTGAACACGTGCCCTGTCGTCAGGGTGGAAGTAGGTCAAAAGGTCTTCAAGCTTCGTATGGGCAAACTCATTAACCAGATAGCCGGTAACCTGCTCGAAGAGGGGGCTGATATAGTCGTACCCCCCCTTTTTCACATTGAGCCGGTAAAGGATGTGCTGGGAGCCGCTGATGGCCTGGGCAAAGCACTCCCTGGCACTATCGAGCTCCTCCAGGTACTTTTTCTGCTCCGAAATATCCACGGCAATGGAAAGGAGTCGACTCAAACCTCCGACCATGATGGTCTCCGCCGAATAGAGGCAACAGACCGGCTTGCCGCTCTTTGCGGAAAGTGTCAGCACCATGTTGGATACATGCCCGTCACGCTTCAATGCCGCCACGATACGCTCACGTTCCCGGGGGGAGATCCAGCCAAGCTCAATGGAGGTTTTCCCGAGAGCCTCCTCGCGGCTGAATCCCGAGACTTCGCAGTAGCGGTCATTCACGTCCAGATATCGTCCGTCCTCGATGGCACTGATGGTCATCAGGACAGGAGCGTGGAGAAATGCCTTGGAGAACTTCTCATCTCCATTGTGGAGCATCCCCTCCCCCTGCCCGGGCGACGGCGCCTGAGGCGATGGACCAAACCTCTGGTCAGTCCCGTTCCGGGAGATTTCATCTCGTGGATCGCGTGGCATAGGGCAGCTCCGGAGTGTGCGACATCATGCGCTGTACCTGACAAAAATATACTTGGACACATTATAAATAGCAATTAACTAAAATCCTGCCACGCCTGCATCACGTGACGTAACCGGGTGGCGTTGACAGGGAATTGACTTGCACAGTGCTCTATGGTAATGCATCAACACGCATGAAGGCAGTGCGGCAATCTCAATGAAATGGCGGAGGTGGGGAGATGGCACAGGAAATTGTACGTACCATAGGGGGGCTGCTGGACGATATCGCCGGGAAATTCCCCGATAATGATGCCCTTGTCTACCCTGAACGGGGACTTCGCTACAGTTACCGTGAGTTCAACGACATCTGCAGGCAGGTTGCCAAGGGGCTGCTTGCCTTGGGGATCCGGAAAGGGGACAACATCTCCATATGGGCCTACAACGTACCGGAGTGGGTGATCCTCCAGTTCGCCAGCGCCAAGATCGGCGCCATCCTGGTAACGGTGAACACCGCCTATAAATCGGCGGAACTCGAATACCTCCTGGAACAGTCTGACTCCACCACCCTCTTCATGGTCAGGTCATGGAAGGATACCGATTACGTGGCGACCCTGAACGAGGTGGTGCCGGAACTGTCGTCCTCGCAGCCGGGCACACTCAGCACGGCGAAACTCCCGTTCCTCAAAACGGTCGTGTTCATCGGCGACGAAACGCCGGCGGGCATGATCAATTTCGACAAGGTTATCGCCAACGGGCGCGGGGTGAGCGATGCCGAACTCGCTGCCGTTGAGGCGACCCTGGACCATCACGATGTCATCAACATGCAGTACACCTCCGGTACGACCGGTTTTCCCAAGGGGGTCATGCTCACCCATTACAACCTGATCAACAACGGCTTCCACATCGGTGAGTGCATGAAGTTCACCGACAAGGACCGGCTCTGCATCCCGGTCCCGTTCTTCCACTGCTTCGGTTCGGTCCTGGCGGTCATGGCCAGCGTCACCCATGGCACCGCCATGATACCCGTTGAGATTTTCGACCCCCTCAAGGTCCTGCAGACCATCGAGAAAGAGAAATGCACGGCTGTCCACGGCGTCCCCACCATGTTCATTGCCGAACTGGAGCATCCGGAGTTCGGAAAGTATGACCTTTCCACCCTGCGCACCGGCATCATGGCCGGTTCCGTCTGCCCGATAGAGGTGATGAAGCGAGCGGTCAAGGACATGCACCTGACCGAGATCACCAGTGTCTACGGCCAGACCGAGTCGTCACCCGGCATCACCCAGACCCGGACCGAAGACTCCATCGAACTGAGGGTCTCCACCGTAGGCCGGGCACTTCCCGGTGCCGAAGTAAAGATCATCGACATCGAAACCGGTGCCACCCTCCCTCCGGGGAAACAGGGGGAGCTCTGCGCCCGGGGCTACATGGTCATGAAAGGGTACTACAAGATGCCGGAAGAGACGGCCAAGGTGATCGACGCCGATGGCTGGCTCCATACCGGCGACCTTGCGATAATGGACGAAAACGGTTACTGCAAGATCACCGGCCGGATCAAGCAGATGATCATCCGGGGCGGCGAGAACATCTACCCCAAGGAGATCGAGGAGTTTCTCTATACCCATCCCAAGATCTCCGATGTCCAGATCTACGGGGTTCCTGACCGCAAATACGGCGAACAGGTCATGGCGGCCATCATCCTGAAAAAAGGGGTGGAGATGACCGAAGACGAGGTCAAAGAGTTCTGCAAGGGGAGGATCGCCAACTACAAGGTCCCGAAGTACGTGAAATTCGTCGACAGCTACCCCATGACCGCCAGCGGCAAGATCCAGAAATTCAAGCTGCGGGACATGGCCATCAAGGAGTTGGACCTCGAGGATTCAGCCCCCAGCCCATGAGTGTCATGACAAAAACGCCCGTCAATCACGACGGGCGTTTTTTATTGGGCCACCCCCCCTGTTTATTGGTCTTTTTAAGTTAATTTGCCTTTATTGTCTGTCAATGCTAGAATCCGGCTGTTCTATTTTCCGGAAGAGACACGACATGGCTCACATGCTGTTCATGCTCATCTGCGGCACCCTTCTCGGCCTAGCCGCCGGCTTCATCATGCACCGGGCAGACTTCTGCCTGACCGCCATGTTCCGCGATTTCTTCCTCTTCAGGTCGGTGTTCAAGCTGCAGATCCTGCTTCTCCTGGTCATCTCCAGCATGTTCCTCTTCGAGCTCGCCAGGCTGGCCGGCCTGATCCGCCTCTACCCGTTCCCCCTCCTCGTCTCACCCTCCCTGGCCGCCCCCCTGGGGGGGATGCTCTTCGGCATCGGCATGGTGCTGGCAGGAGGGTGCGTGGTCGGCTCACTCTACAAGGCCGGGGCGGGCAGCGTACCCAGCATGGTCGCGATCATCGGCATGATCATCGGCAGTGCCCTCTTTGCCGAGATAGCACCGTGGTGGGTGTCCGTGAACAGGGCAGCCACCCTCCTCACGGGGAAGATCACCCTGGCAGACGCACTCGACATCAGCCCGTCACTCCTCGCAGGGGTGGTGATTTTGGCCGCACTCCCCATCTTCGTGACCATCCACCGACGCGAGGGGTGGTCACGGAAAGTCTACGCCGAGGGGGCCATGCAACCGTGGCTGGCGGCGCTCCTCCTCGCCCTGATCGGACTCGTCTCCGTCATTGTCATCGGCATGCCCCTGGGGATCACCACATCCTATGCAAAGGCTGCCGCCCTGGCGGAATCCGTCGTCTGTCCCTTCCACTACGAGAGCGTCAGGTTTTTTCACACCATGCCGCTGCAGTATACCCACCCCCTCACCGGCATCCAATTGCGCGGCGGACCGGGGAGAGAGCTGGACGGCGTGGCTCTGGTGCAGTTCCCCCTTATTTTCGGCATTGTTGCGGGGAGTACCTTGTCTGCCGTGCGGTTGGGGGAATTCGGCATCCGCTGGAACGCGCCGCCACGCCAGTATGTCTCCGCTCTCGCCGGAGGGGTTGTGATGGGACTTGCCTCCCGGATGGCCGCCGGCTGCAACGTGTGGCACCTGCTCGGCGGGCTGCCGATCATGGCGCTGCAGAGCATGCTCTTCCTCGCCGGACTGATCCCCGGCACATGGCTCGGAGCCAAGCTGCTGACCCGGTTCGTCGTCCGCTGATGCGGAGGCACGCCGCTGCATTTCAATCCATATGACATGCGTACTAAGGGGGAGGTTGCCATGGAGAACGTACAGACGATAGAGTTTGATATTTCCGGACAGATATGCCCTTCGACCCTGCTGGTAGCCCTGCGGGAAATAAACCGCAACATCGAGGGGATCAACGCAGGGAGAGTGCAGCTTGCCTTCAAAACCGACAACCGGGACTGCACCAGCACGATCCCCGAGGCCGCGAGCAACATGGGGCTCAGGGTGGACGTGCAGAAGGATGACTCCCGCTATACCATCCTGGTTTCAAAGGCCTAGCATGATGACCGTCTCCTGGATCGAGCGCCAATGACATCTATCAGACCAAAGGAACATGCCGTGGAGGAGAGTGCCCCCTTGCACCGGGAAGAAGAGCTGATCGCCGAACTGGCGGAGCTGCGCAGCGAAAATGAGGCGCTGAAGGAGACGCTTAAGCGGAGAAACGGCTACATCCACGACAAGATCAATCAACTGCTCGACGTCATGGGGACGAAACCGTTGCGCGAAGAGGAGCTCGACGATGACAGCATTCAGGATTTCGACCCCCTCGGCATCATCTTCGACTCCTTCCGTCACATCCTGGCCAGCCTGAAGGAGAAGAACAACCAGCTACAGCTGCTGCACGACGAAACCATGGCGATCTTCTCCGCAGCCCAGGTGGGGATCATGGTGGTTGACACCGAATTCCGCATCCTCTCCAGCAACACCAAGATGCGGGAGATTTTCTTCGGGGAGGTGACCGAGGAGGAGATCTGCGGCGACCACTGCCGGGACATGGTCTGCAAGGGGAATATCCCTGACCAATTGTGTGCCGTGCGCAAAATCCTGGCGGGTGCGGAGACTGCCAGCTTCAAGGGGTGGGAAGTCCGCGGTCACGTGTTCGACGTGGAAGCAGCGCCGATTCATGATCTGGATGGCACGGTGAAACGGATCGTTCTCGTCTACAACGACATCACCGGACTGAAACAAGCCCAGGACGAACTCGCACGAATGAACGCGGAACTGGAAACGCGGGTCGTGGAGCGGACCGCCCAGTTCCAGGAGGTCAACAAGGAACTGGAATCCTTCTGCTACTCGATCTCCCACGACCTGCGGGCGCCGCTCCGGCATATCAGCGGCTTCAGCAACATACTTCTGGAAGAGTACTGCGACCGGCTTGACAAGGAAGGCCAGGCCTTCCTCCGGCGGATCTGCGCCGTAACCAACAGGATGGGGGGGATGATCGACGACCTGCTCAGAATATCCCGGGTAGCCCGGACAACACTGACGCTCAGCAAGGTCGACCTCTCCCACGTGGCTGAAAACGTGGCAAACCTGTTCCGGGATGCCGAGCCGGACCGGTCGGTACGTTTTGACATCACCCCAGACCTGGTCGCCCGGGGGGATGCCACCCTCCTGGGGATGGTTCTCCAGAACCTGATCGGTAATGCCTGGAAATACACGGCCCGGAAGAAGGATGCGGCCATCGAGTTCGGCAGGACCTTCATGAACGGAAGGGAAACCTTTTTCGTCAGGGACAATGGTGTCGGCTTCGACATGGCCTACCGGGACAAGCTGTTCAGGGTTTTTGAACGCCTCCACGGCGAAGAGTTCGAGGGGAGCGGCATCGGCCTGGCGACGGTCCAGCGGATCATACACCGGCACCGGGGCGAGATCTGGGCAGAGGGAGAGGTCGGCAAGGGCGCGACCTTCTACTTCACCCTGCCGGACCGTGACCCGGACAACAAGGTGGGGCAGTAACCGTTTCCCCTCCGTACCACGAGGTTCATCTTCCCCCCCTTCGCCCCGCCACGAAACCGGCAGTATTGAAACTGCCGCCCGAATGGGTTATACCTCTACCTCTTCTCCAGAAGATAGGTGACGAACTCCTCGCCGATGCGGCAATCGAGCTCCCGGCACCCCAGGGAGGTGTAACGCCTCCAGATATCGTACTTGTCCTGCAAGGGGATGCCGGAGAGGAGGACCTTGCCGCCGGAGCGGGTCAGCCCCACCAACCGGTCCGCCAGCGGCATGAGGATATCGGCATATATGTTGGCCATGACAAGGTCGAATCCGGTCGATGATATGCAGGCCAGTTCGCCGCACACCGTCACGCCGCGCCCCTCCAGCCCGTTGAGCCTGAAGTTGCTCTGACAGGAGAGCGCCGCCGGCCATTCGATATCAACGGCCAGTGCCGACCCGGCGCCGAGGAGCAGCGCGGCTATGGCAAGAATCCCTGTGCCGCTCCCCAGGTCGAGGACCGTGGCACCGGCCAGGGGAGTGCACGAAACCAGTTGATCCAGGCACGCGGCGGTTGTTTCGTGCTCCCCGGAACCGAAAGCGCCCTTCCGTCCCATGACAAGGGGGATGTCGCACCCGTCGGGAGGGAGTTCCCCCTCGGGGACAATGGTGAACCGCCCCACCCGGAAGGGCCTGAAAATACGTCCTGTCGTCACGATTGCTCCTTTGGTTGTGGTGACCAAACTTACCCCCTTTCCCCGGGAAAGGGAAGAGGCATCTCAATGGCATTGACCAGCAGCGGCACCCTCTACATCGTGGCAACCCCCATCGGCAACCTGGAGGACATCACCTACCGGGCCGTCAGGACCCTCGCGGAGGTGGACCTGATCGCCGCCGAGGACACCCGCCACTCCCGCAAACTCCTCGCCCATTTCGGCATCCCTACCCGGCTCACCCCCTACCACGACCATAATGAACGGCTCAAGACCGACTACCTGCTGGAAAAACTCCGCGGGGGGGAGTCGGTCGCCATCATCACCGATGCCGGAACCCCCTGCATCGCCGACCCGGGCTACCGCATCGCCAGGGCCGCGGCCGCGGCCGGCATCCGGGTCGTCCCCGTCCCGGGACCGTCAGCCATCATCGCCGCCCTCTCCGCCGCCGGCCTCCCCACCGACCGCTTCTCCTTCGAGGGTTTTCTCCCCCCCAAGCAGGGGAAGCGGAAATCCCGGCTGATGGAGCTGAAGGATGATGACCGGGTGGTGGTCTTCTACGAAGCACCCCACCGGCTCGCGGATACCCTGGCCGACATGGCCGAGGTATTCGGCGAGCGGGAGGCGGTGATTGCCCGTGAACTGACCAAAATTCATGAGGAATTCCGGCGCGGCACTCTGGTGGAACTGGCATCCCACTATGCCGGGACCGGCGTCAGGGGGGAGGTGGCGATCCTGGTCGCACCGCAGGTGGAGTCGCGTACCGCGTCAGCAGGCGATGCGGAGGCGCTTCTCCGGGAGAGGCTGGATAACGGGGGACAGTCCCTGAAAGACGTTGTCGCCGGTGTCGTTGCCGAAACCGGAATTTCGCGGAGTGAAGTCTATTCACTGGCACTGAAGCTGCGCCAAAAAAACTAATGACAATCCTTCCAAGTTAACGAATAGTAATACTTCCAACGCGCCACCCACCACCCTCCTCACCACCTTGCCTGCCATAACCTATCGATTTAATGAACTTAATGTGTGACTTACTATTAATTTTCTCCTCCCCCCTCCTTGACAGCAGAACGATTTATTATAAACTGGACTACGTTTTGCAATCTTTAATTCTCGTTGTCTAACAACTTCATCGCTAAAGGAGGACATCACCCGGGTTGTGCTGAGAAGTAACTGTTATCGACTTATATTTTGGGGAAAGGAGGTCAATTGATGGGACTCAACAGGGTAGGCAAAGCGCTTACGGCAGCACTGCTGTTGGTCACGGGAACCGCATGGGGCGCTGAAATAAACGGTAGGAGCTCCACCCAGTTCCTCTGGTACAACAACGAATTCACCGAAAATCGAGTATTTGAAGCCGCAGAGTACCTGCGTGTCGGCGTAACCAAAATTGACACGGCGGGGAAACTCTCCTTCTACGGCTACGGCCGGGCAGCACAATCGATCGGTGAAGACTATGACACCACTGCCAGGCTCTACTATTTCTATGCGGATTATCGTGATCTCTTCGACAAGGTCGACCTGAAAATGGGGAGGCAGTTTGTCAACAACTCCGCGGGCAGCGCCATCATCGACGGCCTGCAGGTCGACCTGAAGAATGTCGGGCCGGTCGGGTTCACCCTCTTCGGAGGACGTGACGTCGTGTTCGGGTTGAGTGGAGAGGCGGGATACGCATGGAATACTGACCTCGGCATCTCCGCGTACCTTACCGACATGAAGAAGACCGATGCCGAGATAAGCTGGCTGCGGAAATTCGTCAAAGGCGACACGGCCCGCGACACCATCGGCCTCTCCGCCAAACAGTACCTGTTGAACAGCATCAAGCTTTACGGCAACGCCCGGTTCGACCTGGTCAGCGAGACCTTCAACGAAGTCCAGGGGGGGATAAAGTACTTCCCCACCTCAGACCTGGTCTTCACCGCCGAGTACTACCAGAGTTACCCCACCTTCGATACCACCTCCATCTACTCGGTCTTTGCGGTCAACGAGTATCAGGAGGGCGTGTTCAGGATCGACTACGCCCTGAACGACAGGATATCCCTCAACCTGGGCTACAATCGCCAGGGGTACGGCGAAGGGGCCGCTGCCAACGTCTACCACGCCGGAGTCGGGATACGCCCCGTCGACCAGTTGAAGCTGAACGTGGAATACGACAACCGCCAGGGGTACTACGGCAGCACCAACGGCGTCATTGTTGATGCAGACTATCAGATCAACAAGGATGCCCAGGTTTCCGGCGGCATCACCTACGACGTCTACCAGCGGGATACCCTGACCAATGACGAGACCGCCCGTCGCTACTGGATCGGCGGCAAGTACCGGTTCGCCAAGAACATGGCCCTTTCCGGCCGCATACAGGAAGATGTCAATGCCCGTTACACCGAGAATGTATCGGGCCGTCTCACATTCGATTACGACTTCTAGAAAGGGGGTGTACCTGTGAAGAAACAGTTGTTTGTCGTAATGCTTCTCATGATGTCGGTTCTGTACGTACAGCAGGCGGCAGCCCAGCGACAGAACCACAAGGAATACGCTGACTCGAAGATCAGCGACTGCAACAGCTGCCACAAGGCAGAGGGTATCGCCCCCAATCACGACGGAGACTGGATCAGGAACCACCGTACCCTGGCGGGCAAATCCGGCAGCAATTGCGCCCAGTGTCACGACCAGTCCTACTGCCTCGACTGTCACAAGGGAGGAGGGATCAATGCCGACCTGACCCTTGACACGTTCGGCCGGGATTATGTCCCCAAGAGCCATCGCAGCGACTTCGTCAACCTGCACCCGATAAAAGCCCTGGACAACCCCCAGACCTGCTATCGCTGCCACGACCAGAAGTACTGCACCCAGTGCCATGACCGTTTCCCCAAAGGGAGCCTGCGGATCAAGTCCCACCTCCCCAGCGGTTCCGGCCAGTCGTTCATTTGGAGCAGCGAACACAGCACCGAGGCCCGGCGCAACCTGCAGTCATGCCAGACCTGCCACCCGGAAGGGGATGTCTGTCTCCGCTGTCACAGCGCCAAGAGCGGGCCGATGGTCAACCCCCATCCGAAGAGTTTCAAAGGTGGCAATATCAGTTCCCGAACAAACAAGACTTGTCGGGTTTGTCATTAACAATTAATCATCACAAGGAGGATTGAACGCATGAATTATCCCAAAGTCATTGTTCCTCTGTTCACTGCGGCGCTGTTTGCAGGCCTTGCCGGCTGCGGCAGCGACAACCGGGAAACCTCATCGACAGCGTCCCTTCAGAAATCACAGGCATGCATCGGCTGCCATTCCGCAAAAACGTCGCCGGTAACAGGGAACCTCATTACCCAGGAGTGGTTGAATTCCGCCCATAACACCCGTAACGGCGCGGCCTGCCCAGACTGCCACAAACCGACTGGCCACCCGAACGGCGGCATCATCACGAACCCGCTCGACGCGGTCTGCCTTGAGTGCCATACCCAGGCAACGATGAAAACAGGTGCTGCCCACTTCGACGGCAGTGTATCCTTCAACGCGACAAAAGCTGCCTATGTGACGCCAAACGATGCCAACGGGTGCCGCGTCTGCCATAACCCCCACGACATGACCTCGCTGATCAACATCAACAAGCAGTGGGCTGAATCAAAGCACGGCCTTACCACCGAGCCTGCCTGGGCTGACTCCACCCACAAGTGGAAGGCTCCCGCGAACAGTGCCTGCCAGCGGTGCCACACGGAAACCGGTTACGTCTACTACATGACCAACGGCCTGAAAATTCCAGGGTCAACATTCTTCGGACAGTACACGACCGGACGTGAAGTCGCTGGCTGCAAGACCTGTCACATCGACTACAGCTGGAAGAGAAGAACCTCCGATGCGTCATTTGCCACATTCTCGACCCCCTACAAGACCCCGTCGGGAATACCCAGAACCTATGCGACCAACCTCGGCGATTCCAGGCTCTGCATACCCTGTCACTCGGGACGAGAGAGCGGAGAGAGTGTAAAAGCCATTGCCGACTTTACTAACGTGAGCTTCAAGAACTCCCACTATCTCGGGGCAGCGGGATCCTTCTACCAGAAGATCGGCTACCACTTCTACACCTCTGCCACCAAGATGACCAACACCTGGCAGCACTCCAATATCGGGGTCAACAATTATGTGACCTCGGCAGGAATCGCTACCGGCAGCAACGGGCCCTGTGTCGCATGCCACATGAACGGCTTGCACACCTGGGATCCGATCGAAGTGGCAAAATCAACCGGGGCGACGGGCTGCTACGGCTGCCATGGTACAGATGACATGGCCCTGCTCAATGAAGAAGAGAGAACGATTTTCGAGAGGGGCATGGACTTCTTCGCGTTTACCCTCAACAATGGTAACATTTTCTACAGCACGGTCTACCCCTACTTCTACACCACCGCTGCGGCAACGACGGCAGTCAAGAACTGGACGGTCGTCGGGCCGACAAGCGACGGCAGCAGAAACATGGGTGCGGCCTTCAACTTCAACATGCTCACTCGCGAGAAGGGCGCCCACGTCCATAACCGGACCTACGCACGTCGCCTGATCTTCGACTCCATCCAGTACCTGCAGACCGGCACCAACACCTACTCAACCTCCACCGGTACAATCGGCGGGACCACAGACCCCAATGCACAGGTATCCTTCACTGCCTACTCCACGGCAGTAGCTGCAGGGACCCGTCCGGCAAACGCCACCAGCATAACGGCCCTCAAGGGCTGGCTGCTAAGGTCTTCCGGTGGCAAGTACTACAGACGCTGATCGTCTTTGAGATGTTCGCCAACCCCGCCTCGCAAGAGGCGGGGTTTTTTATTTCCGGCTGACGCCAGTCACCACCTTCTGTCCATGAGCAGGAACCGCACCGCCTCTCGCTTCGGCGAGCAGTGCTCCTCTACCTGCTTCCACCCGGCACGCCCTGAACGGTGGCGCAACTCCGGGATAACCAGCAGCCTCGTTTTCTCAAGGAATCATCTTCACTCCCGTAGAGTAGCCCCGGTGCACTATTCTGCACGATCGGGCGGTCCCCCTCGCTCTGCGCAACCGTAACAGGTCTCCCGTATGCCATCGCCACCAGCAGACTGTAGGTCGCCCCGCGGACAGGGGCGTATTGAGCGCCGCGGGGGGCCATGATGGATACGCCCGCTTACGGCAAGCATTCCCGCACATGCAACTCCATTACCCCCTCCGTCCCACGCCCCCCACCGGAGCAGAGGACATCTCCCCCGGATGTATCAATATGCATTCGACAACGATTGGTTATCCCTCGAACCGTCAACATTACGGTTGCTGAAACCGCGGCAGTACGGTATTTTTTCAGTTATTTCATACGGAACCTGCCCAGAGGCAACGACATCCGGCTCCAGGTCTCCCTTGAATACCGCTCCGGGTACTGCCCGGTTGCCACGAGGGGCGATGCCCGCACGCACTGTCCCCGCTCATTGCACCCCTTTCGTGCAGAGGACCTCCGGTAAGAAGGAGAAACCCACCCCTTCGGCACGAAGGAGACAAGGACTCATTTCCCGTGAATGAACTCAACCAGTACCTGACGCACCTGCTGAACCAGTCACCGGGCCTCGGGGTCGCGGTCATGATGAACAACTACTTCCACGACGTGGCAACAGCCCTCATGCTGGCCAGCGCCGTTACGCTGCATGCGATCGTCCGGGTCCAGGACACCATGAACACACCGGTTGCCACGCTCTTCTTCCTCAAGGCCTACCGGCAGATGGTGAAGTTTTTCAGGTTTTCCCTCTGGTGGATCATCATCGGCGGGGTACCGCGCACCATCTTCTATGTGAGTTTCGAATGGAACCATTTCGCCGACAAGTTGCAGGTGCCGGCCCTCATGGTGAAGCATCTCGTGATGGCGGTTGCGGTGGTCTATGGTATTCGCGCCTGGCGCCGGTTGAAGGTCAAGGTTGCCGGACTACGGGAAGGGCTCCCCGCAGACCTGCGTGCCGCAGCCGGTGAGTAACCGCGTAGTCCAGCCTTTGCGCCTGATTCGGGCCTCCACTGCCACCACAAGCCAGCCCCGGAGATGACCGTAGCGAAGGAGAATACCCCGTGCTCTTCCGTATCATCAAACACTCTTTCCTCAAGCGCCCCAAGGCGGTGTTCCTGATATTCCTGTCGATCACCATGGGCGCCGCCGTGGCCACCGCCTTCCTCGGCATCGCCGGCGAGGTCTCCCACAAGATGGCGCTGGAACTCCGGAGCTATGGCGCCAACATCCTGCTGGAGCCGTCGGCAGTCGAGGGGGGGGGCTTTCTGCGCGAGGAAGACCTGCCGAAAATCAAGACGGTTTTCTGGAAATACAACATCACCGGCTTTGCCCCCTACCTGTTCGGCATTGCCGAGTTTTCCGCGGGGGGGAAGAAAGAGCGGGGGGTTGTCGCCGGGACATGGTTCGCCAAGCAGCTGGAGGTGCCCGGGGAGGGGG
>Ga0129297_10000218_pt1 | contig 27470 bp, 22 predicted proteins | sample I18A1metaG_FD_94708 | JGI IMG/M metagenome (GOLD analysis project Ga0129297, IMG submission 94708) | Lake sediment bacterial and archeal communities from Gulf of Boni, Indonesia to study Microbial Dark Matter (Phase II) - ​I18A1 metaG | ecosystem: Environmental > Aquatic > Freshwater > Lake >... | reverse complement strand
TTTCATTACGCACATGCATTTTGACCACTGCGGGTCCGCGGGCCTCCTCAAGCGCGAGTTTCCCTCACTGCAGATATGCGCGTCCGGAGAAGGTGCCGCGATCATCCGGAAGCCCTCGGCCATTGAGCTTATCACGAAGCTGAACGATTTTGGCCAGAAGGCCGGGACCACCTTCGAGCCGTTTCGTGTCGATCGCGTGATTGCGGACGGGGAGGAGATACGCATCTCCCGGGACCGCACGGTGCGCGCGTATAAAACCCCCGGCCACACCAGGGACATGCTTTCGTATTACATACCCGAGATAAGAGCGCTCTTCCCCTCGGAATCAGCCGGTGTACCGGGCCAGGGCGACTACATCTTCAGCGAATTTCTCATCGACTACGATGTTTACCTTCGGTCGCTCGAAAGGCTGAGCATCCTTGACGTGGAGGCGCTCATCCTGGCGCACGGCCTGTACTACACCGGGGACGATGCGCGGCGCTACATACCGCGCGCGATCGAGAGCACGGTGCGTTTCCGGGAGCGTATTGAAACGCTGCTCGGCGAGCACGGCGACGATTTCGATGCCGTCGCGTCGATCATCAGGCGCGACGAATACGATCCCCTTGACGGGGACAAACAGCCCGAGCGCGCGTACATGATAAACCTGGCCGCGAAGATCCGGGTCATTGCCAGAAGAATCAACGGCATGCACACCGTGAGCGCGTGACGGAAGGACGCCCATGCCGCCGGCTTCATACATGCGCCAGGTCGAGGATATCCGTAATATCGCGGACGGGACACTCATCCGGAGAACAGGGCAGGGGACCGATCAGCAGGCTCTTTTCAGGGGAGCCGACGGGGACGGCATTTTCGTGGCGCATGCAATCGATCTCGACAAGTGCACCTACGAGGCGGAGAGCGCAGTCATGAAGCTCCGCGAAGGTGACGTCATTTACCGCTACGCCCACCGGTTTACGGACAGCCCCGCCCGCGTAAAGGCCGAACAGGTTTTGGGAGAATGGTCGCTTTACAGGAAATCCCCCGCGCTCCAGGCGCAGATGTCGGCATTCACACGCGCGCTGTATGCCGCGGAGCAGGTGCTGGACATGAAGAGAGACGACACGCTCAGGCAGCTCTTCGTGCCGCTGCAGATGAAATTCAAAATCGGAAAGTTCATGGAAAAGACGGACGGTGCGCGCGCCTGGGTGGAGCTGCTAAACGCGCAGTTGTCCACGCTTGAAAAGGGCGACCATCTTACTTACATCGCGCTCATTCCACAGCAGTCCTCGCACAATCCCTGCATCTACTCGGCCGGCACCATGCCGCACCAGGAGACGCACAAGCGCCTGGACGGCGAGGAGTTTCGTTTCAAACCCACGCATGGCGGGCACATAAAGTGCGTAAGCATTACGGATTCCGTAAAGACCTTTCTCGTCGATGCCGGGTCGAATTACGTGGGGAGGGGAGTGAAGACGCCGTTTTCGTACGCCGATGCGGTCGTGAAGGCGCTCTACAGGCTCGACCTGGGACACACGTATATTCCAGTGGAGGGTCGCGGTGCCTTCGGCACCGAGCAGAGCTATTGAGGGAGCGGCATTATTTCTCCTCTGCACAAGCCCATTGCATGATTGTTTCAATGACGGGCCCGTTCCGCTAAAAGGAATTGACTTTGGGCCCGCATGTGGCATCCTTCCCAAACCGCGCGCGGCACCGCGCCGGTACCTGCGAAACAGCTGATGAGGGCCGATGAAGAAAATGTCTGACATCCTCGCGCGCTACGGCGAGCTCGTCGAGCTCCTGGAAAAATACAACCATTACTACTACGACCTGAACCGTCCGGTCGTGGACGACGCGGAGTACGATGATCGCATGCGCGAGCTCGTCGAGATCGAGCGCGCGCACCCGGAGATCAAAAGAACCGACTCCCCCTCTGCGCGCGTGGGAGGCGGAATCTCGTCCACGTTTGCGGAGGTAAGGCATGATCCTCCCATGCAGAGCCTGGGAAATATACTGGAGGAATCGGAGTTCGACGATTTTCACGCACGATGCGCAAAATTCATCGATCCGGATGAGAGGGAACCGTACTCTGCCGAGCTCAAGTTCGACGGACTGGCGGTCGAGATCGCCTATGAAAAGGGCCGCTTTGCGCTCGGTTCCACCAGGGGTAACGGTGAATCGGGTGAGGACGTGTCGGCGAACATCGCGACGATTCGACGGCTGCCGCGCACGATTGAGGGCGTAAAAGAGATACCCAGGCTGACGGTACGCGGCGAGGTGTTTCTCCGCCACGACGAGTTCGACAGGATCAATGCGGAGCGCGCGGCTGCCGGTGAACAGCCCTTTGCAAACCCCAGGAACGCGGCGGCGGGCTCCCTCAGGCAGCTCGATCCCAGGGTGACGGCGTCGCGCGAGCTGGACCTGGTGCTCTACGGCATCGGCCGTATGGAGGGCGGGGAGGCCCCCGCGAGCCAGGCAGGAATGCTGGCGCTCTTTGAGAAGCTTGGCCTCCCGGCGTCGCCGCACGTGGCGTTCGGCGACCTGGACGCCATCAGGGAGTTTTACCGCTACTGGAAGGAGAACCGGCATACCCTCAATTTCGACATCGACGGGGTGGTCGTGAAGATTAACCGCTTTGAGCCCCGCGAGCGGATGGGCTCCACGAGCAAGGTTCCGCGATGGGCCGCGGCGTGGAAGTTCCCGGCCCGCGAGGCCGTGACGGTGCTTTCCTCCGTGGACCTGCAGGTGGGGCGTACGGGAGTGATCACCCCGGTCGCGAACCTGCATCCCATAAACATCGGCGGCGTGCTGGTGAAGCGTGCGACGCTGCACAACTTCGACGAGATCCGCAGGCTCGGGCTTAAGCTGGGCGACAGCGTGAAGGTGATTCGCGCCGGCGACGTCATCCCCAAGGTCACCGAGGTGCTGACCGAAAGGAGGCCCGGCGACGCGAAGGAGATCCCCCTTCCCGGGTCATGCCCCTCGTGCGGAAGCGCGCTCGTGAAGGAGGACATCTTCCTGCGATGCGTGAACGATTCCTGCGTAGCCAAAAGGCTCGAAGCGCTCAAGTATTTCGTCTCCAAGGACGCGATGGACATCGAGTTCTTTGGACCGGAGCTCGTTCAGCGGCTCTACGACGCGGGAAGGCTCAGGACCGTCGCCGACATCTTCACGCTTGCCATGAAGGACCTCGTCGCGCTTGACCGCATGGGCGAAAAGCTCGCGGAAAAAATCCTTGCGTCAATAGACGCGCGCCGCGAGATCCCGCTTTCCATGCTGCTGCGAAGCCTTGGCATCAGGAACGTGGGCGATCATGTTGCGAAGGTCATCGCGCGCGCCGTGAAGAAACTGCCGCGACTCATGGATATCACGCACGAAGAACTAATGGAGATACACGAGGTTGGTCCGGGCGTAGCCGATTCCATTACGGCATTCTTCGGAGACGCCTCGACGAGGAGTTTGCTCGGGTCGCTCGCGGGCGCGGGAGTTACGATCAGGGACGAGCCGGTCCAGGACGAGGCGCGGGACCAGGTCAAGGGCAAAACCTTCGTGGTGACAGGGACACTCGCGCGCTATTCACGGGACGAAGTCGAGTCCCTCATCGAGCGCTACGGCGGAAGGGCCGCCGGTTCGGTGAGCAAAAAGACGGACTACGTGATCGCCGGCGAATCGGCGGGATCCAAGCTGGAGAAGGCGAGGACGCTAGGGGTCAGGGTGATCGACGAGGATGAATTCCGGAAGATGCTGGGGGAAGGTGAATGAGCATGCTGAGCGTTTCGGGAGTACGCGCGTTTATAAAAAGGCATTATTATGCCTGGACCGGGGTTCTCATGTGGCTCTCGTTTCCCACGTACGATACGGTATACTTGAGCGCCTTCCCGCTCTTCGCCTGGTTCGCTTTCACGCCGCTGCTCGTGTACGTCCGCAGCGCGTCCCCGCGGGAGGTTTTTCGCGCCTCGCTCGTCACGGGCATCATCGGGATCACGCTCCTGTACAACTGGATCGGGCAGTTCGGGAACAAGGTGCCGGGCGGATACACCGTGATCCTTGTGGTCCTCATGCCGGTGCTGGCCCTCATTTTCACCACCAGGATCTGGGGCGCCGAAATGCTCGCGCGCCGTTTTCCCGCGCTCAGGTGGCTTATCCTGCCGGCCCTGTGGGTCATCGTGGACGGCGTGCACTCGGTGGGCTACCTCGCATTCCCGTGGACCTACTGGGGCTATTCCCAGTACCCGGTCACTCCGCTCATCCAGCTGTCATCTGTGACGGGGATCTTTGGGATCACGTTTCTCCTGCTTTGCTCGAACGCGCTCATCGCGGATGCACTCGTGCTTTTAAAGGAGAGCGGATGGAACGCCCGTTCAATCCTCGGCTCCCCCGAGGCAAGGCGGTTAGCGGGACTGGCGATCATGGTCATGGCATGCATGGCCTGGGGAACATGGCGCATCAACGCAGTCGTCCCGGGGAAGCCGGAAGTGATCCGCGTCGCCATGGTTCAGACCTGCATTGACCCGTGGGAGGAATGGCACCTCAACCGATTCGATTTCCTGCGCGAGCTCAAACAGCAGACACTGAAGGCGCTCGAGGAAAACCCCGATCTCCTGATCTGGTCGGAATCGGCGACGCTCGAGCTCATTTCATATGATTATGCCAACAACCGGCTTAACCGGTTCGAGCAGGAGGTGCTCGCCCTCGCGAAAAATTCCGGAAAACCGCTCGTGACCGGCGAGATCGGCGTGCTCGACGATATCGTGGGGAGGCGCTTTCATTACCAGAACAACGCGGTCCTCATCGACGGCAAGGGTGAGGTCGCGAACACCTACTCGAAGATACACCTGGTGCCGTTTGGCGAATGGTTTCCTTATTCGGGACTCTTCCCATGGGTACAGCGCATTTCGAACGACTTTGGCGGATCCAACTTCGAGCCGGGGAGCGCGCCGGTGCTTTTCAAGGCGCCGGGGAAAAGGTTCGCGCCGCTCATCTGCTACGAGGGGATATTCTTCCGGCTCTGCCGGGACTACCGGCGGCTTGGAGCGGACTTTTTCGTCAACATCATCAACCTGAACTGGACCGACACCTATCGCGGCCACATGCAGGGCTTCGCCAGCGCGAAATTCCGGGCCGTCGAAAACGGCATATGGTTTCTTTCGGCGGGCAATTCCGGTCTCACCGCGACGGTCGATCCCCTCGGGCGCGTCACGGCGTCCATGCCCATCCTGACAAAGGGCTTCCTCGCCGCGGACGTCGATTTTTCGCTGAACAGGGAGACCATATACAGCCTCGTGGGCGACCTTGTGCTCCATTTCTCGCTCCTGTTCATCGGCGCCCTCATTGCGCTCGTCGCGGTCCGAAGAATACGCGGAGAGAACGGGGCGTGAGGCTCCTCTACCTTACCGACATCCACGGCTCGTTCGAGCTCGTGATGCAGCTTCTGGCGGAAACGACCGCCGACGTCTACGTGGTCTCCGGGGACCTCATCGACATCCCCTTCTACAACATGGACAGTGCCATCCGCTACCACGAGCTGCAGAGCTATTTCCACGGGCTTCGCAGGCGCATGGACCGAGAGCAGATGATCATCGAGGACTTCGTGGACGACCTTCTCGAGAAGCCGGACGTGACCGACGAGGTCCAGTCCAGGGGCTCCCGCTACCAGCAGTACACGATTCGCGCGCGGCGCGTGATGCAGCAAAAATACAAGGTCCTGGAAAACATCGTCTCCTGGAAGAAGGCTCCCGTATTCTGTCTCCCCGGGAATTACGACATGGATTTGAAATTCACCTCGCTGCACGAGCGCGACCTCCACCTGCACTGGCACCAGGTCGAGGATTTGAAAATCGCGGGATACGGGGGGGCCGACATCTGGACAGCCGGAATTCCAGAGCGGTACGTAGTCCGCTACAAGGCCGGGATAGGCGTGTACGACCGGCACAACGAGATGTACAGTTTTTTCAAGGCGTCGAAACCCGACATCATCGTCACGCACCAGCCCGCGCACGGCGTGCTCGACCGCATCTCGTTCATCGGTCCTTCCGGCTCGCCCGCGCTCAGGACCTATTGCGACAACAACCCGGTCCTGTTGTGCCTCACGGGGCATGTCCACAACGAGTGGGGGCTCAGGGAGGTCGAAAACACAATCTACCTGAACCCGTCCAACTTCGGGGACGTGACGCAGATCAACGGCGAGGTGAAGGAGGGCGGATTCTTCTTCGAGGCCGACATAGACCGCCGGGAGGTGCAGCAGGTCCTGTTCAGGAAACTCGCGGGAGACCGCATCTTCGACATCGCCGAATACCGTAAAAAGGGCGCGCGTTGGGAGGAAGAGGTCATCGACAGGGAGCGTTATGACGCATTGCAGCGCAACGACAACTACGACAGCACCATGAAAAAGTCGTCCCATATCCCCGAGATACAGCTCTTCAACGAGATCAAGCGTTTCTTCCGGCTCTTCCAGACCCCGGAGACCGAGGAAAGGGTGGACCGTCTTGAGGAGGTGGCCAGGCTCGTCGAGGAGCGCCTGCAGGGAGAGATCGCCATGGACCTGGTGGGCTCGGTAAACATGGGGCTTTCGGCTCAAAGCTCCGACATCGACTTCGTCCTGTACCTGCGCTGCGGGGGAGGGGCGACCTGCGAAAGCCGTTCGTGCGGGCTCTACCGGCAGGCCGCGCAGATGCTCAAGGAACTCCTGGGAAGCCATTACGACTTCGAAATAATCGACTGCGTGGACCTGAGCCTGGTCGAAAAAAGCATCCAGGACAAGAACTACGAGTGCGAAACGCTCCAGCGCTTCGTGGCGTACCGCTCCATATGCCGTCCCATCAACTACCGCGTCATAGCGCCGCTCGAGGACATGCTGAACAGGGACATGGAGTTCCGCAACGAGCTTGAAGGAAGCATCCGGTCGTACTTCAAGATCTTCGTCACGACCTCCCAGCACATCCACTCGTTCAACAAGTACGAGTTGAGGCTTAAGAGCATAGGCATCAAGCTGCCGGAATCGATTCGCAGGAAAATACGCAGGTATCTCCAGGAAGAGGGGTAGGAGGCGCATCATGACACATGTGCGAATCACCGACCTGCCATCAAAGGAAATCGCACCCGGGATCACGCTCAGGTCCGTGTTTCTGGAAAACCTCATGGTGACATTCGTGAATCTTGAAAGGGATGCGGTCGTTCCGGAGCACTCGCATCCGCACGAACAGATCACCGTGGTGATCGAGGGCGCGCTCGATTTCACGCTTGAAGGCGTCAGGTATCCAATGAAAGCGGGCGACGCCATCGCCATTCCTTCCGGTGCGACGCATACGGCCGTCGCTGTCAACGGGCCCTGCATGGTGCATGATTCATGGAACCCGGTCCGCAAGGACTACATAATTCCGGACATGGCCCGCGGGGCAGGCGGCGAGGCATGCGCAATGCCCGACGGCAATCCTCCCGGGGAGGAGATTGTCAAGCTGCTGCAGCATGCGCGCACGATCGCCGTCGTGGGCCTTTCCGACAAGCCGGAGCGTGACAGCTACGAAGTTGCGCACTATCTCAAGGAGCATGGATTCAGGGTAATTCCCGTGAATCCCGCGAAAAAAAGCATCCTGGGCGAAACCAGCTATCCCGATCTGTCCTCGATACCGGAAAAGATCGACGTGGTGGATATCTTCAGGCAGGTCGATGCGATCCCCGGCATCGTGGATGAGGCCATAAAGGTCGGGGCCGGCGCGGTGTGGATGCAGCTTGGACTCGCGCACGCGGAATCGGCGAAGAAAGCGCGCGACGCAGGGCTCGTCGTGGTTCAATCGAAATGCATGAAGATCGAGCATTCACGCATGACGGGAGAGGGGAGCGACCGCAGACTTCCCGGCGGGGGATTCAAGCTCAATCAATGAAGGCTCAGTGCGTTGCCGGAAGGTAGATGATGACGGTCGTACCTTCACCCACCGTGGACTCTATCTGTATGAGCCCGCGATGGCGCTTCACGATCGAATAGGCAAGCGAGAGGCCCATACCCATCCCTTTTTCCGTGTAGGTGGTCTTGGTGCTGAAATAGGGATCGAAAATCTTCTTGATGTTTTCCTGGGGGATTCCCACGCCGGAATCGGTAACGCATATTTTCACGTAATTGCCCTCGGCCAGCGCGACGGCGCTCTGGCTGTCCAGGTGTACGTTTGAAGCATCCACCCGGATGGTCCCGCCGCCCGGCATGGCCTCGATCGCGTTCGCGAGCAGGTGATACATCACCCTTCGCAGAAGCGTTGCGTCCGCGCGCACCTGCCAGATGTCCTCGCCGGCGTTTATGGAGACCTTGATGCCGGGATGGCTGTCCATAAACTTGACGTCCTCGTGGATAAAATCCTCCACCGAGGTCACGTCTATTGCGGGCCTGGATATGCGGGCGAAATTGAGGAGCTGGTAGGACAGGTCACGGGCCATGTTCGAAGCCTTGTCCATTTCGCCCAGGCTTTCGTTCACCTCATCGTTGCCGGATATCGCCATGCGTATGAGCGCGATGTTGCCCGAGATGACGGTCAGGAGGTTATTGAAGTCGTGCGCGATTCCTCCCGCGAGGATCGCGACAGCCTCGAACTTGGTCGATTTTATTAGCTCCTCCTCCATGTTCTTCCGCTGGGTGATGTCCTGCATCTGCGTCACCATGTGGAGCTGCTCCCCGATCGATACGAGCGATGAATTTATTGAAACCAGGTGTATGAATCCCGCCTTGTCTCGCAGTTTCACCTCGAGATTTTCAACCTGCCCATCGCTTTCAAGGCGCTCAATGAACGACACCTGGTCTTTAGGGTCGGCCCACATTTTGAGCTCGAGCGTTGAGTGACCGATCAACTCACTTTTCGAATAACCTGACAACTCCACGAGCCGATTGTTCCCGTCGACCATGAGGCCGGAATTAAGATTCGTGATTATCATGGCGACAGGACTGTGCATGAATGCCTTGGAAAACTTGTCCTCGGAGAATCGCAGTTCCCGGCGGCTCTCCTCGAGCTGAATCTCGAGCTCGCGGCGGGCGCGCGCCATTTCTATTGTGGAATAAAGCTCGTTGTGGTGGACCGGTTTTATGATATAGCCGTAGGGCTTGCTGGATTTCGCGCGTTGAATCGTCGCGTTGTCGGAATGGGCAGTGATGAAAATGACCGGCACCGAGAGCTCGTCGTGAAGACGCGTCGCGGCCTCAATTCCGTCAAGCGAGCCCGCAAGCATTATGTCGACAAGCGCGAGGTCGGGTTTGAGCTCCATAGACTTGCTTATGAGATCCTCCCCCGACTCGACCGAGGCGACTATGACGTAGCCGTGAGATTCCAGGAAATAATGTATGTCGGTCGAGATGATCCTCTCATCTTCGGCGATGATTATCCTGGGATTGGATGCACCTGTTGAATGTTCCATGCCTCAAAATAACCTGTTCCCCTAGTATTGGAAGCCCTGTAATACGCCACCTGAATGCGTACCGTGATTTCAGGATCAGGCGCCCGCTAATAAAGACTGCAGGCTCGTGAAGAAGCTTATCCTCAAAATGAGGTTCATTCAAGACTTTTATTGCTGATTTTAAATTTTCCATGAGATGATCCCTGGTCTGGGAATGCCATTCTTGAATTATGTTCACAAAAATACCCGGCATGAAACGGGGACGCAAATTTTATCTTTACACGTCCCGGGCTTTTTCTATAGTTGAACCGGCTGCACTGTTGAACCTGCCGGGCGCAATGACGTCAGCAAGTACGCAGCCGCGCCCGGCGTGGCCTGACCAAACATGGCCACTACATTATAACCTTACTATAAATCCCGGAGGAGATGATGAAGACAAGAATAACCGAAATGTTCGGCATTGAGTACCCGATAATCTGTGGAGCCATGATGTGGCTCTGCAAACCCGAGCTCTGCGCCGCCATTTCGAACGCGGGCGGCATGGGCAATCTCACCGCCGGCAACTATGATTCCGAGGAAGAGTTTCGCGCCGCCATCGCGAAAACGCGCTCGCTCACGAGCAAGCCTTTCATGGTGAACGTCACCATACTGCCCTCGGTGCATATCACGGCAGCGCACCACCAGATGTACCTGCGCGTGTGCGCCGAAGAAAAGGTGGCGGGACTGGAGATTTCTGGTTCACCCATCGACAAGGCATGCGGCCCGGAATACGTGGCCATGCTGAAAAAGGCAGGGGTCCGACTCTTCCACAAGGTTGGATCCGTGCGGCACGCGGTCCACGCGGAAAAGGCCGGGTATGACGGAATTTACGCGGCGGGAATCGAGGAAGGGGGTCACCCGCTCAGCGACGACGTAACGACGATGGTGCTCACTCCGCGCATCGTCGAATCGGTCAAGGTCCCGGTCGTGACCGTGGGCGGGATCGCGGACGGGCGCACGATGGCGGCCGCCTTCGCGCTTGGGGCCGAAGGTGTGATGATGGCAAGCCGTTTCATGGCAACAAAGGAATGCGTGGTCCATGAGAACATAAAGCAGGAGATCCTAAAGCGCCAGGAATACGAAACCACGCTCATCTGCAAGACGCTTGGACTGCAGGGCAGGGCGCTCAGGAACAAGACCGTTGAGCAGGTGCTGGACCTGGAATCCAAACAGTGCGGCTTCGAGGACCTCATCCCGCTCATTTCCGGAAAGCGCGTCAAGGAAGCCTGGGAATCCGGAAACGTGGACGTTGCGCCGATGATGGTGGGTCAGTCCATCGGCCTCATAAGGGACGTCCCTACCTGCAAGGAGCTGCTCGATCGCATGCTGAAGGAAGCGCAGGCCGATGTCGCGCGCGTGCAGAAAATGCTGTAATACCCCATCAGCATCGGAATCTACCAAGGGGCGGCGAAAGCCGCCCCTTTTCATGCACATCCCCCATTCACTGCTCAAGAAATGCCCGCAACCGTCCGACTTATTAATGGGGGGCAATAACCATGTATACCGCAATCGATGCCCAAATCCTCGTTGCTGAATGCGAGCGTATCATAGCGCTCGACCTGTGTATAATGCTTGCCCGGCTGGGTTATAAATCCGTGGAAAGCGCATACTCGGTGGAGGAAGCCTTCCAGAAGCTCAATCAGCGCAAACCCGATGTCCTGATCATCGACGAAATGATCGACGGGGTCTCCGGGGGCAATGAATTCGGGAGAGCCGTCATGGAAAAATACAAGATTCCCGTGATGCTTCTTTCGGATACCGTTCACATGGGACATCGTGCAGCGCGTTCAGGCAAGTTCAGGGTGGTGACCAAGCCTTTTGGCGAGCGTGAAATTGACCGCTCCCTCCGGTCCATCCTCTTAAAGAAGACAGCGTGCTCCTGAATAGCGCCTCTCCCGTACTATCGATTCATTAAAAATAATTATTGCTTTCTGTGAAAGCCCGGGTTACTCAGTCACCGTCAACGGAGGACTCTGTCATGTCGCGTACGCTAAGAATTCTTGCAGCAGCGCTCCTTGTCTCTGCGCTCGTGCTGGCCGGGGCGGGGTATTATTTTTCCGGGCTGGTCATAAAACCGCGGATGTGGGATTACCAGGAGTCGTTCAGGACCGAGATCCAGAAGGGACGGTTCAGCAGGGACGCATTTGAAAAGCTTGCCATGGAGGACGTATACCTGGAATCACCCCATGGGTACAAAATTCACGCGCTCTATTTCCCCCGGAAGGATTCCCGGAAAACCGTGATTTTCTCGCACGGCTTCACATTCACCCTCATGGGCTCAATAAAGTACATAGACATGTTCATCAAGCGCGGCTTCAATATCCTGGCGTATGACCATCGGCACCACGGAAAGAGCGGTGGAAGCACCGTGACCTTCGGCTACTACGAGAAGGACGATCTGAAGGCATGCGTCGACTGGGTAATGGCCAAAACCGGTCCAGGCACAAGGGTGGGCATCCACGGGGAATCGATGGGCGCCGCTGTCGCTCTTCAATATGCCGCGACCGACCCCAGGGCGGCCTTCGTCATCGCCGACGGGTCCTTCACCGATCTTGCCACCATGCTCGCGTTCCAGCTCAAAAAGGATTTTGGCCTTCCGTCGTTTCCCCTGGTTCCGGTCGCCAGCCTTGTCTCGAAGCTCAGGGGCGGCATGTTTTTCGGGGATGTCTCGCCGTTACGGGACATCCCCAGGATCGGTGCTCCGGTGATGATCATTCATGGCGCCGCGGACGCCTATATTCCCCCCTGGATGGCCACGCGGCTGTTCGACGCAGCGGGAGGCAAAAAGAAGCTCTACATGGGTCCCGGGGCAGGGCACAGTGAATCTTACATGAACAACCCGGCCGAATACGACGCGCAGGTGGGCGCATTCCTCAGGGAAGCCGGCTTCTGATGGCAGCAGGGATGCCGTCGCCGGGCAACCTGAGCGAATCCCTGTTCACCGAGGACACCCGGCTCAAGCGGGAGCTCGGCCTTACCGAAACAATATCCATCGTGATCGGAAGGATCATAGGCTCGGGGATCTTCCGGACTCCCGGAACGATCATGGCGTGCACCCTGTCAACGGGGCTCTTTGGCCTGGTGTGGCTGGTGGGCGGCATCATCACCATTTTTGGCGCCATGTGCTACGCGGAGCTCGTGGCGATGATACCCAAGTCGGGCGGACCCTACGTATTCCTGCGCGCCGCCTACAACCCGGTCTGGGCCTTCCTTCGCGGATGGGCGATGTTCTTCGTGGCGGAAACGGGATCCATAACCGCTGTCGCCCTCGTCTTTGCCGAGCATACCGGCGATCTCATGAGACTGAGCACCGGCGAAGGCCTTACCGCCACGGGCATCGTGGCGGTCGCCGGCGCGACCATATGGGCGCTTACCCTGGTGAACTGCTTTGGCGTATTCCTGAGCGGGATCGTCCAGGACATCTTCAGCTTCGTGAAGGTACTGGCGCTTGGGGCGGTGATCGGGGTGTGCTTCACCGCGCCCGGCAGCATGTCCCATTTCTCGCAGCCCCTGTGGCCCGACGAGTTCACATGGGGAACGCTCCTTGCCTTTGGCGCCGCGATGCGGTATTCCTTCTTCGCCTACAGCGGCTGGGAGGGAGCTACCTATGTCGCCGAGGAGGTGCGGAACCCACGGAGAAACCTGCCTCTCTCGCTGTTCATCGGGATCTCGGGCGTCTTCGTGCTTTATGTGGGCGCCAATTCAGCCTACCTCTACCAGCTGCCCGCATCACAGTTCAGGGAGTCAAGCAGGATCGCGGTGGAGGCGGTGCAGATGGCCGCGGGCGCGCTCGGGGGCATGCTCATCTCCGGGGCCGTTATGGCGAACACGTTCGGCAACGTGAGCACCCAGATCCTCTGCAAGGCGCGCACATGGCAGGCGATGGCCTCCGACGGTTTGTTCTTTAAAAAATTTGCGGAAATTCACCCGCGCTACAAGACGCCCAACTACTCGCTCGTGTTCCAGGGAGCGTGGGCAACCGTCCTGCTTCTCTTCGCCGCCGCGGAGAAAAATTCATACGAAGCCATAATCGACTTTTTCACGGTCTCGGGGACCATTTTCAACATCATGACCTTCGGCTCGGTATTCATTCTTAGAAAAAAATATCCCGATGCGCCCAGGCCCTACAAGGCGTGGCTCTATCCCTACAGCGTCATCGTGATCATCCTGTTTCACCTTGCGTATCTCGCAGTGACGCTGGTTACCGCGTTTCTTCCCTCCATGCTTGGCCTTCTGCTGACTTCGTCGGGGCTTTTGTACTACTATCGTCGCGAACTTTTTTCATTCATTGCTCCACGTTCCGGGGACGCTTCACGATGAATAAAAACGATTATGCCGCGATGCGGGAACTTGCACGGGACATGACGCGTTTCCTGGAGGATGACTTCAGCAAGTACCTGCGCGTGCTTGAGGAAATGATTGCAGCCAATTCGCATACCCTGAACAGGGAGGGCGTCAACCGGCTGGGGGATTACACGTCCGCACTTTTAGCGAAGCGCGGCTTTCTTGATGAACGGGTCCCCTCGATCCGTCCCGAATGCGGCGACCACAGGGTTTTCACGCGTTCCGGTTCTTCGGATGAATCAGTCGGCTGCATTTCTCATCTTGACACTGTATTTACAGAAGCGGAAGAAGAGCGCAACGATTTCAGGTTCAAAATCGCCGGCGACAGGATATACGGACCCGGCTCCAACGACATCAAGGGCGGGACGGTGGTCATGCTCATGATGCTGGACGCGCTCGAGGCCTGCGCGCCTTTGCTGTTCGACCATTTCACATGGATTCTCCTCTTTGACGCGACCGAGGAAACCGAATCCGACGACTTTGGCGCGCTCGCGCGAGCGCGTCTCTCACAATCCTGCAGGGCGTGCCTGGTATTCGAAAGCGGCGACATGTCCGATGGCGCAGCCACCGTGATTCGAGCCCGCAAGGGGAGGGCGGTACTCCGCGCGACGACCACGGGAAGAAGCGCCCACGCAGGGAGCGATCATGCACGGGGCGCCAGCGCCATTTCGCAGATGGCGGACCTGCTGCCCCGCCTATCCGCTATCACCGACTACGCCAGGGAGCTCACCTGCACGGTGGGAACTATCAACGGGGGAACCGCACTCAACAGGGTGCCGCAGGAATGCAGCGCGATGATTGAGCTCAGGGCTTTTGACCCGGAAATCCTCGCGGCGGGAATCGGCCAGGCCCTTTCGTATAACGGGTACTCCTCGGTCTCGAGCCCGGACGGGAGCTTCAGTTGCGCGACCACCGTGGAGCTTTTGCGAACCAATCCCGCGTGGCCGGAGAATCCGGGAACGGAGAAGCTCGTGGAAACCTGGATAATGGCGGCAAAGGCGTGCGGCATCGATCTCGCGGCTGTCCCGAAGGGCGGGATCAGCGACGGAAACCTTGTCTGGGACTCCGTTCCCACGATCGACGGTCTTGGTCCCGCCGGGGACTTTTGTCACTGCGCTGAATTTTCGCCGGACGGGTCCAAGGACCGCGAATTCGCGCTACTGCCCTCATTCATTCCCCGCGCCGTCATGAACGCGCTGGCTCTGTGCCTGGTGTCCGGCGCTCCCGAGACCTGGAAAAAGGCCCCGCGATGAAAGCGTTTGCCGGACCGGGAGACGTCTCAAGGGCAAGGATCATGCTCCTGTGCGCCGCGGTGCTCTGGAGCACGGGGGGACTGTTCATAAAAATGATCGATCTCCCTCCGCTCGCGATCGCAGGCTGGAGAAGCGCCATAGCCGCTCTCGCGCTGTTCCTGTTCATCAGGCGTCCGCGCATGACCTGGTCGATCGCGCAGATTGGCGGGTCCGCAGCCTATGCCGCAACGGTGATTCTTTTCGTGGTTTCTAACAAGCTGACCACCGCCGCGAATGCAATAGTTTTACAGTATACCGCCCCCGTGTTCGTCGCAGTGCTGGGTATCTTCATCCTTAAAGAGAAGGTACGGAGGACCGGCTGGATCACCATCGCGCTCACCCTCTGCGGGATGGTGCTCTTTTTCAAGGACAGGATCGATTCCGGCGGACAGCTGGGCAACGTCCTGTCGGTGGTGAGCGGGCTCTGCATCGCCTTCCTGATAATCGCGCTCAGGTACCAGAAGGACGGGTCCCCCGCCGAAACGATCTGGCTGGGAAACATCTTTACCGGTATCGTATGCCTGCCCGTGATGCTTTCGTACATGCCTGGAAGGGCCGAGTTTCCCCCGCTTATCTTTCTTGGAATCTTTCAACTGGGGCTCGCCTATTACCTTTACGCGCATGCGGTGAGGCATGTTCCCGCGCTGGAGGCGATAATCATCCCCATCGTGGAACCCATCCTCAATCCCCTGTGGGTGTTCCTGTTCATGGGGGAGCGCCCCGGCCTCTGGTCGCTTGCGGGAGGAGTAGTGGTGATCGTTTCGGTGACTGTGTACTGCGTGCTTACCAGGAACGGCGGGAGGGCCGCCGATGACGCGGCCGCAAACTGATTCCAGGATTAAGATCAGCGGCCCAGGAAATTTCCGTTCCAGACGGCGGGCATGACGAGCCCTTCACGCGTCGTATAGGTTCCCATTCCCTCGCTCACGCCGTTCTTCCACTGTCCGCGAAACCTGTCGCCGTTGGGAAGCGTTACGGTACCTGTACCGTGCGGATAGCCGTTCTCCCAGGTGCCCTGGTAGCTGAATCCGTCGGACTTGGCATAGGATCCTTCCCCGTGACGCTTGCCCTTGAGCCAGTCTCCCTCGTACCTGTCGCCGTTGGACCATACCATGGTGCCTTTTCCGTGCTGGGTGTCGTCTTTCCACGAGCCCGTGTACTTCGCACCGTCCAGCCACAGGTAGGTGCCTTCACCATCGGTGCAGTTTCCCTTTTCGCAATCCGGGAAAAGGGGAGATGCGGTGAACGCGAATACAAGCGCCAGGATGCATATACGATTTTTCATGCCGGACCGTTGCTGATTTCTATGTATAAGAAGATATGCCGTGAAGTGAAACATAGCAATACTATTTGTGCAAGAAAATTTTATATGAGGACGGGTGCCTGGCTTTCGGAGCGGATTGACCGCGAATTTTCACAGGAAGCCGGAAAGGCATGACACAGTGATGAGTGCTACGCATCGGTCGGATAAGCGCCGTGGCCGACATGAAAACGAACGTTCGTTCGTATATTTTATTGACATATTTCACCTGTCCTGACACCATGCTTCAGCAGTTCACTTATGGTTCTTAACCGCACACAGCAATCTTTTTCCTCAGGGAGGGGCGCATGGATTTCGGCATATCTGACAAAATGCAGACCATTCTCAAGATGATCGACGAATTCGTGGACAAGGAGCTTATTCCGATCGAGCACCGTTTCATAAAGGAAGAATTCCGCGACCTGGTGCCCCTGCTTAAAGAAAAGAGGCAGATGGTCAAGCAGATGGAACTGTGGGGGCCCAACATTCCCGTTGACCTTGGAGGCATGGGGCTTTCGCTCGTGGAGCACGGCCTGGTTTCTGAATCACTGGGACGTTCTCCCCTGGGCCATTACGTGTTCGGGTGCCAGGCCCCCGACGCGGGCAACATCGAGATCCTCCACCAGCACGGGACTGCCGAGCAGAAGGAAAAGTACCTCAAGCCGCTCGCCGCGGGCGATATTCGCAGCTGTTTTTCAATGACCGAGGTGAACATGCCGGGATCCAATCCCGTGATGATGGAAACCACCGCGGTGAAGGACGGGAATGACTATGTCATCAACGGTCAGAAATGGTATACCTCGAGCGCGGACGGATCGAAGTTTGCCATCGTCATGGCCGTGACCAATCCAGACGCCCCCCTGTACCAGCAGGCGAGCATGATCATCGTCCCCACGGACACGCCCGGCTTCAACCTGGTGCGTAACATTCCCGTCATGGGGCATTCCGGGAGCGATTACGCCAGCCACGGGGAAATCCTATACCAGTCGTGCCGCGTGCCGCAATCGAACCTGCTCGGGAAAGAGGGCCTTGGCTTCGTCATCGCGCAGGACAGGCTTGGACCCGGCCGCATACACCACTGCATGCGCTGGATAGGGATATGCAACCGCTCATTCGACCTCATGTGCAGGCGCGCCACCGAACGTAAAATTACGCCGGACGGCAAGACCCTCGCCACCAGGCAGATCATCCAGTCGTGGGTGTCGGAATCCGCGGCCGAGATACAGGCGGCCCGGCTCATGACGCTGAACGCGGCGTGGCGGATCGACAACCTGGGAACCAAGGCCGCGCGTGACGATATCGCCCTGATCAAGTTCGTGGTCGCGAACACCATGCAGCGCGTGGTCGACCGCGCGCTCCAGGTGCACGGAGGACTGGGCATGACCGACGACACAATACTCGCGTACTTCTTCCGTCACGAGCGCGCGGCGCGCATCTACGACGGGGCCGACGAGGTCCACAAGTCTTCGTTCGCACGCCGTTATCTCACGCGCTACCAGAAGTGACTGCCGGAATACCTTGGATAGAGGGAGCTCGCGATGAAGATCGAAGAGGTTAAAAAGGTGCTTATAATCGGCGCGGGAACGATGGGGCAGCAGATCAGCGTTCCCTGCGCCATCGGCGGATACGACGTCGTCATCTACGACATCAAGGAAGAATTGATGCAGACGGCGCAGCGCCGCATATGGAACATATTCAAGGGATTCGTGGACTGGCAGAAGATCACCACGGAGGAGGCCGACGCCGCATTCGCCCGCATCAGCTTCACGACCGACCCCGCGCTCGCGGCGAAGGACGCCGACATCGTGAGCGAATCGGTGCCCGAGGACCCGGTCCTCAAGGGAAAGGTCTTCGCGCAGTTCAACGCCCTCTGCCCTGAGCGCACGATCTTCACCACGAACACCTCGACCCTGCTGCCCTCGAGCTTCGCGGCGCAGACGGGACGGCCGGACAAGTTCCTGGCCTTCCACTTCCACGATACGCGCATGAACAACATCGTAGACATCATGCCCCATCCCGGGACCGCCCCCGAGACGGTCGATCTCGTGAGGGAATTCGCGCTGCGGACGGGGCAGCTCCCCATCATGCTCGCCAAGGAAAACCACGGCTACGTCTTCAACGCCATGCTCACTACGCTCTTTTCTTCGGCGATGAGCCTCGCGGCGAACGGCGTCGCATCGGTAGAGGACGTCGATCGCGCATGGATGGGCGTGACGCACATGATGCTGGGTCCCTTCGGGATCATGGACAGCGTGGGGCTGGACACGGTGTACCACATCACCAACTACTGGGCGCAGAAGAACAGGGACAGGCAGGCCCTCAAGAACGCCGAGTTCGTGAAAAAATACGTTGACGAGGGGAGGACCGGACAGAAGGTCAAGAAGGGCTTCTATGATTATCCCGGCCCCGCGTATTCGAAGCCCGGCTTCCTCTCGGGAAGCGGCGCCTGACCCCGCGCAGGGAGGTCGTCGCCCCGGCACGGCGTATAACGGAGAACACGCATGTACGAAAGCATAGAACTGCGCGCGGGCTCGCGCGCGCTTGAACTCATCCGCGACGGCGGTTTCAAGCCGGACCGTGTGAGGACAATCGCCGGCGCCTCGGGCGGCCCCAAGTGGCTGGTACTCGCAGGCATGGACCGCGCGCTCAGGATCATGTTCTCGGGGCGCACGCGCCCGCTCCACCTCGTGGGCTCCTCTATAGGCGCATGGCGCCTTGCGGGTCTCGCCGCGAAGGACCCCGTCAAGGCGATGGAGATCTTTGAAGACCGGTACGTGAACCAGCGCTACTCCCGCCGTCCCACCGCGGCCGAGGTTACCGAGGAGTCCCGGAGGATAATGGATGCCTATATGGGAGGGAGCGAAGGGCATGCCGTGCGACACCCGTTCCTGAGACTGACCATCATCACGGTGCGCGCGAAGGGCATGGGGAGGTCCGATCTCCCTCTCGTCCTTTCCCTGAACCTCGCGGGAACAGCGATGGGCAACATGATAGCCCGATCGAACCTCAGGTTTTTTTACGAGCGTGTGATCTTCACCGATCCGCGTGAGGTGCCGCCGTTCCTGCCCCTGTCGGATTTTCCGCCGGTACAGGTCTCCCTTACCGAGATGAATATCCGCGACGCGATCATGGCGTCCGGCTCCATCCCCCTGGTGATGAGCGGGGTGCGCGGAATCGAGGGCGCGCCTGCCGGCACCTACCGCGACGGAGGGATCATCGACTATCACCTTGACATGCCTTTCGCCGCCGGCCCCGAGGAGCTCATCTTCTACCCGCACTTCTACGACCGCATCATCCCGGGCTGGTTCGACAAGTCCCATCCCCGACGCAAGCCTCTCGCGGCGCACATGGCGAATGTCCTCATTGTCGCCCCCTCCCGCCGCTTCGTGGAAAGGCTGCCCGGCGGAAAGATCCCGGACCGCGACGATTTCTGGCTCTACCGTGGAAGGGACGATGAGCGCATCGCCGCCTGGAAGAAAATTGCCCTCGACAGCCGTGTAATCGCCGACGAGTTCCTCGAGGCGGCCGCGAGCGGAAAGATCAGTGAGCTCGTGAAGCCCGTTGACTGCCATTAATCCTCTCCTGGGCGTGCACTCCCGGGAAGGTGCTTTAAATGCATGCGGGGGCCGAACGGCCTTTTGGCGTAAAGCGACGCTCATATACCGCAACGCGTCCGCAGGGTGCGGACAATCATCCTTCAATCCGGTTATGAATTATTATGGGCGAAAATCGCCTTCTTCCTGTACGCTCAACGCCGTTAATGATTCACGTTAAATCGACCTGCTCATCACTCCAGTAAAATAGTTGAATTTTTTCGACCCATGGTATTAGATTAACAGACAAGCCGCATCACTTCATACAAGGCGGTGCAAGCATGGGAATTTTCAAAACAAGCGTAAAAAAGCTCGTTGAAAAGAACGACATCGAGGGACTCGTGAAGCTTCTTTCGGCGAAGAACCCTGAGACCCGGATCAGCGCCTTCCTGGCACTTGTCAGGAGCACCGACGACCGGGCGCTTTCATCCATGAAAAAGCTCCTCGATGATCCGGACCCGCGCGTACGCACTGTTGCGACGCTCAAGTTCGGAACGGTAAAGATGGACGAAATGGCCGAGAACCTCGTCCAGATAATAAAATACGGGACCACGCACGACAGGATCGAGGCTCTCAACCTGATGGCGGACCGGGGCGCAGGCGATCCAAAGCTCACGGGAATTCTGCTCGCAACGCTCGAGGACAAAAACTACATGGTGCGCCGGGCTGCGATACGGACCCTGGGGGCCATAAAGGAAGTGCACGCGGTAGAGCGGCTCATACAGTGCCTCGATGGTGAGCACATCCATGTTCGCATGGAGGCGATGAAATCCCTTGGCATTATTCGCGATTTGCGCGCGGTGAATCCGCTCATTGGCTCGCTCGTGGACAGGCACTCGGAGGTGCGCGCCGCGGCTCATTCCGCGCTCGAGCGTATAGGCAGCAAGGAAGCGCTTAACGCGCTCAACAACGCCCAATTCGTCATGCTGGTTAAAAAGATGGGCGGTAACGAACACGAGCGCCTGGAGACCGCGACTCACATTGGCGCAATCGCGCTGAGGGAGGGCGTGCCGCTCCTCGTCAAGGCCACCATGGACACCTACAAGGAGGTCCGCATCGCCGCGGCGAAGTCCATAGGGCTAAACCGCGACAGGGAGGGAATCGAAGCCCTCACGAGGCTCCTGGACGACAAGTATTTTGACGTCCGCCTGGAGGCGGTAAGGGCGCTCGCGAATATCCACGTAAAGGAGTCGATCGAGGTGCTGGAGATCGCGACGAAAGACAAGATCAAGGCGGTCCGCACGGAGGCATCCGGCGCGATAAAGGCCATACAGGCGAAGCTCGGGATCTAGCATACGGGACGGCGCACGGTCTTCAGATCGATCAGCGGGCGTCATGAGTCACCTATCATACTCTCAAGGACGGAAACCATGAAGAAACTCCTCATCGTCGTCGCCATCCTGCTGGGTGTGCTCATCGTGATCCCGGCGATTGCAGGCCTGTTCAGCAGGGATCGCATAGAGATACCCGCTTCCTTCAAGGGAAGCTACATCGAGGTGCACGGGGAAAAGATTCGCTGCCTGCAGGCGGGGAACGGTCCCGACCTTCTCCTCATCCACGGCCTTCCCGGCAGCATCGAGGACTGGGAGTCGGTCATGGGACCGCTCTCAGCGCGCTATCGCATAACGGCATACGACCGCCCGGGCCACGGATTCAGCGGTGCTGAGAAGACGAGGTACACCATCAGGGACAACGCGCGTTTCGCGCGGGGCGTGATCGAGAAGATGGGGCTCAAGAACGTGATCGCAGTGGGGCACTCGTACGGCGGCGGAATCGTGCTCGCGCTCGCCGCCCTCGACCCCGAGGGAATCAGGGGGGTGATATCCATAGCGGGAGTGAGCAGGCCCCTCGGCCAGGTAGACCCGTTCTTTTACGTCAACATCATTCCGGTCCTGGGCAGGGGGCTCGCGGCCATAGGCGCGGCGCTCCTCGCCGGCGACATGGTCGAGGAGGGCGTCAAGGATGCGTTCAAGCCCAACGAGACCCTAATCACGAAACAATACATGGAAACCCGGAAGATTATATTCACGCAGACGAAGGTGATCGTCACCACCTCCCACGAGGATGTAGGATGCGACCCGGACCTCGCGGAGCTGGGCAATAGCTACGGGAAGATCGCAATCCCGGTGCGGATTATCCACGGCGAGGCCGACGCGATCGTTCCATTCAAGGACTCAGCCTGGCTGGAGAAAGAGGTGAAGACCGCGAAGCTCGTCCCGGTAAAAAATACGGGTCACATGGTTCAGTACGCCCACCCGGAGACAATCATCGCCGCGGTTGAGGAGTTGAACAGGTAAGCCTGGTTTCCGCCGTCAAGGGGGCCTCTGTGTGCTGCCGTTTTTCCCGTTCCCGGCCTAAAAGCGGGTTTCCGCGATCGTACGATCTTGTCGCGGCTGATTGAGCCGGGAAACGATGTTCCTTTTCCGAGTCGTATAAAAACAATTCGCATTTCCCATCGAACATGAATGGATGAGGCCAGTGGGCGCACCCCACCGGTCATTTGTCTTTTAAGACAATCGGATTTGACTTAAATGCTTCCATGCGATATCATTTTAGTAGTATGCATCGCGGTGGTGCTCCCGGGAACCCAATACCGTAGTGTTCCCGGCAGGATCTTAATTCTTCGCTTTTTGGTGGGGCGGAGAAAATCGTGCAGGAGACCGGTCCCGATGAACATGAAGATCATCTTTGCGCTGAGTGCGTTCCTTTTCGCGTCCGTCGGCTGCGGGAAAGCGGGCGCTCCGGATGGGGAAAGACCCCTCGCCGTAGGATGGGCGCTATGGACGGGATGGTATCCCATGGCCATCGCCCAGGAGCTGAAGCTGTTTGAAAAGCACGGGGTCGCCGTGAAGCCCATACTTTACAAGGACTACACGGAGATTCTTCCCGACCTTGGGAGCGGCAAACTCGACGCAGGCTTCAGCGGCATGTACGAAACGCTCAAGGCCAACATCCCGGGAATAAAAATAGTCCTGGTCACCGACCATTCCGAGGGAGCGGAGGGCCTCATCGTAGCTCCCAATATTAAAAGCGCCCAAGACTTGAGGGGTGCGCGAATCGGAATACAAGGCGCGCTCTCGGGAAGCGAATTTCTCATTACCACCTACCTTCGCAGATTCGGGATTCTCCCAAGGGATCTTATTATGCTGAACGTGGCGCCCGAGCACGTGTTGGATCATATGCCTGAAAGGATTCAGGGAGGTTACACCTGGGATCCATACCTTACCCAGGCGAAGACCAGGGGATTCCGGCTTCTCTTCACAACTGCCGACATGCCCGGGCTCATCGTGGATATCGTCGCCTTCAAGGGCGGGATCGCAAAGGAGAGACCGGACGATATCAGGAAGTTTACCGAGGCATGGTTCGAGGCCATCGAGTACTGGAAGCGCGAACCCTCCATCGCTTCCGGTATGATCGTCAAGGTAACCGGGCTTAAGCCGGAGGAGGTGACTACGGCCGGGTGCAGGATTTTCAACAGACAGGAAAACCTTGATACCTTCAAGCCGGGCAATTCGTATGAATCCATTTTCTTCACGGCCCGGAAACAGGTTGAGTTCTTTATAAGCATGGGTGACGCGTCGACAGCGCCTAACCTGGACGAGATTCTTACTTCCGCTTACATGAAATGAAGAGGGATCGTGCCCAGCTACCTCATCAGGCCTAAGCTCATCTTCGCCTTCATGACCGTCGCCATGATAACGCTTATACTCAGCGGCCTTATAAATCTTGCCCTGACGCATCGCGCTCTCATGGGGGCGACCAAGCTTGCGATCATGGGGGCTGCCGTCCAGACCGCCGACAGCATTGACGCTTTCATTATTGACAATCTAAACATGATTCGCACCCAGTCGCTGCTTCCCAGCATAGTCGAATATCTCGAGAGCCCCCCTGAGGGCAGAACGTCACGCGGCCTGGAATACCGGGTTATGCGCGTCCTCGATTCCTTCAGGCGAAGGGACCAGGTCAACATTTCCTCGTACGCGATCTTTGACGCTGGCGGCGTGCGGCTTGCGGACACGTACGGAGATATCATCCAGTATGGATTCGAGCGCGAATACCTGAGCGATTCAATCGTAACCGGGCTGCCGGCAGTCTCGCCGGTACTCAATTTCAGGGAAAGTGGCATACCCTCAATCTGTTTTGGAAGCCCGGTGCGAAACGCATACGGTCAAATAGTCGGGATAATCCGCGTCCGTTACAATATAAATGCCGTCCAGAAGCTCGTGCACGAAAAGGAGGGCCTCCTTGGCACCGGATCGGCGGCCATCCTCATCGACGAGGACGGTATAAGGATTGCCGACAGCCACGATGCCTCCATGCTGTTCAAGCCATTGGTGCCCTTGGAGCCGGCCGTATCTGAAAAGCGAAAAGCCGGATCGGTATATTTCGAGGAGCTCGCAGGCGAAGAATCGTGCGTCATGCTCAGCAAGGGGCTTGCCGCATGCGAGACGACCCCCCACTTCAGCGCCGTCACCCATCCGCGCTCCGGTGAAGAGATGCTCTGCGCCGCTATTCGACTCAAGTCGCGTCCGTGGACGCTGGTGTTCGCCCAGCCGCGCATGATCTTCCTTACGGCCCTTAATATGCAGGTGATCTATTCGATTATCCTTTTGGTGGGTATCACCGCCGTCGCCATGACGGCAGCGTTTTTCATAGCCAACAAGATAGCGCGCCCCATCGTGCAGCTCACGGCCGTGGCGAAGAGGGTGGCTAACGGCGAGCTCGACCAGAGAATCCGCCCTGGCTCCGGCGACGAGATCGGTCAATTCACCGATGCCTTCAATGCGATGACCGCTGCGCTCCAGGCATCTCAACACAATCTCATCGATTACTCCAGGAGGCTCGAAGCGCTGTACGATACGATCCCCGATGCGATATTCATCCACCGCGCGGATGGAAGCATCGTCGACATGAATAGGCGGGCAATCGAGCTTTACGGCTTCACCCGCGAGGAAATACTGACCGGCGGTATCGCTGCAATAGACGGGACGGCCCATTCGAGGGAGATGATAGATTCCCGGTTCGTTCACGTAATGGAATCGGGAAGAGAGGATTTCGAGTGGACGGGACGAAGAAATGACGGGACCGAGTTTCCCGTATATGTTCGCCTGCGGTGCATCCCGCTGGAAGGAGAGGACCATATCATCGCCGTCGTCACGGACATGAGCGAGCGCATGCGGCTGGAAGCCCAGCTGCTGCATGCACAGAAACTCGAGGCCATCGGCACGCTTGCCGGCGGCATCGCTCACGATTTTAACAACATGCTCGCGGGAATACTCGGATACTGTTCGCTCATGCTATTGAGCATGGATAAAAAGAACCCGCATTACGAGCACCTGGTCCAGATTGAGGAACAGGTACGCAGCGGCACTCACCTCACGCAGCAGCTGCTCGGATTCGCTCGCGGCGGAAAATACACGGTGAAGCCCATCGACCTGAACCAACTTGTCGCCCGGACCTCGTCAACGTTCGGGAGAACCAAAAAGGAGGTTTCCATCGTTCTGTCCCTTGCGGAAGACCTCCTCAACGTGGAAGCCGACCAGTCACAGATTGAACAGGTGCTGGTGAACCTTTACGTGAATGCATGGCAGGCCATGCCGGGAGGAGGGACTCTTTCGCTTGAAACACGCAACACGGCGCTCGATGAGGATACGACCCGCGCGCACGGCCTGCAGCCTGGCCCTTTGGTACGACTTTCCATTTCCGACACCGGGATCGGCATGGACGAAGAGACCAGGTCCCGGATTTTCGAGCCTTTTTTTACGACCAAAGAAATGGGTCACGGAACCGGCCTGGGCCTCGCCTCCGTATACGGGATAATCAAGAATCACGGAGGCATAATTACCGTTACAAGCCAACCGGGTCGTGGAACAACATTCGTGATACACCTTCGTGCAACGGACAAGCCCGTCTCCAGGAGCAGCGAACTCAATGATGATATCAGGCACGGCGATGAAACGATCCTTCTTGTTGACGACGAGGAAGTTATTCTAAAGGTGACCGGAAAGATTCTGCACAACCTGGGTTACAGGGTGCTATCCGCGCGCACCGGACAGGAAGCGATCGATATGTTCAGGCAGAGGCACGGGGAGATCGATCTCGTGATCCTTGACATGATAATGCCGGAGATGGGGGGAGGGGAGGTTTTCGATGCGATGAAGGCCGTAAATCCGTCGATTTGCGCGCTTCTTTCGAGCGGTTACAGCATCAACGATTCCGCCAGGGTGATACTTGAACACGGTTGCGCAGGTTTTATTCAAAAACCCTTTAACATCGCAGAGCTGTCGCAGCAGCTGCGCGCCGTTTTAGATCAAAAATCCCGGGGGAATGCCGGGAGTATCTCGAAAAAGCAAATAAATAACACTTGTTAACGAATGGCGACTCCGAAAACTCTTCAATATTTCAACTCTTTCACGACAATCAGAAAAACAGCCTTGACAAATGCTCTATTAACCATTATAAATGGCCTAAATGTCATATAAGACGACATCACTAAAAATGCCTCATCTGAATATCACGCCATTTACCTGCACCGTCGCCGTGCAGGACGTTTCCATCCCGGAAATCATCAACGAGGCCAATCACTATCTCTCGCATCTCAAGAAAAACGGGATCGCACTGCACGTGGACGAATACTTCTATGCGCTCACCCTGGACGAGACGATAAGCAATGCGGTGAACCACGGCAATCTTCACGATCCTCACAAGCGCGTGCTGATCGAAATCGGCCCCTGCAAGGGAAAGCTCCAGATCACCGTGAGGGACGAGGGCGACGGCTTCGATCCGTCCCATGTTCCTGATCCGCTCAGTCCTGAGAACCGGCGTCGGAGGGGGGGCGCGGACTCCACATACTGCGACACCTGGCACGGGTGCGCTGGAACCGTCAGGGAAACTGCATTGTCGTGAAGCTGTAGTAGAGGACAAGGCACGCCGTCTGCGCCAGGTCAGACGAAGAATTATCCATAATACGATCCCCCGGGCGGCCGGGGGATTACTGTTTCTTGACGACTGATGCATGCGTGGGATCCGGGGATCCGTCTTGCCCGGGGTAGAGCATCGGGGATGAACGGTTTTTACTGGACTATCCGTCAAAGTGAGTAACGCTATTTGCGGGCCCCATGAATTTTCGCATAGACTGTCCTGTTCGCGAAGACGCGTGCTCTTGAGGAATCCTTTCGGAATGAAACATGCGTATCTTCCGGCAAACCTGCCTGCCCTAGTGTCCCCGTTAACCGTATGGCGGTTCCCACTGGAACAATAGACGATGCGGCTGATGCTTTGTACCTCGGGAAAGACATGAAATTTCTCGTGGACCGCTCGGGCTACTGAAACCTGGCAGACATTAAAAAGTTGGCGGGATGGAAGAAGGTCGATGAAAGGTCATTTGCGGAAATGAAGAGGAAAAGCAACCCCTTCGACCTTATAAAAGATGAAGGGGTTATATTATCATGGGTCAATAACCTGTATCAGCTTGAACCCGCCCTGGAGGAGCTCGCCTACAAGGCGGCGCTCAGGATCGCGGCGGCAGCCTAAAGATTTAATTGTCGCGAT
>Ga0129297_10000217_pt1 | contig 27520 bp, 28 predicted proteins | sample I18A1metaG_FD_94708 | JGI IMG/M metagenome (GOLD analysis project Ga0129297, IMG submission 94708) | Lake sediment bacterial and archeal communities from Gulf of Boni, Indonesia to study Microbial Dark Matter (Phase II) - ​I18A1 metaG | ecosystem: Environmental > Aquatic > Freshwater > Lake >... | reverse complement strand
TCGCGATGTGAGAGATCGACTCCTTGTACACCGAGTCGTGATCCTTCACCCAAGCTTTGGCGAGAATTGACTTCGGTAGAGGAAAGACCTCTTTAGTTCGAAGCAGAGTCTCGACAGTACCAGGTCCGCTCTCCTTGCTCATGATCATTGTTCCTGTGCAAATCTTAGTGCTTTTTATGAGAGTTTCGGCTGCGAGTGACTAGACTCAAGACTATGGTATCGCTATGACTGTATTTACTCCGTTAGAACTCTTCGAAGTCCGGAATCTCCTTCTGAATCAGTTCCTTCGTGTCGGGATTATAATGTCACAGCCCGTGCTTGGGGCACCAATAGTCCCAAAGAGAAAACCGCATCCCGTCAATCGTGACTTCTGTCCTCTCGCGAACCTACGACATAAGGATCCCACACTGTGGACAGACTATCTCTCTCCGATCCAATTTCAACGCGGGACCCGCGGATAGCTTCTTTTCTGAGGAACAAAGCTAGCCATAAGAGTACACTTCCAGAGAATCACCAGGCATTGATTTGCCAGTCCAGCAGGCGATTTCCTCTAGGAAACAAGAGATCAGGACCGTAGGAAGAACGACCCCTGACTTAGTTGACTAGCTCTTTCAGTAGAGACTAGGAAACTACTCGACCGCTTTCTCGACAAAACGTGATTCCTGTGGTAGTATCCTCGACTCGGGCCTGGAACTCCTTGGATGCTAAGACATCTAGGAATGCACGAACATAGGGATTCCTCAGCCTCTTCTCTACCAAGAAGTCGTACAGCTCCTCTGCTATGGGAATAAAGTCTAGTTTCATCTCCGCGGCGATTGATGTCAGCCCGACTCCGACATCTGCCCGCCTAGAAGCCACAGCAACTGCAATCTGTCTGTGAGTCGTCATCTCTGAGTCATACCCTCTGATCCGCTTTGTAAGCGCGTCAAAATCCGTGCCTTTCGTCCTCGCAAACTCCTGCAACTTTCGGTCTAGTAGTATTCTAGTGCCGGAGCCGAGGTTTCGGTTTGCTAGCTTCACGTCGTGTCGAAGAAGGTCGTCTACCCCGTTGATTCTCTTTGGGTTTCCCTTCCTGACCATGAGGCATTGTTGTCTCTTGTAGCCACGGACTAATGAGCACGTGTGTGACAGCCAATACTTTGAGAGCAGAGGTTCATTGTATCTTGATTGTGCTTCGTCGAAGATGTGTATGCCGGCCACGTCCGCCTCTCTCAACATTGTGGCGGCTAGGCCGGCCCAAGATCCTACGTTGACCATTTGGTAGGTCATTCTTGGGTTGCTCTCACGTAGCGAGCTTAGTATCTTCTCGACCACCACGCAGTGACTGCCCACGAAGGAGAGATGCGGGCGAATGCGCCCTGCTTGCGGTATGTATGTCCCGGATGAAACATCTCCTATGAGAAAGCGATGGATTCTGCAGTTAAGGTCTGAGTAAGCCTGAAGCAGGCGTTTGCCGTGAGTAGTCAGCTCCGCTCTGCCTCCCTTGGCGCCCCCACGTTCGGACTCTACGATCTTCCCGTTCACAGACCGTTCCATGCGAGAGATGGTGTTCCATAGGAAAGCGTAAGACAGCCCTAAGGTGCGTGCCGCTTGGGAGAAGCTTCCGGTCTGCTCTATCGCCCTCAGCATTTGGGCTTCAAGTTCGCCAAACAATCTTCGACTTCCCAAGTTGAGTGAGACGACGCAGTATGGCTCAAGCTTCAAGAACTTCGACGGACGGTTGGTCATTTTCACCTCTAGCCAACTCTTCAGAATTGAAGTTCTCCATCGATGAATAGCTTCGTTCTGTCGTCGCTTGGGTTTGTGAAGAAATGAGAGGGCTCTCCTTCCTCGACTACTCGTCCTCTGTAGAGGTGAATTATGTGATCAGAAAGGCGTCGAGCTTGGGGCAGGTTATGTGTGCTCAGCAGAACAGACTTGGAGCGACTCAGTTCCTTGAGCGCTCGCTCGATGATCATCGCGTTCGCTGGGTCAAGGTTCGCTGTGGGTTCATCGACCAGTAGGACGTCTCTTTCTAGCGCCAGTGCCCTTGCAATCGCGACACGTTGCTGCTCACCGCTGGACAGCTTCCTGGCTTTTCTTTTCTCGAATCCATCCAAGTTGACGAACTCAAGTGCAGACTTGACCTTTGAAGGAATCTCGCGACCGGGAACTCCATTGATGCGCAGTCCGTAGGCCACGTTGTCGTAGACCGTGCCGCCGAACATCACGCTCCTTTGGAATACCATTGTGCAATGATTTCTGAGATGATCCGCATGGACCTCTCGACCCAGAACAAATACTCTGCCGCTGCCGGGAGTGTCTAGGCCTGCCAGGATCTTGAGAAGCGTCGTCTTGCCCGCACCGTTTACTCCGACTATTGATGTGATCTGCCCAGCAAGCGCACTGACGCTAACCTGGTCCAATGCATGTACACTGTCATAGTCCTTGCTGACGTTCTTGGTTTCTATTTGAGGTATCATGGCACCGATTTCCTCGCGAGGTTGATTCCAATGCTCAGCGACATCGTTATGCCTAGTAGAATGAGGGTCAGAGCAATGCTTAGTGCAATGTCCCCTCGTGAAGTTTCTAGGGCTATAGCGGTCGTGAGAACCCGGGTCATGTTGCGAATGTTCCCGCCCAGCATCATGGCGATGCCCAACTCTGCAAATGCTCTATTGAATGCGGCTATAATCGCAAGAACAACTCCCCAGAAAGCCTCCTCGACCACAATAAGGTAGGTCTGAAAGTCAGATGCGCCTAGCGTCCTCGCCAGGCTTCTCAATTCCGGATCAACAGATTCCAAGGCGCTCGTGGAGAAGCTTACCACGATTGGAGTAACCAGCATAGATTGACCAATCATTATCCCCCATGGCGTGTATAGGAGCTGAAAGTATCCGAGGGGACCGGTCCGTGATAGAACCAGGTACAAGAATAGGCCCAGAGCGACAGTTGGAATGCCTATCAGCGCATTGAACAACCCTTTCGCGATTCTTTTTCCACGGAAATTTCGAAGCGCCAAGCCTAGTGAGAATGGAATGCTCCAGACACATGAGAGAAGCGTCGCAGACCCTGAAACAGACAGAGACAACGCTGTGATTCCGAATACCTCAGGATTTCTGGTGAGTATGAGATTGATAGCGCGGATCATGCCTTCAATTACTGGGTCCAAGAACACGTCTTCTCCTCAAAGCATGCGGGCCGAGACGCAAGCGAGACGCCCACGGAACCTTGCGCCAAGTACAGGCCCTCTGCTTGGTATCGGAATTGTTCCGGACACTCTGACCCTTCGATGAATGCAAGATCGCGGATCCATCCGATGAGTTCAGGATCGATCCGGCTCTCGATCAGTTCGATGTAGGGTTTGAAGAGGGGTTGATCGTATTTGCTTACGCCGAAAGTGGCGAAGAGATGCTGCCCCTCGCTTGAAACAAGATACCTGATAAGCTGCATCGAGCCTTCGAAATTCGTCTTCGTCATATTCTGATTCTTTGGATTACACGCAATGACGCTGTAGACGTTCAGCATGCTCTTGCCTGACTCAACGAGCTTCACGAGATCGATGTTGTGATTCTCCAGGTTCAGAAGATAAGTGCCAATGTCGGTAAGCGTGTATCCGCGTTTCTGGTCGGCCATTTTGAGCGTAGCCGTCATGCCGCTGCCAGCCTCCAAGTACCATGCCTCTGTGCGAAGCTGCGCAACGTCGAAGCCAGCGGCCTTCCAGAGACTCTTCTCCTTTGCGTGGGTTCCAGAATCATCACCTCTAGAGACCCAGACCGCCCTGCCCTCCAGCCCCGCGGATCTTATCTGCTTGAGCGCGTCCGAAGGAGATTCTCCTGAGACTCCGGCCGGATCTTCTGATGGGCCAACGATTGCGAAGAAATTGTATGCTACAATTTTGCGGTTGACTCCGTATCCGCCATTCAAGAAAGCGTGTTCTCTCGCCGGATCGTGTACGAGGATCATATCGGCGTCACCTCGCATTGCAGTTTGCATTGCGAGCCCCGTTCCCTGAGAGATGAAGGACACATTCAGGTTGGAGTACCTTAGCTCGAATTTGCTCTTCAACTCATCAAGAAGACCGGTCTCATACAGGCTAGTGGTCGTAGAGACTATCAGACGAGCCTTAGGAGGCACGGCCGGCAACAGGTAGTATGCGTATACCCCCAAGCCCGCTGCCCCGATCGCGACAAGAAGAAGCAACGACGCTTGCACAGTCGGTATTGCCTGGCGAGGCGCGACTACGTTTGCGAGCATGAGCCGGACAATATATTCTGCCGAATATAACGCTTCTTGCCACCAAGGCCTACCTCTAAGACTTCGCAGATAGTCTCTATGAAGAATGGACATTCGGAATCGACGATAAACCATCGGTCTTCGTTTCGAGGCTCGGAAGCCATTTATCCTCGCCGTGGATTGCTCGAATTAAGAGGGACAGGATCTGTTTGACCGACACGCTCAGCTGATGAAAGCGAGACAGCTGAAGCGCATCCAGCAGGAGAGAATCAGGAAGATTGTCCGGTACGCTTACAGAGATGTTCCGTTCTACCGAAAGCGTTTCGATGAAGCCGGAGTAGGGCCGGAGTCCATTAAGACCCTCGACGACGTTCCAAAGATTCCGTTCACCGTCAAGACTGATCTGAGAGACTATTATCCGCTTGGCATTCTTGCGGTTCCACCAAGTCGCTTGTATTGCCTCCATGCATCGTCTGGAACCACTGGCAAGCCAATTGTTGTCGCATACACACGGGGCGATTTGGAACGTTGGGCTAGGCTGATGGGGCGAACCTTCGCCGTCGCCGGCGTCAGGAGAGGCGACATCGTCCAGAATATGTATGGATATGGTTTATTCACCGGCGGCCTGGGTTTCCATTACGGCGCCCGAGCTATTGGCGCAACAGTTGTTCCTACTAGTGTCGGAAACACAAAACGACAACTCATGCTTCTGAAGGACTTGCAAAGCACCGTGGCCGCTTGTACTCCATCCTACATGGTGTATCTCTGTGAAGCCAGCCGTGCTGAGGGATATGAGCCAAGGAAGGATTTCTCGCTCAGGATCGGACTCCTCGGGGCAGAACCTTGGAGCGAGGAAGCACGCAACCGAATAGAGGACACATTCGGTCTTCGAGCTCACGACTGCTACGGGTGTTCGGAACTCTATGGACCGGGTGTGGCAATCGAGTGCGAGCAAAGAAGCGGCCTCCATGTTTGGGGTGACGAATTCCTAGTCGAGACAATAGATCCGAACACTGGCGAGGTGTTGGAGCCCGGCAGCGAAGGTGAGCTTGTCTTCACAATGCTTTCGCGAGAGGCGATGCCCCTACTTCGCTACAGAACACGCGATCTCTCCAGAGTCTTTGAGGAAGAATGTGCATGTGGGAGATACCATAGCCGGATTCAACGCATCAAGGGACGAAGCGACGACATGCTCATTATCGGCGGGGTCAACGTCTTTCCGAGCCAGGTAGAACATGTGCTGATGAATGTGCCAGGGCTCGGTGACCAGTATCAGATTGTTATATCACGCGAGGAACTTGACCGATTGGCGGTGAAGGTCGAGGCGCCGAAGGATAGACTGAGTGACTCGCAGTTGCTGAAGAAGGTTCAGGCTGAGCTTCTCGCCACGCTCGGAATACGTGCCAACGTGGACTTGGTTGAGGAGGGGACCCTTCCCCGCTACGAAGGCAAAGCGTGTCGAGTAGTCGATCTTCGACCGAAGGAGTAGATTCCGGAGCCGTGTTCGCTTGGCAAGACTCACGGTGGACCTATTACTCGTCGCAATCTTGGTTTTCGCAGGTGCGCTTCTCAACCTGAAGTTCGTTCTCGCAATCCTGGCCCTGATCGTCGTCTTCGTCGGAATCGTTGAGTTTCGTCAATCCGGAGCCACCATGGCAATCGTCGGTCTGGCAATAGTGCTGATTCTAGCTGTTGGTCTCTTCCATACCAACCCTCTGGTGGCCGCGGGTGGGGCGATTTATGGGATCTTCAAGTCGTTCGGCATCACGATCTCTGTGCTTGCAACCATGCTCATGATCTTCTTAATGAGGGAGGTCGGAGCGCTTCAAAGAATCTCCGCTGCCGTCAAAGTTGCGGCGACGACAAGAGAGCAACAGGCTCTGTTCGTGGGCGTCGCGTTTGGATCGTTCGTTACGTCCCTTGGCGTGGTAACTCCAGCGCTCTTTCCTCCTTTATTGGTCGCCATGGGGTTCTCACCCTTCGCCGCAATAGCCGTCTCAGTGCTAGGGTACAACGCAACTACGTCCTACGCCCTTCTTTCGGTGCCACTCAGCCTTCCGGCGGACATCTTCAAGCTTGACCTGTTACTGTTCGCTTACAAGGTAAACATCTTCCTTCCAGTTGTCGCCGTGCTGGTCTCGGTCGCCATGCTGTGGATCGTCGGAGGGAAATCATCTGTGTCCAAAGGGATCGCCCCGGCGATCCTCGCAGGCCTCTCGATTGGCTTGTCATGCCTGGTCTTCGGGGTCCTGCAAGTACCCGTTATGCTGATTGGAGTTCTGGCGGGACTGGTTAGCATGATTGTGCTCTACCTCCTCCAGAACCTGACCGCGAGAAGGCCCGTGCTCTCTGAGTCGATCGATCGGACACAGACAGTCAGGGCGCTCAGTCCATGGTTCATTCTGATAGCTCTAGCACTGGCAGTCAGTGTCCCTCAAGTCACAGATTGGCTAAGGCGTCTCGACGGACCCGCCTTTTGGATCTTCGATAAACCGCTCGACCTTGACGCTTTGGCTCAGGTATACACTTGGATATTTGCTGCAACCATTCTCTCTTTGCCGATTCTCAGGCCGAGTCAGCAACAACTTCGAAAGACTATAGACCTTTGGCTAAGGAGAATCTGGCAGCCTTTCATCGCTTACTCATTGTTCTTCGGAGTTGCATACGTAATGGCATGGAGCGCGATGGACGTTTCGAACGGTAGGATAATCCCCACGGGCGAGTTTGCGATTATGAACATGAACAACGTGGTCGGCTTTGCCTTGGCCGCAGTCTTCGGTTCGATGTTCGTGTTTGTCGCGCCGTGGCTCGGCCTATTCGGAGCAGTGGTTGGTGGATCTGAGGCAAGCTCGAACGTGATGTTCTTTCCAATACAGCACAAGGCCATGGAAGGCATAGGGCTCACCGAAGCCGGACAGAATAGCTCGGCCTTCATGACCATCTACGGATCCCACGCGAACGGGGGAGGCATCGCCTCGGCGATCACCCCGTCCAAGATCAACAACGCTGCAGCAACGATCGGCGCCGAGGCTAAGCTCGAAAGTGAGATTATGAGAAGCCATGTTCCACTCGTACTGGTGATTACTTTCATCGTTGGTCTTCTTACCGGCCTATTTGTTCTGCTCAGGATCTAGAAGATCACGGGCGAAGCCGTTCGGCCCACTAGAGCGTTACCTCTTTATGACCTGCCAACGATTCCTGCCAAAGAGACGACAAGATGGACTACTTTGAAGCTGTGAAAGCTAGACATTCAGTGCGGGCCTTTCAGAATAGACCGGTCGAGGAAGAGAAGATCCATAGAATCATTGAAGCAGTCAACCTGGCGCCGTCAGCGGGTGACCTGCAAGCATACGAGATTGTTATTGTCAAAGATCCGGTACTGAAGAATGAATTGGCAAAGGCTGCTTGGTGGCAGAATTTTGTCTCGGAGGCTCCTGTCTGCTTTGTCTTTCTGGCGTATCCCGAACGCTCCTCGAAGAAGTACGGAACGAGGGGTTCCGAGCTCTATTGTGTCCAAGATGCGACCATAGCTGCGACATACGCAATGCTTGCGGCTACAGTGCTTGGGTTATCATCAACGTGGGTAGGAGCGTTCGACGAGGAAGACGCAGCAAGGGCTGTTGGGGCAACCAGAAACAAACGTCCTATTGCGATCTTGCCTGTTGGTTATGCGGCTGAAACTCCTGAAGTCACTCCGAGGAGACCCATCAGCGACATCGTATTCCTAGAGACTTCCGGCGCGCCGTACCCGTTCTCGTTCACGGATCAGAGCTTCGAAAGGCCGACGTGGAAGCCGAGACCTTAGACCTCTCTGAAGAGAAATGGCTCTAGGCACTTCATCCGCTCGCGCCATTCCCCCGGGTATAGCATGTGTTCTGTCGCCGCTACACTGCTCAATAGGCTGTTGCCGTCTTGTGGGGTAAAACCGAACCCCACGACTTCTCTAGGGTTCCTTACACATAGTGTCGGAAGTGCGATAGTTGTTTGGTTGAGGATGCGCCCGTAGTGGCCGTGGTCACGACCAAACGAAAAGACAAGCGCGGTCTGATCCTTGTATGTACTAGCGATGAGTGGATTTGCCTTGATCCGCGCCAGTGCTTCCCCGTGTGTGAGCTCTCCATAGAGTTCTAGCGAGAACCAAATCGAATGCATGTATTGCGTTGGAATCTTAATGCTGCTTGAGAAGATGTCAAGTTCGCAGCCCATGGTCCTGAACAGTGCATGCGCGTCGCGGGCATGGTGCGTCCCGAATCTATCGTAATCATGCTCGTCAACTTTCGGGCTTGCTGTGAATCCTTTCTCTTCGCTCAGGTCTGAAGCCCGACGCATACAGACGAATCGGCCTTCTCTAAGCCGGGACATCCCGCCCTCGAACGCGAGCGTCTTGACGATTGCGGCAATGCTATGCGTGTTGCATGAAGCGACATGCACATACTTCTGTGGCTCGGAGAAAATGGCATCATTTATTCCATGAGCATAGATTGTTCCGAATCCAAACTCGGAGCCTTGCGCGATGAATCCGAGCGGGCCCCCAACTTTCTCGTAGAATCTCTTCTTATTGTCCAGCCCCGTACCCGACGGCGTGCAGTCGATCACAACGGAGGCACGGCTTATTCCTTCCTCATACTCGTACGTCGGTTCCATTTCGAGTTCTTGGAACTTCCTCCACTTATCTCTCTCAACGCATAGCTTCGCATCTCGTTTGATAAGATCCCAGACTTTCGTTCGGTCCGCGAGCAAGGGGGTTCGCTTAGAGAATGTTACTTCATCGATTCCTAGTTCCTTGCGGAAGTCGGCAAGGAGGCCTATCAGCGGCTCGCCTATGGTCCCGGTTCCAACCACATGAACGATGTTCAAGACTCCGGTTCCAAACTCCTTGTTCGATGTCTCATAGCAGATAAAACTACTCCTTGATCACCGTAGGCGAAGAGGCGTTCCTTCTCGAAATACCAACCAGAAGACCTTGGATTGCGAATAAACGTCGAGTTGCCTAGTTTGGAGTCGGGCCTCTCATCATCGGTTCAATGAAATTGAAGACGACAAGAGTGCCGGCCGTTCGTATATTGGCGAACGTATCGTTGGTTAGATCCTCCAGGATCCTGTTGCACGTGTGAAGCAAACTCTTTCGGACCTCCTCAGGAAGGTACCTGAGTGACTCTTCAACTTCTTCGAGACCAAGGTGAGAATTCTCTGGTCTTGACGCCAACACCATCCCGGCAGCTATGTCCTTGAGTTTTCCAACTGCGCAGAGCACCCTTGCGCTGGCGGCGATTGAGGAGAGACTCCAAGCCTGCAGATCCTGTTCGCTAGGTTTCATGACAAAACGGGCGTACGCCGCTTGGTCTTCAACATAGGCACTGGAAACAAGCAGCTTGGTGACCTCCATGTCCTTCACGGCCAAGGCGAGAAGGTAGAGGATGTCTGTAAGCTGGCTTGTCAGCGTGGGAAATTCTTTCGCCGCCTCCAAAAACAGCTTTGGCATGGGAAACACGTAGTACTCTAGGCCTCCATGTAGGATCGAGTGGCCAGCTTCGTGGCGCAGGGCTCCCTCCCAGACGAGCTGAGCCAAGCCTTGCTTGCGCTCCAAAGAGATTGAGATCCTGGAAATTCCCGTCCACGCGTCATGTACGGCAATGAAGGCGTCATCAACCTCGGCAGACATCACCCCCGCCTTTCTTCGCTCAGTCGCGAGTTGGCTGCGCCACAGCCGGTCGGTGTCGAAGATCCTAATCTCAACCAATTCCAAAGCTTCAGGTCGAAGGCGGCCATAGCATTCTTCTAAGAATCTGAGGATTCTACGTGCTTCATCATCTGGAACCCGCCCATGCTTCTCTACGTGGAGCACCGGCATATCCTTGCGAATGGGTTCAGCTAGACCTAAAACTTGTCCGTCAGCGAATTAGCCCTGATTCGTTCGCACGTAAACAATAGCTGGATGTCCCATCGAGAAGACCCCAACCGTTATCATGGGGCAGAAGCAATGCTAGGGCTGTTTGGGCCGGTAGTTCAGCTGGTTAGAAAGCCCGAGCTTGACTTGAACGTCGGCCTTACACGCCGAAGGTCGCCGGTTCGATCCCGGTCCGGCCCACCACTTTCCAGACAAAACAGCAAGCCTGTCGAACCCTTGCCCACATTCTCTGCAACGGATTTCCGGCATGAACTGTAGCAGCCGTTCTGCTTCTCTGGGAACTGGGCGATTTGACGCCTTTGGCTTCAGAATCGTTATCCATTAGCCGTCACTCAACAGTATGAAGATGATGAAGATGGTGAAGATTACGTATCAACCATGGGAGGAGCTCGTCATCCATGAGGCAGTCGAGTATTCGCTGCCAGCCCTATTAGAGATACAGAGCTTTGGAGTTCCGCCGGGATCCCTCGGTCGAAGTCTCATGTGGGCGAACGGCGTCGCGTTTACCTATGCTGCGATGCCTGCAAACGATGACGTAGTTGCTGAACAGTTGAAGGGAAGGATGCATTGGGCGAGCGTTGTCTTCGCTATGATGCCCACCTATGAAAGCGCGGTTCTCCTGCAGGAGATGAACATACGAATCCCGATCGCCGACGTGAGCGGCAACCCAGCCCTCTACGCAGTCACACGATGGCTACGTGAGCGAGCGGCCTGAGATTCAACGAGGCTACCGAGCCGGAAAATCATAGGACTATCGAGAGTAACCTTCTGAGAGCTAGACTCCGCTGGTTCCTCTGGTACGCACCCATCTGGAGGATTTCTTCGATTTCCACAGCCATTCACGTCACGTATGATTCTTGATACAGTGATGTTCCTATTTAAGTACATCGCCGTTTTTCACATACGCCGTCGGCCAAGGTCATCCCAGCGCTAGGGAAGCCTTGTGCTACACATCACATAGAAACCCTTGCCCATCGAGCCATAGGGAATGTTCCATCGCCGCGCCGCATCTACGCAGCTAGGCGGCCCAGTATCTCTGCTGCCTCTTGCACAATTCCTTCGATAACGTTCGCCACAGGCCTGATCTCGTGCACAATGCCGATGCTCTGGCTGCAGGGAATCACGCCGGCATTCAGGTCGCCCTCTTCGTACATACGCTTCGTGGCTGTGCCAGCGACCACGGAGAGGATTTCGCCCAGGTCTGCTTGAAGGGACTCTAGCTCGGCCACTCTGAGTGCGGCGGCGTTCTTCCAAGCGCGAACAGTGTTCCGCAACGAGCCGAGGATTGGCAGTGTGTCCACTTCTGTAGCTGACACTAGCGCTTGCTTGAGATTGTCGTGGATGGGACATTCTGTGGTCACCAGCAATCGCGTGCCGATGGTGACGCCCTGCGCACCCAGAGCGAGCGCCGCCAGCAACCCTCTTCCATCAACTATGCCACCAGCTGCTAAGACCGGCACATCGAGCGTATCTACCGCGCGCGGAACTAGGGAGATCGTCGTCAATCCGAGCTCTCCAATGTGACCACCTCCCTCGCTGCCAAAGACGGTAACCGCCTCGACACCAGCCTTCTGCGCACTCAGTGCCTGCCGCACGCTAACGCACTTGTGCATCGTCTTCACCCCGCCAGCCTTCAGTCGTGCGAGCAGATCTTCGGGTGGACGATACCCACTCGTCTCGACTATCGGTACGTGCTCTTCTAGGATGACGTCGGCGTAGAGGTTGTTGTCGATTGGCATCAGCGCAGGGAATAGACTCAGGTTCACACCGAACGGTTTGTCGGTCAATTCTTTCACCCTACGTACCGCCCGGCGGAACTTCTCCCGGCTTTCATACATCGCAGAGGCCATCATTCCCAAAGCCCCAGCGTTCGAGATAGCAGCCACGAACTCCGGCTTGGAGACCTCCATCATGGCCCCGCCGACGATCGGATGCTCGATGCCGAACAGTCTGGTTATGCGAGTTCTGAACATAGATTGGATCACAATTAGATGTGTGTTCTCGTCTTGAAAGAAAGGGTGCCAAGGTCATCGATTTCATACTTTCTACAGCATTTCCTACTTCTACCGGAATTCAACTCTCTCAACACGTGTCGAACTTGAGCTGCGAGAGTGGAGATCTGCATGCAAGACGGCCCGACAAATCTTTAGAACAGACATCGTTCACTCCAACTTGACTCGAAAGAACTGGGGCAAGGTGGATGCCTGCGAGGGAAACTGACGACGGCAAACCCCAGGTCTGTTCTCTTCCTCTCTGTGGCGCAGCAGCTGACTGGTCTACAGGTTTCTTCGGTCGAACTGAATACTACTGTGATAGGCACAAGCCAATGATTCCACAAAGTTTGCTCAAGAGAGCCCCAAAGGAACAACCGATCGAAACGGCAAGTAGACGCTCATAACTCCTGAGAAGAGAAAACTTGAGGGGCGAAACTGAGGGGGACAGCGATTCATCTATGCTTGGGGGGAAGATTCAGGAGACTCGGTCTTTGGGGGTGGCTTGACCTTCTCCCTCTTAGGCGCGGTCTTCAATTTCTTCGGAGCTGCCTCAACCGTCTCGATGTGCTTGACTGGAGTTTCCGGGATGGGCTTGGCTCGGTGCATTCTTGTAATCGCTATTGTGGTTAGCCCAATCCCTAGCAAGAACGCGCCGACGATGCCGAGTGCTATCGTGGCGTACAGGACCGTGCTGTCAGTTCTCCATACCGCTCTAACCGTGCGTGGTGAATCCATCGTGACTACGGCGGTCGGGGAACTTGATTGAGAGTCTCCTGTCCATCTCTCGAAGATTTGCCTTGTCCCGTAGCTGGTTTCGACCGGCGTTGTGACTGAGAATGTTGCTGAGCTTCCAGCATCATACCAGCCTCCTCCCTGAACGATTCCGTATTCAGAGGAGACTGTGAGCAGGTACTGTACCTTGTAATGTGCTACTACCGTATGAGGAACATCCATCACGACTTCAACCGAGTTCCCTGAGACTGGGACTGAATCAATCGTCCAATGCTGGAACACATACCGCACTCCTTGACTACCTGAAACGAGCTGGGGCACCGCGGCAACCGCTGCTGACTCGCCTGAACTGTACCATCCGTCACGCACTGCGGCGACGATTCCCGGCGGGTCTACCGACACTTTCAGATAGCACTGAAGTTCGTAATTCGCGACAACGGTCTTTGCCGAGTCCATCGTCAATGATCCACTGGGCATGGCTCCAGAGAAATCTCCGCTCCAATATGAGAAGACATAGCGTTGATTGGCACCGAAGGGAATGATTAGGGAAGGCAAACTGAAGGACGCAACGCTTCCCTGGATATATGTTCCCCTACCATTCACGGGAGCGATCCCAGGCGGATTAGTTTCGACTCTTAGCTCGACCGTTCTTGTTGTCTGGACCTCGTCTGTTGGGTAATAGTAGCTGTAATAGTACGGGTAGTACCACCAGTAGTACCCCCAATAGTAATCGTAACACCATGAGAAATCCCAAGGATTGCAATAGTACCACGAATCCTGTGCTGCGGAGGCAGCACCGGCACTATTCGACCAACTCTGCGTAGTAGAGTAACTCTCAGGGAACACGGACGTAGCAGCTGCACTCGGGTACGCAGCAATCAGGATGAGAAGGATCATAAGGAGCCGAACGGCTGAGACCGAAAAGATTCTGGCCAACGTGTTTCAACTATCCGTTAACGAGCCTTAGATAGTATTTCTAGATTATGCAGCTTCGATTTGAAGGGAGGACAAAGATCCTCAGTCCTATGACGATGTTTTGACTGGATGAACGTTCCATTGTCGTAGAAGCTTAGCTTGAGAAAGATCGATCTACATCTTGAGATTCCATTCGTCGCTGCCGTATTTTTCCTTCGCAAGGCGCGAAGCCATGTGTAGTTCCTGCTCCGATGCCCGGCCGGAAACTAGACATGCCTTGAACGTCTCCGTGAAGGCGTTGTTCAGGGGCCCCTTGACCTGGTCAATCGATATCTCTCTCCCCAATTCTCTCTCTAGCGACGTTACGGGAACACGCGTGCTGTGAACAAAGCCGCCGCTCTTGGGCAGTTGCTCCCGTCTCAGAATCTTCCATATGACCTGAAGGTCCGTGCTTACTAGCACTGAGCCATGGTAGAAGACGACGCCCCAGCGAATTGCCCCTGCTCCTCCTGAGATCTTGCGCCCTCGCACCATTATGGTGTTGACCGGGACTTGTGTCGAATCTAGGCCCAAAATGCTGAGACATGCGGCGCCACAGCCGAGAGCCTTCCTGAAGAGTCCCTGCTGGAACGCAAGATTTTGAGACGGGGCCTTGGGAATGCATATTGAGTAGTTCAGATTTCCCAAGTCGTGGTAGACCGCCCCCCCTCCGGTGAAGCGCCTGATGACTTCCACACCTAACTCTCGACACGTGTCTAGCTGTACTTCCAGCCTTGCAGATTGATTTTCCCCGATCACAGCGGCTCGGCGGTTTCTCCAGAGGCGAAGTGTTGGAGGCGATTTCCCTCCTCCAACCTGCCTCGCTAAGGCCTCCTCAAGTGCAAGGTTGGACGCTGCATCTGGGAAGTCTAGGTCGAGGAGACGCCAGCTCTGCATCCTCAATTCGCTCCCAGTTGCACAACAGCATTCCGACGATCCAATCCGATAAGAAGGCGCGAATTCAGGCAATTCCAGAGCCATACCGCAGTTTGTCCACTCTCTCGGGAAGAAATGCGTAGAGTTTGAAGTTGCTGAGGTGCCGACCGATCTTTGCGATGATGCCGGGAGCATCAGTTCCAAGCTTGCAGACGAGGGAGTGGACAGTAAAGGCCAATTCCTCCATTTCAACCACATCCCTGTCGACCTTCGAGAGACGTATCGCCTGACGCAGCTTCTCCTGAAAACCCCCCACCGCGATAATTCTTTGGAATCTCTGGCGTCTCCACTCCTCATATCGAGAAACCTGATCGTCAGAAATCCAAGCTTCGATACGCATTCGATCGGGATCGACGGATGTGATCCTAACGGATAGGGGAACCCCCTCATGGATGCAGTACGTCCGCGCAATCCTGTCCACGGGAGTATCCTTGCCGTCGCAAAGTTGAGCCACCAGCGCTTCCCTTGCTATCTCGGATTTGAAATCCGCCGAAACAGGTCCGACCTCGACCTCGATGGTTTCCCGCTTCGGATTGGTCTTTATTGCGTAGGCCTTGAAATTCTCATCGACTTCGACCTCCGAGAGGTCCGAGGGAGCGAGTCCTATCTTCCTCTTGGCCAGCTCCCTAAATACCTCAGAGTCGGATCCCTCGAGCCCTACCCTCACAAACCCGTTCCTAGTGATCCCCTCAAACTGCGTTGAAACATCCAAGCCTGACGAGAGCTTGCGAAGCCTTCCCTCTAGGGAGGACCTCAGTTCCTCTTGACCAATGTATGGGATTCTTTCGGCTATGACAAGCGTGGCCTTCATGATCATCGAACTCTGGGAGACAACAAAGGGTAAGGCTGTTGTTGTTTCACTGCTTCAGCTCGTCTTCTATCTGTTTGATCCTTCTTTCCAAGAACTCAACCACGGGGGCATTGTCTGTGCTCTCAAGCTGTCCACCACATTTCGAACATCTGAAAGATGATTCCATCGCCTCTTCGAAAGTGACTCGTACGTCACCACACTTGTTGCACACGAAGAAGGTATGGTTTCTTTCATAGTCGAGTTTCTGCTTCAGTTTCTCAAGGACACGTCTCTTTCGGCTCCGGATGAAGGCATCCAGCTGATCTGTCTGCAGTTTCCAGTAGAAGATGAACCAACCCGTCTTCTCGTCCCGGACTCGGGTGGCGGTAACCAGGCCGTGGTCGTAGAGTTTGTAGAGGATCTTCCTCACGGTGTTCAGTCGCACGTTGGAGTCATTTGCGAGCACTTCATCCGTGGCCTCGATCTTTTTCTTCAGGATATTGACGACGGCGACGGCCTCATCGCCACCGAAGAGACGCGCGACCTTTATCAGCTCTTCATCCAAGACCGCCAAGTCAGAGCCATCCTGATTCACTATCTACAGATTGGCGGTTTTGCCTTTAATCTTCTTCCAAACTGGCAGGTTCGGTAGTTGTGATGACCTTTTCAGCCTCGAAGTCTCACCTTACCATCGGTGGGCATCAGAGATTGTCCGAACAGGTTGTGGTCCTTCGCCTGGGACACAGGATCCCCCGTGATCTGAGGGTTACGACGCACGTGTGTCTGACAGCCAGAGCCTTCGGCGCAGATGGACTGATCCTTGCTGATGTCGTCGACACTACACTCGGCCAAACGGTTCGAGATGTCTGCAAGCGATTCGGAGGAACCTTCGCGATCCAAATGGGAGAACCTTGGGAGCAAGTGATGAAGAGGTGGAAAGCAGATGGTGGAGACATAGTTCATCTCACAGCATACGGAATACCGCTGCCACATCTGATCGAGGCGATTAAGGCCTCACCCAACTCCAAACTTGTTGTCGTTGGCGCGTCAAAGGTCCCCAAGGAAGTTTTCGAGCTGGCCACTTGGAACATATCGGTAACAAATCAGCCGATAAGCGAGGTGAGCGCACTGGCCGTGTTTCTTGACCGATACTTCGAAGGCAAGCAATTCGCGATGGACTTCGAGAACGCAGAGATGAAGATCATTCCGTCAGTTCGGGGAAAGAAGGTTGTCGGGCTGACCAAGCGCAGACGCTAGTTCAGCGCTCTGCTTTCAGTTCACTTGCGTCCTTTTCTTCCTTCTTCCGAATCATAGCGACGTCAGCGACAGTAATCTGCCTTGTTGCGTTGGTGGGAAGCTTTGGGGCGGGAGGCTCGCTTCTCGGCACTAGCAACTTGACTCGTAGGACGTGTTCAATCGCCCTCGCCAATCGCATGTCGGGTACCATCTTTCCAAGCTCTATCTTCTGTATGATAGAAAGACGCTCCTTCACCTTCAACGCCAGATCCTCTTGGCTCAGGGCATGCTTTTTCCTCGCCTTCTGTATGATCTGGGGATAGTTCTCAGCAACATCGAGGCCCCGAATTTCTCTCGGAGCTCGCCTATCAGCAGGAAGCGGCGGGATCGGAGGCTTTGGCCTAGCCGTGACAATTAATGGGACCGCGGACACTACTTTCGGTTCCTGATAGGGCGTTCCCAATCTGGCACATGAATCGCATGCCGTCATCCTTGCGCCCTCGACAACTATTCGATTCGGTTTTCCGTGGATCTGGCGCCCGCAGATGTCGCAGTTCAAAATGCGCCCCGACCGCGCAAAGTCAACCATACCCACGCTTAAATGGTTTCGTTGTTCTAGTCGAAGCGTGTCACTTGATGCAAAGAGCGACTCCACAAGATCTCAGGAAACTAAGAGGCATCGCAAACTATCAGTTCGGAAGCCGATTGGGGGACGCCCTCTTCAAGGGCTTGGTGGAGGTCACAAGATCCGGAAAGACCAAAAAGATACGTCTGATCTTTCGAGACGGCAAACACATCTCCACTTTGAGACCGAGAGATGGATTTCTAGCTCTCACACCTCATGGCGCTAGGATCATCCTAAGCTCTATGAAAAGACCGCCGCGAGTAGTGGTGGTTCGTAGCGACATAGCGGAGTTCATCAGGTCTGGTAGAAACGTCTTTGCTAAGCATGTTGTGACAGCAGACTGTTCGATTAGGCCTCAAGACGAGGTCATAGTAGTCGATGAGAAAAGAGAACTTCTAGCCGTCGGACGGGCTACCTTGGCCGGGTTCGAGATGACCGAGTTCGAGCGAGGAATAGCAGTGAAGACAAGGCGAGGTGCCGGACCTGACGCAATAGACTTATCCTATCATTCGTGATCACCAACTCTTGTTAGTTGGCTCGACCATGGCATACAAGGCATACAGAGCTGTGAAGGGAACGCCTCAAGGCAGAGACGCCAAACGAAGGATGCAGAAGATGGGAATGAAACTCGACGAGATCGAAGGGGTCACTGAAGTCTTGATACGGACACCTACCCGTGAGATAGTCATCGAAGAACCGGTAGTCACATCAATCGTCGTCCAAGGGCAAAGGATGTACCAAGTCGCTGGCGGATCATCGCACGAAAGGATCCCGTCAACCGAGCCTACCCTAATGGAAGTTCCGGATGCAGATGTCAAACTCGTAGCAGAACAGACTGGGAAGACACCAGATGAAGCGAAGGCCGCGCTGAAAGAATCGGGAGGAGACCTTGCTGAAGCGATCCTCAGACTTCAGAAGCCGAAGAATCAACCCCAAACAAGCGAAGACCCGGGGTCAATCTAAATGCATCAATTGTGATTTCTCCGGCAAGGCTCACAGCGCACGCAGAATTGATGTGCGCTGAAGGAGTGACCTGGGGGAGCTTACAATCACGAAGTCTCCCCATGCTTTCTGTCGAAGAAGTTTGTAGGCATAGGTAAAGTAGTAAGTGATCATCTTAGCTCGTTTGCTGGGCTGGTCTTAGCGGTGGAGAGTACGTGGCCCCTGATTGTGGGAGGCGGATTATCTCGGGGATCAGCCGTTGAAACGATCCGCTCTGGAGATCGTGAAGGGCCCATTGCTCAAGTAGAGTTCCACGTGATCAGATGACTCTCGCCTGTTTCTCCATTCGGCCCTTTATCCTCTTCAGTCTGAAGAAATCTTCACGCTCGCGCTCTTCCAAGTGCATTTGGATGTACCTGATCGACTGGAGGACCCTTGGTAGGATGACGTAGTCGAGTGAGTTGACACGTCTTTTGGTTGAGGCTATGGCCTGCGCAAGCTTTCGTGTTGATGCCTCCGCGCTTGATAGCTCAGCAATTGCGGCTATGGCCTCTCTCATCTTCATAGTTGCCTCGTCCAGCTTCGCTGATGTTGCGAGCAGATTGTACGGCGCACCCTTCAATGGAGATACCTTCATGTGCAAGTAGGGCAGCGCGACCCCGATTACGTTCCTAGTTCTCGCGTCTAGATCGAAGCGATCCTCGACTCCGACGGAGAACTGTTCGAGCTTCGTGAGACCGTGGATCATCAGGGCTTCTGCGAAAAGCGCATAGGCCTCTTGTAGGAGAGCGTGAGAACGCTGTCTCTGCACAGATATCTGACGAATCAGTTCGAAGAACTCGATCATCAGGGCGTCCAACTTCTCTCTCAGCAGGTCTCTTCCTCGTTCTGCGATGCCTCGCCTCTTTCTGAGAGCGAGCAGTTCCATTCTTGTCGGGTGAACACCCGCAATGACTTCTGACATCAAGTCTAGTCCTTGTTCTTGTGGCTAGGATGATATTTCGCTATGGTCGAAGGATCAATGCGCTTGAGTTCGACCTTGGGTAGCATGGATAGGAGATCCCAACCAAGGTCTAGGGTTTGTTCTATGTCTCGGTTCTCGTATTCACCTTGGTTCACGAAACGCCTCTCGAAGGAGTCAGCGAAGTTCAGGTAGAGCTTATCTCTGGTGGAGAGCGCCTCCTCTCCAATCACTGCGACTAGGTCTCTGAAGGCACGTCCTTCGGCATACGCGTAGTAGAGCTGATCGGAAACCTCTCTGTGGTCTTCGCGCGTGCGGTCCTTGCCTATTCCTTCCCTCATGAGACGTGACAGCGACGGAGAGACATCTATCGGAGGGTAGACGCCTCGCCTGTGAAGGGCTCTATCAACGATCAATTGGCCCTCCGTTATGTAGCCGGTCAGGTCGGCGATGGGATGAGTGATGTCATCATGTGGCATGGTCAAGATGGGCATTTGCGTGATCGACCCCTTCGCGGTATGTGTCCTTCCGGCTCGCTCGTATATGGTCGCCAGGTCAGTGTACATGTAACCAGGATAGCCACGTCTTCCTGGCACCTCCTCTCGCGCAGCCGAAATCTCCCGAAGGGCCTCTGCGTAGTTGGTCATGTCACTGAGTATGACTAGCACGTGCATGCCGAGCTCAAACGCAAAGTACTCGGCCGCGGTGAGCGCAACCCTAGGCGTGATTATCCTCTCTATCGCAGGATCATCGGCTAGGTTCACGAACATCGTTACATGCTCGAAAGCGCCTTGCCTCTCGAAGTCCTCCCGAAAGAACCTGGCCTCATCGGCCGTGATGCCGATGGCAGCGAATACCGTTGTGAAGCTTTCCCCTGATCCTCGAACGCGAGCTTGTCTAGCCACTTGCGCAGCGACTACGTTGTGCGGAAGACCTGCCCCAGAGAACAAGGGCAGCTTTTGTCCTCTGACGAGCGTATTCATTCCATCTATCGCTGAGATTCCGGTCTGGATGAACTCTCTAGGGTAAGTTCTCGCATAGGGGTTGATCGGCGCGCCGTGAACGTCCCAATAGTCTTCTGGTATGATGCCGGGGCCACCATCGATTGGGGTCCCGCTACCGTCCAGCACTCTTCCGAGCATGTCGGATGAAACGGAGAGTTTGATTGTCTCGCCTGAGAATCTAACAGCAGTTCCCTTCACATCTAGGCCCGAGGTTCCTTCAAAGACCTGGACGACGGCCATTTTGTCGCTTACTTCTAGGATCTGCCCTCTACGCTCGGAGCCGTCGGTAGCCACGATCCTGACGAGTTCACCAAAGCCCACACCTTTGACTGCCTCGACGAATAGCAGAGGCCCAGAGATGCGTGTGATGGTCTTGTACTCTCTCAGTATCAGGCTCATACAGGCGCTCCCTCCGAGCTGAGGGATTCAGCAGTAAGCTGCCGGAATTGTTCCTCGAGTCTTTCCTCGATCCCTTTTGAGACCTCTGCGAAATTCTCTGAGGGCTCTATCTTGGATCTCGCTATCTCCTGCCTCACGGGAATGTCAAGGATTTTCTGCAGGGGCACTCCTTGCTCGACGGACTTTGCCATCTTTTCATGGAATTCCATGATTAGGCGGATCATCTCGGTCGTCTTTTCAGGCGAGCAGTAAGTGTCGACCGGGTGAAGTGCGCTTTGCATGAGGAAGTCCTCTTTGATCATGCGAGCTGCTTCCAATGTCGCCCTCTGACTCTCGGACAGAGCATCTGGACCGACGAGCATTACGATCTCTCTGAGTTCCTCGTCCCTCTGTAGGAGGGACATGGCATCTCGTCGCAGATTCCTCCAGGGCTGCTTGGTCTTCTTCTCGTACCATTCCTCTACCGAGTCAAGGTAGAGCGAGTAGCTCGTGAGCCAATCGATGGCTGGAAAATGACGTCTCTCTGCAAGCGATTTGCTTAGAGCCCAGAAGACCTTCGTGATTCGAAGTGTATTCTGTGTCACAGGTTCTGAGAAGTCTCCGCCCGAAGGTGAGACAGCTCCTACCGCAGATATCGAACCCACCCTTGACTCGCTGCCGAGGACTTCTACTCTGCCCGCGCGTTCATAGAATTCTGCCAGCCTGGAAGCTAGGTAGGCGGGGTATCCTTCCTCGCCCGGCATCTCCTCCAACCTGCCGGAGATCTCTCTGAGAGCTTCAGCCCATCGAGATGTGGAATCCGCCATCAATGCGACATCGAATCCCATGTCTCTGAAGTACTCTGCCATTGTGATCCCCGTGTAGACGCTGGCCTCTCGTGCGGCTATCGGCATGTTCGAAGTGTTCGCGACTAGTATCGTCCTAGCCATGAGCCGCTGTCCGCTTCTAGGATCCTTCAGCTCGGGGAAAGTCTCGAGGACCTCAGTCATCTCGTTACCACGTTCGCCACATCCCACGTAGACTATGATATCGGCATCTGCCCACTTGGCAAGCTGGTGCTGCATCACTGTCTTGCCGGTACCGAATCCTCCCGGGATAGCGGCGGTTCCTCCTTTCGCGATCGGAAAGAGGAAGTCCATTATCCTCTGACCGGTGACAAGCGGTACCACTGAGGGAAGCTTGGACTTGATCGGGCGTCCTTTCCTTACCGGCCACGTGTGCATCAGCTGAAGCTTCACAATTCCGTTCTGCCTCTCAACTTCGGCGATGTCATCTGTAACGTGATACTCACTCTGCCTTGCGATTGACTTGACCGTGCCCACGACATCCGGGGGTACGAGGATCCGTTGGGTGACAAGCACCGTTTCTTGGACTTCGCCGAGAATATCACCACCTAGAACCTTCTGGCCGGACTTGACTCTTGGCGTGAATCGCCAAGTCTTCTTGCGATCTAGTGCGGGAGACGTAGCACCGCGTGTGATGAATGTTCCCGCAATCTCTCTCAAAGTCGGAAGCGGTCGCTGTATCCCGTCATAGATCTGGTTGATCATTCCTGGGCCTAATTCTACTGAGAGAGGCTTGCCGGTCCTTTCCACGTGTTCGCCCGGTTTGATTCCCACGGTCTCCTCGTAGACCTGAACCGTCGCCCTCTCCCCCTCGACTCTGATGATCTCCCCAATGAGGCCTGCCTCGCCAACTTTGACGAGTTCGTACATCTGGGCGCCTAGCATGTCGCGAGCTACAACACCCGGCCCAGTGATCCTCTCAATTATCCCTGGCTTGTACAACTACATCGACCGTGCTGAACTCTGTGTCTCAATGAAGGGATGTTGCTAGGATTTGTATCGCAATTAAGCATTTCCAGAACTAAACTCCAGCGCTCCTAAGCCTGGCTGTCCCAAGACCTGGCCACAGGAAGGATGCGAAGAAAGCCTCTTTGAACGTTAAGGAGATTCGTGGAACTATCAAGCACAGTACTTTGACTTGACTCTCTTGCTTATACCGTATCTCCGACGAAGTTTGACGTGATCGACCAATGATCTCTCTGGAGGAAATCAAGCGAAATAGTCAAAAACTGGCCGAGTGCGCCGCAAGAGTTGAGCAGATGCTGACGCGACTAACTCTAGTCGATTGGTGACTTGGCCTAGACCAGGAAGCGTCCGTTCTCCATTAGCTTGGATCCGTCGACCCACAGAGTCGCGTTCTTCATGATGGCGTCAATATGAGTTCGCGATTCCCAGTCGGCCCCCGTCTCATCGGGGTAGGGGTCGCCGAAGGCAACATGGACAGAGGGAAACTTCTCGTCTTGTAGCAGGTTCCCGACGAGCCGCGTAAGGTATATGTTCGTCCCGATTGCGAACTCTCCGAGTCTGTTGCTGTTCTTGTCCGTCTGCAAGTACTTCATGAGCTCTTCTCGCAATTTGGTGTTGGAGCATTTGATGGAGCGCAGATCAGCTCGCGAGTCTTGGATGCTTATCTCAACGGGCGATTCCTCTAGGATGCCGTACCTGTCGCTGAACCAGTCGCCTAGCTCTTCGGCGATAATCGTTCCATTAGCTTTGCAGGCAGCCGTGTACAACTCTCCATCGGGAAGGTTTCCCCACTCTCCCCGTGTTCGGAAGATCCCATCTGATGTCTTCCACCTCCATTCGGGATGGAATTCCACCGCCAGGTCGGATCCTGCCGGGCTCGTCACGCGTGCTCTCTTGGTTTTCGCCACAACTTCGTGAACCCGTCTAGTGAGCTCGGATATCTTCGTGTAGTCAGCTGACATGCCCTCTTTCATCAGCTGCTCATTCGTGGATGGCATGTGGCCGTGGCGTGCGCATTCTTTCGCGAGTTTGATGAAAGGCATCCTTAGACCCAGTTCGCCCTCTATGCTTCTTGCCGCGTACAATGTCACGTTTGCCCATCGGACCGATTGCTCAAGAGGCTTTGGGAGAAATGTCAACGGGCGCTGACCGAATTCTTCAAGAAATACGAGTCTCACGTTGTTTGGGGATACTTTCTCAGCTGCCTTCCTCAGCGCCTCACCCACCGTTCGTGTGAAAGTGTCGGTGACTATCAGTATGCGCTCGCCTAGAACAACGCCCATGCAGACCTCGATGGCGACTCGTGCACCCTCATCTACTGTTCCCAAGATAGAAATCTCCAAGTTCCATGAACGAAGTCGGCGTATTAATGCTTGCCAGCAGCTGAGCGGTTCCTCGCGCAATGGTTGCACAGTTATATTTTCGCGACTGATGAGATTTGTTCAGTGACGAGGCCTGCGCACATTTGATTCCAATCAAGTTTCTCGATGACTTGATGCGTTTGAAGCTCGTTCCGAGGAGCGGCTGGATATCCTACAGAATCAACAAACACGACATTGAACCCGTCGCCTCACATTCCTATTCCGTCGCCGCAATTGCTCTGACGATGTCCGAGATCATTCGATTGAAGAATCAGAAAGTCAATGTAGAACAGGTGTTGAGGATGGCGCTCCTCCACGACCTATCCGAGTCTCTGACATTCGATATCAGCAAGGCGTACCTGAGGTATCTAGGCAGAAAAGGATCCCAACTGAAGACGACTCTTGAGCGGAAGGCAATCTCGAACATTCTGGCCGGTCTTCAAAGCAAGCGCCTTGCACGAAAGTTCATGACGAGTATTGAAGAGTATTCCGCCTCAAAGTCGCTTGAGGCAAGGATCGTACACTGTGCTGACGCCGTGGATCTCTTGCTTCAAGTAATCGAGTACGAGAGGATGGGATACCCGAAGGCTACCCTAGACCCCATGTGGAGGGAGACTGAGTCGAAGTTGTTGAGCCATAGAGTTGCGCTCGCTAGTGACTGGGCTTGCGGACTGGAGCGAGCCAGAAGAGCAAGGAAAACCGGCCGCGAAAGAGCGAAGTCGCCATCCGTTTTGGTCAAACGATCCTGATATGCTCGTTCGGGACTTGGATGATACCGATGTCTGGCTCGAGCGCCCAAATTCCAAACTCATTTAGCTCTGGGTCAACGACGAGAGCCACAACGAAAGGTGAGAACTGCAGAAGCTTACTTTGCGTCTCTAGGTCAGTTTCTGACATGAATATACCATGGCCAGGGTGAGAGTGGTACCAGCCCACGACCCCCCCCTGAAGTTTACCTTTTATTATGTCATCCGCGATTCGTGCCAACTTCTTAGCGGGGAGTATGCATGACGTCTCCGAGTCTTCGTTTCCTCCTGGAACAAGGTCATTGATCCACAGTCCATCATCGAGGAGACAACCGATCAGCACACCGATACGCTCGTACGGCCGCCTGACATCCGCTCCGACTCGGTCCAGAACAAAGCTCGTGATGTTAATGTCGAACAAGCTTTCCGCCTTTTCGAATTGTCATCCATTAATCAGCCCAGTGGAGATAAGTCTTGACGCAAGGATGATGCGCGTCACCGTACCCAGTTGGAAAGAACGAGACATAAACTCAAGACCGCATTCGAGATTTAGAACACGATGTTCGAATCCTTGGATTGATATCACGGATGTCGCAGTCTGCACGCCCATGCAGGCAATAATGGAGGTGAATTGAATGAGTGAAACCCAAGAGAAACGCCTCTATGCACTTGTTATCATCCTTGTTGTCACGGTGAGCCTCCTCGGCGGCTTCGCCCTTTACATGTCATACAGGCCGCCCGTGGTTGAGCCCCAACCCTCAAGACCTGAGCCGAAGACCATCTCTGTAAGCGGCCTCGGAACCGTCTCCATGAGTCCTGACATCGGATGGTTTGTTGCTACCGTGGCCACGCAGGCAGGGACTGCCGCCCAAGCTGAGGAACAGAACAACAATGCAATGTCTAAAGTCATCTCTGCACTCAAGGATGCGGGAATTGCTGAGAAGGACACACAGACGGTTGACTACCGCCTCGAGCCCATCTATCAAGAAGCAAAGGAACCTGGAAAGATGCCGATACTCGTCGGCTACTCGGTAAGACATAGTATCAGAGTTACCGTCAACAATCTAGCTGCGGTCGGCAGAATGATTGACCTTGCAATCTCGAACGGAGCAAACGAAGTAGGCGGAGTCTACTTCGGCCTCTCCAAAGCTAAGGAACAGCAGGCACAAGCAGAGGCACTCGACCTAGCCGTGAAGGACGCCAGCAACAAAGCCAAGACAATCGCGGATTCGATGGGCGTCAAACTCGTAGGTCCCATCTCAGTCAGTCTGGGCTACTACTACGCACCTATCCGAATGGAGTTCAAAGAAGCCGTAGCACAGCCAGTGCCCATCCAGCCGGGACAGCTGGAGTACACCCTCAGTGTCCAGATTGCCTACGGGTTCAGCTAGCCGAGACTTGAGCCCAACTTATCCCTTTTTGTTTCGATTTCTATGAATCCTTGGAACCATTGTGCTAGATGCCCTTTGTCCAGAGGGCAATCTTCATAATACATCGAAACCTACAATCACTCTGAGGGATGGTCAATGCCAATGGCTTTTGTTTTCATGAACATAGACGCCGGAGCCGAGGACCAAGTCCTCAAACAACTTCGAGGCATCCAGAATGTGAAGGAAGCCCAGGCCGTCTACGGCGTATACGATATCGTTGCAAGAATTGAAGCTGAAACAATGGAAAAACTGAAGGAAACAGTGACTTGGAAAGTACGGAGACTCGAGAAAGTTAGATCCACCCTTACGACCATAGTGATGGAATCAGCCTGACGGGATACTAGCTGTGGAAGACAACAGCCTCTCTTCTAATGTCTTGCTTCACATGCGAACTTCGTGAGTTGCTCGACTCCATCCGACCGCACGAGGAATGTGTCTTCACACTTTATTGCTCCGACCCCGGGAATCGCCAATGGCGCATGTATCGCGGCCAAGACCATGTTCTCCTTGATCACTTGCCTCCTGTGCGGTATGAGTATCGTTGTGATCGGGTCCTCTTCAACAAGTAGACCAACGCTGTGAGCGAACCCCTGCACATAGTTGTCCCCGTACCCGTGGCTCTTGAGCATCCGTTCGATCTGTGATTCTATCGAGTTCAAAGCTACTCCAGGTCTGAGTTTGTCCTCGACCATGCCGTAGGCCCGCTCCAAGACTTCCAGAGCCTTCAGCTTCTCCCCCGAAGCTCCCTCCATCATGTGAGTTCGAGTCTCATTACTGTAGTAGTATTCGTAGTCTCCAGCCAGTGTCACAGTAACTGCGTCTCCTCTGCTCACCCCGATGTCTCTTCTGGGCTCAGCGTGTTTTCTTGGATACGCACCCGCGTTTACATAGACGTGTGGATGCTCCGCTCCCTTCTTCATCATCGCGTATATTGCTTCAGCAGCGATTTCCAGTTCGCTAACTCCGACACCCATAGCGTTGACAGCAGCCTCCATGCCCGCGTCAGTTATCTCAGAGGCCTGTTTGATGCGCTGGATCTCAGCTGCATCCTTGATCATTCGGAGTTCCATTATCAGGCCGTGAACGTCAACAATCTCGACCTTTGGGTTGAGCCGCTTGAACATCTGGAAGAAGAGTTCGTACGCATCTCTTTCGACGCTTACGTCGAACCCTACGTTCTTGTATCCTCTGTCCCTTATGATGCCGCTTATGCCTCTCATCAACTCATCAATTCCTCCATAGGGCATAACGGTCTTGATCGAGCTGCTCTCAGTGAACTGTCTGACTTCGTGTTTGAAGATGAAAGCCATAGGATCTCCGTCTGCCGGGATGATTAGCGCTGGCCTTAGCCACCTTACGCCGGCAAAGTACGTGAACGATGAGAGGGTACGAATCATCGATGCGTCTATGCTGTTCTTCCTCATCAGTTCTTGGAAACGTCTGATTCTTTCCAACGTCATAGTTCAACGACATCTC